>ERZ1026844.1629-NODE-1629-length-13235-cov-7.447344_pt1 | contig 13235 bp, 12 predicted proteins | sample MGYA00380152_ERZ1026844 | MGnify/ENA primary metagenome ERZ1026844 (study PRJEB33269, sample SAMEA4719788) | human gut metagenome | biome: human-associated habitat; feature: organic feature; material: feces | place: Cameroon | collected 2013-10 ... | reverse complement strand
GCAAGTTTGGAGATGGCTCAAGCCTCGTGTTTGCGGTTTGCCGAAAGCAATCAATTGATAGCGGAAGAAGTAGACTCCTCCGGTCTTTTTCTGATATACTGAACCTGTTGCGAGTTTGATTGTCTTTTTAGTCATCTCCTGATCCTTCCAGTTTGGAATATCGGATTTGACCGGCATTGGACGAAACTCCTGAAGAAAAGCGGCCAAACGGTACCAAGTGGTACCATTTGGCGGAATTTTGAGGCAAAAAATGGTGGAGCACATTCCGCAAAACCAAACCACCATCTCCAAGCTCAAAAATCCCGCGTGTCCGGCTCTGGAACGATCCGAAAATTCCGGATCGTTGGCAGTTGTTAAGTTTTACTTTACAACTGAATCGCAATCCAACTCCTTCTTTTTCAGCATCTTTTAGATATTGATGCTGTTATTGGCAACAGAGGTGACAAAATTTCAATTGCTGTCATTGACGATTCGACACTCGGTTATTTCAAGCCCTCTTTATCCAGCATGCCGATGAATTTGCGGCGTTGCTTGTATTGCAGGCGAATTGCGAGGATTTCTTGCTGAAACCGTTCGCCTTCGCCGGCTGCCGTCAAATATTCCTTATAGAGTTTCAGCAAACGTACTGATTCGGTATAGAAACGATCGCCGACCTGCGGCAAATGTTGGTCGAGCGGCCTTTTGATCAACCGCGCCGATGCTTCCGGCTTGTTTTTCGCGAGGGCCTCCGCCAGCCGGTAAAGAGTCTGATGCGCACACAGTCCGCCTTCCGCAATTTCCAGTGCCTGCGGATAATCCTTTTCGCAGAGCAGAATATTCACCATTTCCGTACGGGCGTCGGTCGCCTGATTGCGGGATGTGAGACGTTTCCGCAGAAAATTCAACGCTTTGGCTAAATAGACCTTCCCCTGGTGACAAGAACGGGCGGTCGAACGCAAAAACTCGTAGCCGTATCGGCAGTCGGGGTAACGCTCAAAACAGTTCCATGCCAAAGCAAGTGCTTCCTCTTTTTTGCCGCAGCGAATAAGTTCGCTTACCAGGGCGTCCAGAATTTCATGATCGCCTTTGAACCGATCATGCGCTTTTTGCAATAACGGCAGTATCTCATCGTAGCGATCCAGACGGAACAACTGCTTGCTCAATGCCAAAACTTGTTCCGGAGAGCTCTGGTTTTTCTGCAGAATCTTCAATTCCAGTTCTTTGTCACAGTTGAGCTTGGCGTATTGCAACAGCCGCTTTTCAATCAGTTCCCGCTTATTGGAAGCCCGCGTTCCCATCGACAGAGGCGGCATCTCGTCCCACTGGCGTTGCGCAAGCTTTTCCCAGGCGTCGACAATCCGTTGGGGCGCGTCCATGAAATAACGGCCAACCTGTCCAAGCGCGCCCCACGGATTTGCCGCTTCCCATGCGATCATATTCTCCGCGATTTCCTGCGCTTTTCCGGCACCCTTCGTTACCGCGGCGAAATAAAGCGGCAGCATGTCGCCGATCAACTCATCGAGTCCGTTTTCGTCATCGCCGCCCTCCCGCTTAAGCGCCTCTTTGATGGCATATTCCGCCAATTCCAGAATAAGCGGTGGCGACAATCGCTTCATCGTAGCAGTCAGCTGTCCGAGTTCCTGCCGGAATTGCTCGAAATTTTCATCGATTTCATACTCTTCATCGCCATAGCAATCGACATAACTGCATTCTTCCGCCAAATCCAGCAAGCGGTCGATTTTCTGCAACAACTCCAGACGCAAGGAACTTGGATCATCCGGCAGATGACTCATGCGGAAAAACTCCAGCAAATCGGGATGCAGCTTTGCCGCCCCGGTGAGCAATGCCGTCAGTTCCTCATTACTCCGTGCTTTCAGAAAAGCGGAAAGATCGAATTTACCACGTTTCCCGCTTGCCGGCTGCGGCGTTTCAAAGCCGTCGATAAAGGCCAATCCAAGCGCAACCAGATGCTTGCAGAATTCGCCGTCGTCGCCGAGCGGACAACTGCATTCTCCGGAAAACCAGCCGTCTCCGTCCGATTCAATCGAACAAGAATAGGAGCGGCTTCCAGACACTTTGCCTTCGATGCGTTCATCATCAACAAACAACTTTTGCACATGCCCGGACTTAAAATAATCCAGTCCGCGCTTGAAATAAACATCTCCGGCCTCCTCCCGCAGATTCTGCCGGGTAATCAGCTCTTTTAAATTTGCATCCGACTTGCTCATCCTTACTCCAGTTCAAAAAAACTTTCTTTGCCGACATGCGGCAAATACTTTTTCGCCAACGCCTCAAGGCTTCCAGATTCAAGGTACATCCATTCGCCGTCGATGGTCATATAACACATTCTGGACACCGAAAACAGGCGCGCGTCAGAATTGTCCAGTTCGAACTTGAAAAACGGTTCGTAAACAACAAACTTTTCCAACAGTTTAAGCGCGCCTTCCAACGGAATTCCGATTGGAAGAGACTTATACCTTGCCGTTTCGGTTCCGTGAACAATCAGTTCTTTCGGCTTGACTTCGATCTTGACGAACGCCTGTTTGGAAAGCTTGGGAATCCATTTTTCCAACAAATCCCGCTCCTGCCGCAGAATCGCGCTTTGCTGCTTCTTACGGCAGGAAACCTTGCCGTTGGGCGACTCGACAATCTCCATTCCCTTCGGAATCGCCACCAGCGCATCCGGCGTACACTTCTTCGAGCAGATGGTCTGCGTACCGCCGCCGCGAACCGCGGCGAGTCCGAAGCCGCCGGTGTAGCAGAAGCAGTTCAGAACATTTTCCGCGTCTTTTGCGGCGTTCATGACGGCGAGGCGGCTGAGACGCTGGTCGAGATAGAAGCCCGTTTTGTGTCCGGTGCGCGGATTCATGCTGTAGCGGACGCCGTTTTCGGTGAATTCAATCGTTGCGGGAAGTTCTTCTCCGGCGAGCGGACCGCATGAGGGTTCGAGTCCCTCCTTTATGCGGGAGTCGACATCGGAGCGTTCGTAGACACCCTTTGCGTAGTGCAGAGCGGCTTTTGCGATTTCCGCACGGTGAAAGTCCGCGCCCGCGGAGCTGAGCTGGCAGACGGCATAGTCTCCGTAGATGTCGACGATTACGCCGGGGAGGCCGTCGGATTCCGCATTGATGAGACGGAACGCGTCGGGAAGAGCTCCGAATGCCGCTTTGCGCAGTTTGAATGCTTTTTGGAAGCGGCGGTCGAAGAATGCCTGGTCGACGGCTTCATCTTCCTGAAACGTCCAGACGCGTGCGGTGAGACGCGATTCCGGGGAGAGCGACGCGAGCGCGAGAAAATGGTGTTTGGAGTCCCCGATTACGACATCGGCGCCCTTGACCGGCTCGCCGTTGATTTCGGCGACGGCTCCCGAGAAGACCCACGGGTGGCGGCGCAGCAGGGATTTTTCGCGTCCTTCTTTAAGTATGAGTTCAAGCGGCATCAGAACAGATCCATCTGCGTCATGGAATCAGACGCTTTTCCGGGTTCCGGTTTCGGGGCGGTTCCGGCGAATGCGAAGAGGTCGTTTCCCGGTTCTTCGGGTTCCGGCCCGGCAATCGCGTCGATCTCCTTGAGGATGCTTTTGAGCGACATTTTTTTGCGATCGCGCGGATTGCGGCGAAATCCGGTTCGGAGCGGCGGACGCTGTCGAGGGTCCAGACCGTACCTTCCGGCGGGACGTCATCCAGGCGCACAAGTTTGAGATTGATTGCGAAACGGTCTCCGGAGTCTTCCAGTTTTTTGCGGAGGGTGTCGCGTTTGACCTCGTCAAGGTGTGCGAACATGTTTTCCGCGGCGCCGAACTGGTTGAGAAGCGCGGCGGCGGTTTTGGGACCGACGCCGGGGACGCCGGGAATGTTGTCCGCGGTATCGCCCACGAGCGCGAGATAATCGGCGATCTGCCCGGGAGCAATGCCGAACTTCTTCTTGACCTCTTCGATTCCGCGTTTCGCGACGTCGCCCGCCGGGTTGGGGACGAGCATGGAGACGCGGGAGTCGATGATCTGCGAAATGTCCTTGTCGCCGGAGAAGATGAAGACCTGGTTTTGCGGGAAAGCTTTGGCGAGCGAGGCGATCAGATCGTCCGCTTCGTACCCTTCGTGTTCAATGAGGCTCCATCCGAACGCCCGGACGAGTTCGCGTATAACGGGAATCTGGACTTTGAGTTCGTCGGGCATCGGCGGACGGTTTGCCTTGTAGCCGGGGGCGAGCTCCATGCGGAATGCGGGCTTGCCCTTGTCGAACACGAATGCGCCGTTTCGCGAGGGGTGTTCCTTATGCAGCTTGAGCAGGAACTTCGTCATCGCGAAAACGGCGTTCGTCGGCACGCCGTCCGGAGTCGAGAGATAGCGCACGGCATGGAAGCCGCGGTAAATCTGCGCATACGAATCAACCAGCAGGATCGGCGTGTCGTTCATGGCTTACTTCCAGGAGAGGACGGATTTGTCGTATTCCGAGGGGGCGACGAATCCGAGGAGTTCGGCGCAGGTCCCCGCGATGGAGCTGATGCCGAGTCCGGAATTCAGTTCCTGCGAGTATTCGCCCTTGTAGCCCGGGTCGAAGATGAAGCAGGGAACCGGGTTGAGGGAGTGGCTGGTCTTGCGGCGCGGTTCGCCGTTCTTGTCCAGCTTCACAGCTCCGGTCTTGTCGTGCTCGAACATGTCGTCCGCATTGCCGTGGTCGGCGGTGCAGAGGAGGATTCCGCCCGCTTTCTCGACGGCGGCCGCGAGTCTCTGGAGGCAGAGGTCAAGAGCGCCCATGCCGACCTGTACCGCCTGGTAGTTGCCGGTGTGGCCGACCATGTCGCCGTTCGGGTAGTTGAGGCGGATGAAGTCGTACTTGCCGGATTCGATTGCGGCGATGACGGCGTCGGTGATTTCCGCGCACTGCATCCACGGACGCTGTTCGAACGGGATGATGTCGGAGGGAATTTCCTGATAGGTTTCGAGCTTTTCGCTGAACTTGCCGGAGCGGTTGCCGTTGAAGAAGTAGGTGACGTGTCCGTACTTCTGCGTTTCGCTGATGGCGAACTGGCGGACGCCGCTGTTGCAGAGGTATTCGCCGATGGTGTTGTTGATTTCCGGCGGGTTGACGAGGTAGTTGTTCGGGATGTGGAGGTCGCCGTCGTATTCCATCATGCCGGCGTAGAAGACCTTCGGGTTCGGAACGCGTTCGAACTTGTCGAACTTGGGATCATCGAACGCTTCGCTGATTTCAATCGCGCGGTCGCCGCGGAAGTTGAAGTAAATGACGACGTCGCCGTCCTTGATTGCCCCGACGGGCGTCTGGCCGTCGTCGGAGATGACGAACGGCGGAAGATCCTGGTCGATGGCCTTGGTCTCCGCGCGGAGCGTTTCGATCGCTTCCTGAGCGGATTTGAAGAAGCGTCCTTTTCCCGCGACGTGAGTTTCCCAGCCCTTGCGGACCATGTCCCAGTTTGCGCCGTAGCGGTCCATGGTGATGTTCATGCGTCCGCCGCCGGAAGCGATGCGGTAGTCGAATCCCTGGGCGTTGAGCTCCTTGAGGTACTCTTCAAAGGGGAGGACATAGTCGAGCGCGGAGGTCTCGGGAACGTCGCGTCCGTCGAGAAGAATGTGGAAGCGGATGGATTTGACGCCTTCCTTCTTCGCCTCTTCGACCATGCCTTTGAGGTGGTCGATATGGCTGTGGACATTGCCGTCGGAGAAGAGGCCGATGAAGTGCATGGTTCCGCCTTTTTCCGCTTCTTCCACGGCTTTTTTCCAGGTTTTGCCTTCAAACATTTTTCCTGAGCGGATGGCTTCGGAGACGAGTTTCGCACCCTGCGCGAAGACGCGTCCGGCACCCATGGCGTTGTGTCCGACTTCGGAGTTGCCCATGTCGGCGTCGGAGGGGAGGCCGACCGCGGTTCCGTGTGCTTTCAGCTGAGTATAAGGCATGGTTTTCATGAGTTTGTGAAGGAACGGCGTGGGGGAGTCGAGAACGGCGTCTCCCTCTTTGTATTTGCCGATGCCGACGCCGTCCATGATGGCGAGGACGACGGGTCCCTTTCTGCCCTAGAATTTCGGATTGCGCTGTAAAGCCTGCATGATGAGTTTCCTTTCGTTTTCAGAGTTTTTCTGATATCGTAAATTTACACCGAAACGGCGATTTTTCAATCAAAGAACGCGAGTTTTTGAAAAAGCGTGTGGAAATGGCGGAAAAACGTGCTATCTTTTCCGGATGAAGAAATTTTGAAAGAAGGATGTTTTCAAATGAGAACAACTCAATGGTACGGGAAAAAGGTCGCCTTCCTGGGCGATTCCATTACGGATAAATGTCATGTCGGAACAACAAAGAATTACTGGCAGTTCCTGCGCGACTATCTCGGCGTCGAACATCTGGTTTACGGCGTCAACGGCTGGAGCTGGGCGGGACTCGTCAAGCAGGCGGAAGCTCTGAAACAGGAGCACGGAACGGAGTTCGATGCGATTCTCGTTTTCATGGGAACCAACGACTACAACAGCAACGTCCCTCTCGGCGAATGGTTTGCGACGCATGAGGAGGAGGTGAATTCGCACGGTACGATGATGAAGAAACTGCGCCGCGAGTTCCGCATGGATCCGGATACTTTCCGCGGCCGCATCAACATCGGTCTGAAGTATTTGAAAGAGAATTTCCCGCTTCAGCAGATTATTCTCCTGACTCCGGTCCATCGCGGCTACGCGAACTTCGGCGGAGCGAACGTTCAGCCGGAAGAGACCTTTCCGAACGACATCGGCGTTTATGTGGACGATTACGTTTCCGCTTTGCGCGAAGCGGGGAGCCTCTGGTCGGTTCCCGTGATCGACCTGTTTGCCGTAAGCGGTCTTTTCCCCGTGAACGACGCCTATGCGCAGTTCTTCCACGATGCGGATACGGACCGCCTTCATCCGAACGCCGCCGGACACGACCGTATCGCGAAGACTCTGGTGTATCAGCTTCTCGCCCTGCCCGCCACTTTCCGGTGAGAAAAAGTTTTTCCGGCGGACCGGAAACGTCCGGTCCGCCGTTTTTTTTCTCCGCAGACTTTAAAACTTCTGAAAGCGGACTATATTAATGAAAAAATTATCGAGGAACTGATGATGACTTTCGGAAAAATATCTCTGCTTTTCCTTCCGCTGCTTCTGGTGGCGGCGGGATGCCGGACAGACTGGCGGACGGCCGCCGCGGAACGGGCGCGCGAATACGCTCTAAAAAACAGCCGCGATCTGCCTGAAAACGACCGCAACTTCGTGCGCTACAACGACCCGATCCTGATGTCGGAAATGATTTCCGCGTATGCAAGTCCCGAATTTTCTCCGATCGGACACGGCCCGAACCGTTTCGACAGCCGGAAGGTGCGCGAATCCAATAAATACGACCTCATGCACACCGCGTTCGTCTGGCATTTGCCGAAGTCCGGATTCTCGCTCGTCGTGGATGGAACCGGTGAACGCACTCAGCGCGGATGGACCCCGAATCAGGTCGTCTGCAAACATTTCATCCCTGCGGACACGGCGTATGAAAACGCAAAAAAAACGTCGGTCAATTTCATCGCGAATTTCTTTCCCGAGCTTGAGGCGGGAGACATCAACGAAATCCGCTTCAACGAACCCATGGTCTCCGCGACAAAATTTCATCTGACGCCCGTTGAAGAACCGAACCGCGACGCTCAAGTCAAAAAATGGATGGATTACATCCGCACCAGAGAGGGCGCGCCCGGACGGAAAGTGCAGATCTCCCTGATCTGGACGAGTCCGCTTTCCGGCAAAAAACTGGTCGTGACGGGCGAATCTCCGGAACGGAATTTCTCCGAATGGAAGCCGGTCAAGGCGCTGATCCTTTCGTGGAGGGTTCTTTTTAAACCTGAAAGTCGTCTATTTCTGTTTTCGCCTCAAATTTTTATGTCCGCAGTTTCTGCGACTCAATATTCCAGCGGGAAACAGCTATTTTCGGGAGTACCGACACAGACATAAAAACATCGCGCCATACGGGGGGTGTTTTTATTCCTTCTTCACCGTTATGCCGCCCGCGCCTCCCGTTTATAGCCGTGGAACAGACCGCCGAGGAATGATATTTCGACAAGATCGCCATCGGGATCATTCGGGTACGGCAGAATCATTCTGCCATTGAGTCCTTCGTGCGGACGATAATGGTTCCAATATTCCAGGAATTCGGTAACGGCAAGCCGGATCTGTTCCCGCGTCCTGAATATGATCTTGTCCAGACATTCCGTTTTCAGGGCGCGGATAAAATTCTCGCATCGGCTGTTCATCATCGGACAAAACGGCAACAATCGTTTGACGGTTATCCCGATGGATTCGAAGATTGAATCGAATCGCCGGGTGAACAGGGCGTCGCGGTCATGGATCAGATATTTTTTGCCGAGCAGAAAGCCGTCCCACATGTCGCACATATTTCGGGCGATCTGCGCCGTCCAATTGCCGTCCGGGCTATGGGCGATGCCGCCGAGCCGAACTTCACGGCTTCCGATGTCCATGAAGAACAACAGATGCTCCCGGATCAATCCATGCTCCGTGACGCGCTCGACCGTGGCGAAATCGGTCGCGGCGGTGACGTACTGCTGGGTTTCGATGAACTGCCGCCAGATGAGATCATCGCCAATCTCCTGAAGAAAAACGAGGAACAACGCTATTTCGGCGCGCGGGAGCTGATGCGGAGGTTTCCCGATATGAAGGAGCCCATCATCGACGGTCTGCTTCGGCGCGAGGAGGTGATGAACCTTGTCGCCGCCCCCAAGACCGGAAAATCTTGGCTGGTAATGCAGCTGGCGTTCAGCCTCGCCGCCGGATGTGAATGGCAAGGGCGCGGATGCGCGAAGTCGCGGGTTCTTCTGATCGACAACGAGCTGCACAAGGAGACGCTTGGCTGTCGTCTGGCTAAAGTCGCCAGGGCGATGGGGATATCGCCCGATGATGAAATTCTCGACAACCTGACCGTCTTTCCGCAACGCGGCGGAAAAAAAGACCTGCGGGAGCTGAAGGAGAAGATGACGGAATTCAAGGAGCGCGAGTTCGACGTTATTGTCATCGACGCCTTGTATAAGGCGCTGCCGCCGGACGTCGATGAGAACAGCAACGGGCAGATCACGGCCATCTACAATCTGCTGGATGGCTACGCTCAAACGTCGAAAGCCGCCTTTGTCCTCGTACATCACACCAGCAAGGGCGGCCAGGCGAACAAGAGCGTGACGGACGTGGGTTCCGGCGCGGGGGCGCAGTCGCGGTCGCCGGACGCCCATCTCACGCTTCGCCCCCATGAGGAGGATGGTGTGGTGTCGGTCTATTGCTGCGTGAGGAGTTTTCCGCCGGTCGCTCCGTTTTGCCTCCGAAAGGATGAAAACAACCTGTGGGTGCTTGCGCCGGAGTTCGCTCCGGACGACCTGGAAGGTAAGGTCAAATCGGGCCAGTCCGAGCTGGCGAAGAAACGGAAGCTGACAATGGAAGATGTTGCGGAGACAATCCATGAATATCTCGACGAGCTGAAACCGCCTCTTCCCAAAACCCGGTTGGTGGAGAAGATGCGGGAGATCAGCGGAGCCTCCAAGTCTAAAGTTGAATCGGCAATCTCGCTTCTCGTCGACAACGAAATACTGGAAGAGCGTTCCGGCGATCCCGCAAAGCGGCAGCAGGCGATGAAATGCTACCATTTTGGCAAGGCGTCGCCCCATTACGTCCCGCCCAAATCGCTTAAGGCAACCGAACCTGAAAAAAGAAAAGCAAGCCCGGAGAAGAAGACGTGTAAAACGAGGCGCAAAAAAACTGAAGACGCGCAAGCATTCTGATATTCTGCTCCCGCTTCATGCGGAGCAGATATCTGAATAGATTGCGTCAGCAAATTTTCAATTTTTCATAATCACTACATATATAGGGCTTGTGAGGAATTGAGAAATTGGAAAATTGCTTATTGACAACGAGTTGCGGAACAGCAAAAAAAGAACTGCTTCGACAACTGAAAATCAATTCGAGAGGTGTTTTTATCATGAATGAAATTGAAAAAATGGAATGGCTGCGGCGGCTCCAAGCTGACCTTTCGCCGCTTGCCCACCTGAGGCCAACGATTCCCCCCTGGGCCTTTTTCCCGTGAGGGCGCGGGAAGGACTTGAGCTGCAAGACAGACTTGCTTGCTGACGCTAAAAAAATTAACCTTTTCGATTCAACTCAAATTTGCCGCGCTCGGCGCTGCGGATGATTCGGGGGCGTTCTTTGGTGGCGATTTCACGGAAGATGGCGGAGTAGAGGGTTTGCTCCGGCGTTTTCGCGCCGTTGTTTGCCCACAGGCCGCTTGCCGTCGCGAGTTCGACCAGTTCGCGGGTGTTGAGCGCGGTTCCCGGTGGTTGCGCCTGTAACGCCCGGATTGCCGCTTCAAGGAGCGCGAGACGCTGGGCTGGGGCTTCGAGCTTGGCGATGGTGAATTCGCGACCTGATTTCAGGCTACGGACTTGGTAGCCGGACTCGGTTTGTGCGATGACTTCCACTTCGACGCGGTTGCGTCCGACTTTGACGATGGCTTTCTGCATACGATCCTCCTGGTTTTGGTTACGCATACATAAAGCTCTCTATCGGCAATATAGCAAATCATATTTCAACAAAAAGGATTCATATGGAAAAAGACAAGGTGAAAATGTTGGCGGAACTCTTGGCGGCGGCGATTATGCGGCTTGCCGGGATGCGAGTCGCGGCAATAGCGAAATAATTGTGGATGATAGACTTGCTATGTTCAAAATGGAGAGCTTTCTATATGACCGCGGCCCGATAACCACACAACGAAAGGAATGAAAATGGATATGAAAGAGAACTTCAAACGGGAAAACGTCCGGCGACAGCTGATGGAATTGCAGACGCTGGAAATGCCGGAGCTGACGGCAAAATGGCGCGATTTATTTCAGCGCGAGCCGCCGGAGTATGGCGTGGTTTTTATGCGCCGGCGGTTGGCTTGCCGGATTCAGGAACTGATGTATGGCGGCGTAGCCGAGGAAACGATGCGGCGCATCGGTCGGGTCAACACGAAGATTTCCCGGCGCAATTCCGGATTGCGGCCCGGCACGCAGATCAAGCGCGTTTGGAATGGCGCGGAATATGTCGTTGCGGCGGTCGAAAACGGCTATGAATATGACGGGCGGATTTTCAAGACGCTCTCCGCCGTGGCGAAAATCATCACCGGAGCCAATTGGAACGGCAACCGTTTCTTCGGGTTCACCAAGGAGGTCAAACGTGGCTGAAATCACCACTTCGAAACGTTGCGCAATCTACACGCGCAAAAGTACCGACGAGGGGCTGGACATGGATTTCAATTCGCTCGACGCGCAACGCGAGGCAGCGGAGGCATTCATCGCCAGTCAGAAACATCGCGGTTGGAGTTGTCTTGAAACCGATTATTCGGACGGCGGATTCTCCGGCGGCAATACCGAACGTCCGGCGTTGAAACGGCTACTTGCCGACATCAAATCCGGCAAAATCGACGTGGTGGTCGTTTACAAAATCGACCGGCTGTCGCGTTCGCTGCTGGACTTCGCCTCGTTGCAGACGGTTTTCGACGAGCATCAGGTCAGTTTTGTTTCGGTGACGCAGGACATCAACACCTCGACCAGTTCGGGGCGGATGATGCTCAATATCCTGATGACTTTCGCCCAATACGAGCGTGAAATCATCACCGAGCGCATTCGCGACAAGATCGCCGCCGCAAAAAAGAAAGGGAAGCATTGCGGCGGCCCGGCTCCGTTGGGATATGCTTCCGACCCGCAGACGAAAAAGCTGATTCCTGGGCATATTGGTGATCCCATGTTATTTCGCCGGGCTTCTCCGCCGGTGTGCCGGATATCGGTTTCAATTGCCAGTCGGTCAACCGGATCCGGGGGGCGCTTTCGGCGCGGAACTCATATTGCCCCATGCCGTTGGTGACCGCGAGACTGTTGCTGATGCTTTCGGTCAGCAGCCCGTCGCCGAGAATGATGCCGAAACGGCCGAAATTATCTTTGCTTGCACCCATCTGCCAGCCGTCTTTGACGGCGGGGCGGGGGCGGGGCTCCTCGCGCAGCGCTTTGCCGGTCAGCTCCGACGCGGCCCGCAGCAGAAAGGGATCGTAGGCGGCCTTGCCGGGAATCAGGTCGACCCGATGCCGAGCGCGGAATAGAGTACCCGGCCTTTGCCCGCGATTCCTTCGACGACAGCCGGGGAGCCGTCGGCGAAGGCAAGGCGGACTTTGCCGTCTTTCAAGACGATGTTCCGGTAGACGCCGAAGCTCGCATTGTTGAGTCCGCGAAACAGGGGATCGGCGGCGGATTCCGGCTTCACTTGTTTCCGTTCCGGAATCCCCTTGCTCTCAACCGGCGTGCTGTTTACCGGCAGCAAAGCGTCGATTTCGGGGTCGGCGGTGACCGCGCCGACATAGAGCGGCGTGCCGCCCTTGACGGCACCGGCAATCCGGGCCGCCATCTCCGGTTCCGGGCGGGCGGCGGCGTAGACGATCAGGTCGGCGCTTTCGGGGGAGTCTGCAAGAACCGCCTGCTCCTTCACCGTTTCCAGCAGGATTTCCCGGAATCCCGGATAGGGAAGCCGGTCGGTGACGCCGCGGACAGTCGTCGGCATGCAATCCTGGTTGTCGAAGTGAAAATAGATTTTCATCGCATTGGCCGGCGCCTTTGCCGCATGGTGAAGCGGCGGATGGACGGTGATCTCGGGCTTGTCGTCGCCGCCCGACAGGTTGTCGAGGGTGTCGATCTGGAAATCGGTGAATTCGACCTCCACCTTTTTCCCCGCGACGTTGGCGGTGGTCAGGGTCAGCTTGAGCTGCCAGATGTGATATTCGGCGTCGCCGAGGTTGAAGGTGGAATCCAGCGGCAGGAGATAGGTTTTCGGCGCTTTCCCCGCGATGACGACCCTCGGCCCCCATTTTGTGGCTATCTTGCCGGAGGAATCCCGGTAGGAGAGGATGAGGCCGGCTGTGACGGTTTCGCCGCTGGACCGCGACCCCACGATGGTGGGGCTTTGTGCCGCCTTCGGCGGATTTTTTCTTTTTTTACAGCTCCTCCACCGTAATCGCCGCCGCCTTCTTTCCCTACAAATGCGCTCTCCTGAACTCCTCCGGCGACACCCGGTAGAACTTCCGGAAGGAGCTGCAAAAGTAACTTGCCGACTGGAATCCCGACTGTTCCGCAATCTCACGCACCCCCGCCGACCCGCGCAGCAGCAGTCGAACCGCATGCAGCAACCGCTGCCGATGCAAGTACACCGCCGGAGTCATCCCCGTCACCCGCAAAA
>ERZ1026844.1616-NODE-1616-length-13308-cov-4.822531_pt1 | contig 13308 bp, 15 predicted proteins | sample MGYA00380152_ERZ1026844 | MGnify/ENA primary metagenome ERZ1026844 (study PRJEB33269, sample SAMEA4719788) | human gut metagenome | biome: human-associated habitat; feature: organic feature; material: feces | place: Cameroon | collected 2013-10 ... | reverse complement strand
AATAATAACCGAGCGGAATCCGCTCGGTTATTATTTAGAAGATATGACTTTTATAAATCAAAAGCAGCTGCGTATCTTGCTGTTGCCGCCTGCATTTGCTTCAGGTCAGACTTTACATAGAAGTTCAGCGTCGTACTTGCATCTGCATGGCCTAGAATCTCTTGCACGCTTTTAATATCTGCGCCTTGAGATAAAAGTAACGTTGCGCAAGAGTGTCTCAAATCATGTGGTGATAGGTCGGGGAAATGATTCCTTTTCATAAATCGTTTGACCCTATGCGTTACTGCGTTTGGGTCACGTGGCTTGAATAGGTCCTTCTCACTAGGGAAGAGAAATCCTTCTCTCATCTCCACACTGCCATAAACCGCTCTTAGTTGTTTTTTCCATTGTTGGAGTAGTTGCAGAGTAGTAGGCATAATCGGAATTGTGCGAATGCTTTCTGTTGTTTTTGGAGTACCAACTATTGTACCGCTTTCCGGCGTGTAAACTACATTCCGTTCAATTCTCACTGTGCTGTTTTTTTCATCCAGGTCCTTCCACTTTAGGCCAAGGCATTCACCACGACGAATTCCAGATGTGATAAGCAACTGCATCATGCACCGAAACTCTAACGGTGCATCAGCCAGGACAGAAAAGAAATGCTTTGCTTGCTCTATTGTTAGAGCATCCACCGGCTTCTTATCCTTTTTGGGTGCATCCACTTTCAACATTGGGTTTTGAGTTATCATTCCCTGCTTTTCAGCATAAGCAAATATCCTACCCAATACATTGAAATAATGTCGTACAGTTTTCGGAGAAAGCAGCTTTCCACGAGTGGTCTTATATTCTCCGCTTAGATAAGCAAGAAACTTTTGGATGTGCAAGGGATTCATCTCTTGCAGAACCGTACCATCAAAGTAACTCACAATAAGCTGCTTCATATTTTTGTAGAATGTGACTGTTGTTTGCTTGGCATTGCCATTGCAGACTTGGAGCGGAAACCACACGTAATTTACAAAGTCACAGAAGTTATCCTTGCGCTTTTCTGCTGGTACCGTGTATGCTTGCCCTAGTTCCTTCTCTTTTTGGTATTCTTTCTTTACCTCTTGTTCCCAGATGTATGCGGACCGCTCGGCGGCTTTTCTCGCTTTTGCAGGAGACAGACCTTCTTCAGGCTTCCATGTGGTATATCGTCTTATCTGTTTTCCATTTGCATCTCTTCCCACACAGGCGATAAAGCGAAAAGTTACCGGCTTTCCGTTCTGCTTATTTTCTCTGATACTTGCCATTTGATACACCCTTCTTTCTGGTGTACCAACGGTTTTGCATTCATTTTTTGAGAACTGTGCGCTTTTTTGTGCGCTATTGTTCTCCAAATGCAAGGATTCTCTGGCAATCTTTTCCTGGATTTAAAAAACAAAAAGCCTTGAAAACGTAATGTTCTCAAGGCTTTTTGAACTCTAGGTGAGTTGGTGGAGATAAGCGGGATCGAACCGCTGACCTCTTGAATGCCATTCAAGCGCTCTCCCAGCTGAGCTATACCCCCGTATTCGTTTCGTCCTTGGCGCCGGGCTGTTACCCGCTCGCTTGGGACGAGTGTTATAATACCAGACGGGGGCCGCTTTGTCAACACTTTTTTGGGATTTTTTCAAAAAAAGTTTCAGCAGCGTTGGGACAGGTCATCCATGGCCTTTTCCAGGGTCCGGGCGGCGCGGCGCAGGGAGCGGCGGACTTCCTTTTCCTGGCTCTTCAGGCGCATACCGACGGCGACCCCCGCCGCCATGCCCAGGGCAATGCCGGCGCAGAAGGGATGGGTGCAGCACATAGGGCGTTCCTCCTTTTCGTGGTTTTGTCTGTTGCAGACGTGCTTAGTGTGCCCCGATTGGCGGAAAAATCCGTTGCTAAAATTTATGGGATTCGTTATAATGAAGTGTTATCATCTGATTTATTTTTTGAGTACCCGGAGGCATTCCATGACCACACTCTATCTCATTCGTCACGCCGAGGCGGAGGGCAATCTCTACCGCCGCATCCACGGCCAATATAATAGTCTCATCACCGACAACGGCTACCGCCAGATCGCAGCCCTGCGGGACCGGTTCGCTGACGTGCCCATCGACGCCGTCTATTCCAGCGACCTCTTCCGCACCATGACGACTGCCCGCGCCCTCTTCGTCCCCAAGGGCCTGCCCCTCGTCACCCGCCCCGACCTGCGGGAGATCAGCATGGGCCAGTGGGAGGACTACTCCTGGGCCGGGATCGACCGGCGGGAACACGCCCGCATGGCCCTCTTCTCCGCCACCTCCCCGGACTTCCGCGCCCCCGGCGGCGAGACCTTCCCGGAAATTCGGGTGCGGGGCTGCAAGGCCATCCTGGACATCGCCGCCCAGCACCCCGACCAGACCGTCGCCGCCTTCGCCCACGGCACCCTCATCCGCAACACCGTGGCCGAGTTCCTGGGGATCCCCCCTGAGGAGATGCGCAAAATGGGCCACAGCGACAACACCGCCGTGACCAAGCTGGAAATTGAAAACGGTCACGTCACCGTGGTCTATAAAGACGACAACTCCCACCTCTCCGAAGAAATTTCCACCCTGGCCAAGCAGCGCTGGTGGAACAAAAACGACCAGCGGCCCGACGTAAATTTCTGGTTCGACCACTTAAACCTGGACACCCAGGCCGACCGCGACTATTACTTAGCCTGCCGCCAGGACGCCTGGCAGACCATCTACGGCAACTTAGACCGCTATGACGGCGCGGGCTTCCTGGACGATGCCTATGACTCCTGGAAGGCCAACCCCAAGAGCCTGGTCGTCGCCATGGCGGGCAGCCACCGGGCGGGCCTGCTCCAGCTGGACCCCCGCCGGGGCCAGGAGGCGCACGAGGCCTATATCTCCTTCCTCTATTTGGCCCCCGAACAGCGGAACAACAGCGTCGGCATCCAGCTCATCGGCAAAGCCGTGAGCCTCAGCCGCCCCCTGGACTGCGACAAGCTGGGCCTGGTCTGCTCCGAGCAGAACGCCCACGCCTTGGCCTTCTATCAAAAGTACGGCTTCCACACCATCGGCACCGAGGCCGGGGCCTACGGCACCCTGTACCGGATGCAGAAAGACATCGGCTATACCGTCCGAGAGGATCTGATGTGAAAACCATCCACGATTTCCTCCCCATCTCCAAGGAGGACCTCTTAGGCCGAGAGTGGTACTACTACGACTTCCTGCTCATCACCGGCGACGCCTACGTAGACCACCCCTCCTTCGGCACCGCCATCATCAGCCGCGTGTTAGAGGACCTGGGCTTTCGCGTGGCGATCCTGGCCCAGCCGGACTGGAAGAATGTAGATTCCTTCACCGCCCTGGGCAAGCCCCGCTACGGGGTCTTAGTCAACGGCGGCAACATCGACTCCATGGTCGCCCACTACACCGCCGCCCGGAAGCGCCGCCATGACGACGCCTACTCCCCCGGCCGCAAGGCCGGCCTGCGCCCCGACCGCGCCACCATCGTCTACGGCAACAAGGTCCGGGAGGTCTGGGGGGACATCCCCCTCATCATCGGCGGCTTAGAGGCCTCCCTCCGCCGCTTCGCCCATTATGACTATTGGGAGGATAAGGTCCGCCGCTCGATCCTGCTGGACGCCCAGGCCGACCTGCTCATCTACGGCATGGGCGAGCGGGCCGTGGCCGACATCGCCAAGGCCCTGGCCGCCGGAACGCCGGTGCGCGAGATCACCGACGTGAAGGGCACCTGCTTCCTGGCCAAGGACCCCGCGGCCTGCCACTACCCCTCTCTCACCGTCGCCTCCTATGAGGCCGTCTGCCAAAGCAAAAAAGCCTACGCCGAGGCCAATCTGGTGGAGTACGACGAGCACGACCCCATCCGGGGCAAGGCCGTCATCCAGCCCCACGGGGACCGCTATCTCATCGCCAATCCCCCCGCCATGCCCCTGACCACGGCGGAGCTGGACCACGTGGCCGAGCTGCCCTACATGCGGGAGCCGCACCCGGTCTACGACAGCATGGGCGGCGTGCCCGCCATCGAAGAGGTGCGCTTCTCCGTCACCCACAACCGGGGCTGCTTCGGGGCCTGTAAATTCTGCTCCCTGGCCTTCCACCAGGGCCGGATGATCACCTCCCGCAGCCACGAGAGCGTCATCCGTGAAGTCACCGCCCTGACGAAACACCCTGGCTTCAAGGGGTACATCCACGACGTGGGCGGCCCCACGGCCAACTTCCGCCGCCCTTCCTGCAAAAAGCAGCTCAAGCACGGGCTGTGCAAGCACCGGGACTGCCTGGCCCCCACGCCCTGTCCCAACCTGGACGCCGACCACGCGGATTATTTACAGTTGCTCCGCAAGCTCCGTGCCATCCCCGGCATCAAGAAAATTTTCATCCGTTCCGGCATCCGCTTCGACTATCTGATGCAGGACAAAAACGGCGAGTTTTTCGCCGACCTGGTCAAGCACCACATCAGCGGCCAGCTCAAGGTCGCCCCGGAGCACTGCGTGGCCCACGTTCTGGACGCCATGGGCAAGCCCCACATCCAGGCCTATGAGAAGTTCCGGGACAAGTACCAGCGGCTCAACCAGAAATACGGTATGAACCAGTTCCTGGTCCCCTATCTCATGTCCTCCCACCCCGGTGCGACGTTGGCCGACGCCATCGCCATGGCCCAGTGGATCAACAAGACCGGCCGCCAGCCGGAGCAGGTGCAGGACTTCTACCCCACCCCCGGCACCCTGGCCACCGGCATGTATTACACTGGCCTGGACCCCCGGACGATGAAGCCCATCTACGTCCCCAAAACGCCCCACGAGAAAGAGCTCCAGCGGGCCTTGCTCCAGTGGAAACGCCCGGAAAAGCGCCGCCTGGTCCTGGAGGCCCTCCACCGGGAGGGCCGGGAGGACCTCATCGGCTACGGCCCCGACTGTCTCCTCCGCCCCAACCGCCCCGGCAAACCCGAAGCGGCACAAACCGCTAAGTCCGGCAAACCCGGCAAGACCCAAGGCAGAGGCAAAGCCCCCGCCAAATCCCAGGGCAGGGGCCAGCACGCCCCCACCCCACAGCGCGGCAAGTCCGCCGGAAAACAAACCAGCCGCTCCCCCGGCAAGATCCAGGGAAAGCGGCGGAAATAAAGCCCAACGATGTGTTACGCCCACCGAAGCCTGTTTCGGTGGGCGTTTCTGTTTGGATTCGGTTATCCCCGGAAGCGATAGCCTACGCCCCAGACGGTCTCAATGTACTGCGTCCGGTCGGGGTTGAGCTCGATCTTATCCCGGATGTGCTTGATGTGGACGGTGACGGTGGACACATCGCCGATGGCCTCCACGCCCCACACGCTGTCAAAAAGCCGGTCCTTGGAAAAGACGGTGTCAGGATGCTCGGCCAGGAAAAGCAGAAGGTCATACTCCTTGCCCGTCATGCTCGTCTCCTTGCCGTTGACCCAGACCCGGCGGCTGTCCCGGTCGATCTCCAGGCCGCGAATTTTCAAAACCTCCGGGCGCCGCTGCTCCCGGCTGCCCACCAGGCGCTCATAGCGCTGGATGTGGCCCTTCACGCGGGCCACCAGCTCGCTGGGGGAGAAGGGCTTGGTCATATAGTCGTCGGCCCCCAGCCCTAAGCCGCGGACCTTGTCAATGTCATCGGCCAGGGCGGAGATGATGATGACGGGCGTATCCTTGACCTCCCGCAGGCGGCGGCAGATCTCAAAGCCGCTCAGCCCCGGCAGCATCACGTCCACGATGACCAGGGCATAGTCCTGGCTCAGCGCGGCCTGCAAGCCCTGGTTGCCGTTGTCGTATAGGTCACAGTCGAAGCCGCCGTTGATCTCTAAGTAATCCCGTTCCAGCTCGGCCACGCTCTGGTCATCCTCGATGATGAGGATCTTCATGGCATACCCTCCTCCTTTTGCAGGGGGAGATAGACAAAGGCACGGGTGCCCTCCCCCTCTTCGCTGGTGAGCCAAATTTTTCCGTGGTGGCTGTCCACGATGCTCCGGCAGATCGCCAGCCCCAGCCCGCTGCCGGGGACGGAGCTGGTGCGGGCGGCGTCCGCCCGGAAAAAGCTGTCAAATACATGGTGCAGAGCCTGGGGGCTGATGCCCTTGCCGTTGTCCGTCACCTGCAAGACCAGGCCGCCCTCATACTCCTCGGCAGAAAAGTGGATCTCGCCGCCCGGCTTCCCATATTTTACCGCATTGGAGACCAGATTGTCCAGCACCCGTTTCAGCTTTCCCCGGTCGGCGGTGACGGTATAGCTGCCTTTGGGCAGCTCGGCCTGGAAGGTCATGCCACTCTGCTGCACGTCATCCTGATATTCCTCCGCCAGGTCCTGCAAAAAGGGCAGCATGTCCACATACTCAAAGTGATACTGCATCCGCCCCAGCTCATACTCGGAAAAGTCGGACATGTTCCGCACGAGCTTTTCCATGACCATGGTTTTGTTGTACACAATGTCCAGATAGTGCTGCTGCTGCTCCGGCGTGGCGGCAATGCCGTCCTGGATCCCCTCCACATAGCCCTTGATGGCCGTGATGGGCGTGCGCAGGTCGTGGGAGAGGTTCGCCATGAGCAGGCCCCGCTCCTCCTGGGCCGCAGCCTCCGCCGCAGCGGTGGCCTTGAGGCGCTGCCGCACGCTCTCCAGAGCTTGGGCCAGCTCGTCCAGCTCCCGCTCAGGATAGGTGAGGATCTGAAAGTCCAGCTCCCCGCTGCGCAGGTCATCCGCTGCCCGGCGGAACTCCCGCAGCGCCGCCGCGACACGGCTGGTGTACCGGCTGGCCAAAAGCACACACACCAGCACCACCAGCAGACACAGCGCAATGGCCGCCAGGACCACCACATGGATCATGCCGTTTGGCCCCAGGACCTCCTTCCCGAACAGGAAGGAGACGCTGTCCATCAAAAATTGCTCTCCATCCGGCACCTTTTTCACAAAGGCGACCATCACCACCACGATCACCGCCAGCCCCACCAGCAGCGAACAGGCCAGCATGAGCAGGACGGTGCGCAGAAATTGGCCGCGCAGGGTGGTTTTCTTGGGCATGGGCAGGACCTCCTAAAAGATGTGGGAGATACGATCGGGTCAGGCCTCTTTCCGATCAAACAGCAGATAGCCGCCGCAGCCAAAGACCAGGCCATAGCCCGCCAGCAGGCCGATCCGCGGCAGCAGAGACAGGAAGGGCAGCGTCACGCCGATCCACAGGTTGTGCCAGCGCAGATAGCCGGTAAAGACCAGGCCGCCCACGGACGGCATATAGGTCCCAAACACCACCAGGGCCACATAGCACACCACGCACAGCAGCACGGTCAGGCTGGACCCCTTCACCAGCTGGTTGATGAGCGCAAAGAAGAGGATCAGCACCGCCATGGGGATGAGGTCCAACACGCAGGCAAAGAAGCTGGAAAATATCCCCTCGATGCCGCCCCCCAGACAGACCTGGGCCAGGGTAGAGACGAGGTACAGCACGGCCAGATCAAAGGCGCACAGCACCCAGACCGCCGCCGCTTTGGAGAAAAAGAGCTTGGCCTTTCCCACGGGCCGCATGAGGGAGAAGCGAATGGTGTGGTCCACCTGCTCCCCTACGTACAGGTCCCCCGCCGCCATGATCGCCATGAGCGGCAGGAAGATCAGCAGCACAAACGGCATGTTGGAGGACATCAGCCCGCCCAGGATCGCCTCACGGGACACGCCCCCGTCGGTCAGATAATTGACGATGAGCACCCGCAGGGCGCTGACCACGCAGATGGCGCTGGCGATGATGAGCAGCACCAGGTATTTCTTTCGTTTCCGGAGCTTAAACAGCTCGTTTTGTAAGCTGGCAGCAAATGCTTGCATCAGAATCTCCCCCTTCTTACAGCACCACGGAGCCCTTTTTGTCCCGCACCTTCGCCAGGAAGTAATCTTCCAGGGAGGGGTGCAGGCGCAGAGCCTCCTCCTTGGTGTCGAAGGAGAGCATCTCCCCCTCGTACAGCACCAGGACCTTGTCACACATTTTTTCAATTTCAGAGGCCAGGTGGCTGGCGACCAAAAACGTCACGCCCTTTTCCTTCGCCAGCCGGATGATGATCTCCCGGATCTCGACGGTGGCCTCGATGTCCAGGCCGTTGGTCGGCTCGTCCAGGATCATCAGCTCCGGCTCGGACAGCAGCGCCAGGGCAATGCCCATGCGCTGCTTCATGCCTAAGGAGAACTTGCCGCAGCGCTCTTTTTTATAGGGGGCCAGGCCCACGATGGTCAGCACCTGGTCCATACGCTTTTCATTTACCTCCGGGTAAAACCGGGCGGCCATGACAAGGTGGTCCCAGGCGGTGAGGTTCTCATACAGGGCGGGCTGCTCGATGAGCGCCCCAACGTGCTTGAGGGAAGCCTCCCGGTCGGTGCTGGGGGCGCCGAAAATGGTGATGCTCCCCTCGCTGGGCTGGGAGAGGCCCGTGATGGACTTCATGATGGTGGTCTTGCCGGAGCCGTTGGGGCCGAGCAGGCCCACCACCTGGCCCCGCGCCACGGAAAAGCTGATGTTTTTGGCCCCCCGGCCGTTGTGATAGACCTTGGAAACATGGTCCAGAGAAAGAACGGTATCCAAACTGTCGTGCTCCTTTCAGTCAGGCAATACAGGCGGGACGACCCCGAAGGCCCGTGGGCCTCCGGGGTGTACCCGTTGGGTTTCTGTTTGAGAGAGAACTTCGGAAAAAGGTGCTCAGTCGTTGTAGCTGCAAACGGCGTCTCCGCTATTTTCCGCGTCGGGTTCCAGCATCTTCGTGCGGTCCCCGGTGTCCAGCTTCTGGACGGTGGTGGTGCCGTAGTTGGAAAGGGTGACGTCAGCGGTGACGACCAGCTCGTGGTTCTTGCCGTCCTGGTCGGTGGTGGTGAAGGTGGCGGTGAGGGTGTTGTTGGTCAGGTTGCCGTTTTTGTCCACGCCAAACTTGCACTGTGCGGTCTTCAGGATCATGTCCTGGCCGGTATAGCTGCTCAGCTCATCCTCGACCATCTTGGGGTTGGCCTTGGCGTAGGACTTATAGTCCTTGTAATAGACGGAAGTGCCATCGGTCTTCACGAAGACGATGCCGCCCTGCTTCTGGTCGAGCTGGTCATAGTACTGTCTCTCCCAGTCCTTCTCGCTCAGATACTCCACAATCTTCTGGATCTGCTTTTCGTTCTGGTCGCACCAGGCGTCGTAAGCCGCGCTGTCGGCGGTGTCGTCCTCCCGGAGGTAGCCGTTGCGGAACTCCTCAGAGAGCTTGTTGCCGCTGAGCTTCTCATAGGCGTTCAGCATAGACGCACGATAGTCCTCATAGTAAACACCCCAGTCGGTGCCCTCGTCAGCAGTCATGGAGTAGGCGAAGAGGGACAGACCGGCGTTCACAAGAGAAGGCACCTGGTCCTTGCTGATCTCGATCTGGTACTGGGTCTTGTCGCCGTCCTTGCCCAGCTGGACAAAGTTGTTCTTCAGGTCGCCCATAACGGTGTCGGCGGCGATCTCCATAAAGTTGACCATCCGCTTGGACATCTCATCATCGGCGGAAATGCCCAGCAGGTTGTTGCGGTCCTCTGCCGTCTGGTCTTCGTCATAGGTGTGCTGGTTGTAATACTTGCTGTCGGCGTTAAACCAGGTGTCGGTGTTGTTGAGGGTCGTGTCATACCGCTCCTCCTTCTGGCCGCCGAATTCGCTGCTGATGACATGGCTGGACTTGTTCTTGCCGTCGATGGCCATTTCTCCGGTCATGCTGACAAACTCTTTGCCGTCCAGGGTGGCCTTCATGCTGCCCTGCATGGTGACGTTGTCGGTCTTGAGGGCCAGGGCCTTGACGGCTTCCTTGTAGGTGCTGTAACCGTTGACGCTGCCAAAAGCAGCCCCGGCAGACACCGCCAGGATCAGCACGCCAGCCACCAGACATACGGTGATACGATTGCGCTTTTTCATGGTGTATTCCTCCTTGTTGGGGTGAATGAACGTATCCTTCAGGATCTCCCGAAAAAACCCGAACCCGGAACGGGTTTCTTTTTACAGTGCCTATTATAACAGCGATTCCTGAAAAAAGAATGGGGAAAGTCTTAAGACTTTATTAAATGTCGTCATTAAAAAAGTCCTGCGGACAAACAGACGTCCGCAGAACTTTCTCAATGCACTTGCTGATAAAGCGCAGTCAGTGCATCTGTCAGAATTTTCGAGAAATTGACATGGTTCTGCTCTGCGAAAGTATTCAGCCATGCAGGAATCGTCAAGTTCTTGCGAACCGCCTTGTTTCCAAATTTTTCAGCGTATGCATCCATGTCTAAGGTAAGAAGACTTACAAAGCCTCCTTCATCTGGTGTGACTGTACCTATAGAACTTGCCTTGGGTGCCGGGCGACCTTCTTCCAGTTCGTCCAAAACCCAACCACTTGCAGCATCCTCCGCCATGAGGATCGCATCTGCCAGGGTTTCCCCACCCGTGACACAGCCTGGCAGATCGGGGACCTCTACCGTATAGTTTCCAGTTTCTTCATCCTGATAAAAGCAGGCAGGATACACAAGTTTCATCATGAGCGTCTCCTTTCCAAAGGGTTATTTCAGCCCCGCTTGTTTCAAAATCTTTTTCAGTAAGGTAGCATCTATCGTATCACCCGGATGTTGAGGAATCGTGACTTTTCCCGGCTTTGTAGGATGTACGAATTGCTTGTGGCTGCCTCTGGTGTTTTTATAAATCCAGCCATCGGCCTGAATGATCTTCTCTACTTCTCTCGGACGCATATCTTGCCCTCCCTACGTTTCTATTATACGCATGATACGCATAAAATGCAAGTATTTTCCTGAACGCTTTCCTCCACCCCTGCATAGTCTAAGGATAGGGAAAGCCGTCGCTTTCCCTGCCTCGAACAAAAAACGTCCCGGCGAAGCCTCGCCGGGACGAAGAAAGACGATCACCAAACTTTCGCACAAGCCACGCCCAAGGCCCCGTCGCCGATGTGGCAGCAGATGCTCAGGGGCAGGGAGATCAGCTCCACCAGCTGGTCGGGGAAGGCCGCCTGGACCTCCCGCTGCCAGGCCTTCCCCAGGTCGGGGTCCGCGCCGGAGTAGCCGGAGAAGACGGCCATTTTCATGCCCGCAAAGCGGGTGGCCAGGTCGTGGCGGAGGGCGTCTACGAGGGTCTTTTTCGCCTGGAGCATCCCTCGGACTTTTTTATAGGCGTCCAATTTGCCGCCCTGGATCTGCAGCACAGGCTTGATGTGCAGCACGGCGGCCATGGCCGCTCCGGCTGCCGTCACGCGGCCGCTTTTTTTGAGGTATTCCAAGGTGTTCACCGCAATGTAGATGCTGGAGGCATCTTTTTCCGCCTCTAAGATGCCCCGAACCTCCTGGGCCGTCTTGCCCTGGGCCAGCAGGGTCAGGGCGTTGCGGATGGACTGGGCCAGGGTGACAGAGATGCGGTGGTCATCCACCACCAACACCCGGCCGTCAAATTCCTGCGCCAGCGCCTTGGCGGTCTCACAGGAGCCGCTGAGCCCGGCCGTCATAGGAAAATGCAGGACCGCGTCGTGGGTCTCCAGGAGACTGGCCCACAGGGACGTGATGACCTCCGGCGAGGGCTGGGAGGTACTCACCTCGGCCTTGGCCTTGAGGTGTCGGAAGAAGAAGTCAGGGGTACAGGTCTCCCCCTCGTAATACGTCGATCCGTCGATAAAAAAGGGCATCGGGATGAGGTAGATCCCCATTTCCCGTGCCATTTGGGCGGTGATGCCGCTGTTGGTGTCGGTAACGATGGCTGTTTTCACGGTGCTCTCCCCTTCCGCGCGGCATTCCCGCAGCAGATGTCATGCGCTTTGGTCGTTTTTTAGCATATCATATCCACCCCAAATTAGCAAGAGATGTTTGCGTCCGGCGCGGTCGGTTTGTGCAATGGGGAGAAACCCATTTGGAGTTGCACGAACACGTGCAACTTCCCCCCTGTCCCATTCCCAACGGATAAAGGGAGAAAGGAGGGAAACCACCATGGAGCTGACCTGGCAAAGCATCATCACCGCCGGCGGGGTGCTCTCGGCGCTGCTGTTGCTGCTGACCACCTACAACCGAGTGTACCGCTGGACCCTGCGCCAAAAGGAGCAGGACGAAGAACTGAAGGCCATCCGCAAGGAGAACACGCTGCTGACTTACGGCGTGCTGGCCTGCCTCAAGGGCATGGCCGAGCAGGGCTGCAACGGCCCGGTGCGGGAGGCCATCGACAAGATCGAAAAAAGCTTGAACCTGCGGGCCCACGACCAGTGAGCCGCCCGAAAAACAGAGAGAGGAGAGGACCCACATGAAACAGCTCTTACAGCTGATCGACGTCAAGAGCCTCGTGACCTTGGCCATGACCGGGGCGATGATCGCCCTGCTTTTCGCCCCCGTTGATCCCAACCCGGAGGCCCAGAGCTTATTCTGCACCGCCTACGGGGCCATTATCACCTATTTCTTCACCAAGAGAAACCAGGACCAGCAAAACAGCAACGAGGAGGAGCAGCCATGAACCCCCGACCCGTCAGCTATCTCCAGACGGACCCCCGCTGGGGGGCCCTGGACTACTCGGCCCGCAGCGAGAAGACCAACATCGCCGTCTCCGGCTGCGGACCAACGGCCCTGGCCATGGTCCTGGCGACCTGGGTCGACCCCAAGATCACGCCCAAAAGCGAATGTGCCTGGGCCTTGGCCCACGGCTATAAGGCCCCGCATCAGGGAACCTATTACGGCTATTTCGCCCCGGCGGCCAAGCGCTTCGGCCTGACCTGCAAGATGCTCAACGGCGTGACCCTGTACGGCAAGCCCGACAGCCCCTACCACGCCCAGGCCAAGGCCGCCGTGGACCGGGGCGATCTCGTGATCGCCTGCATGGGGCGCGGGCTTTGGACGTCTTCCGGCCATTTCGTGTTGGTCTGGAACATCAGCGGCAACGTCGTGTCGATCAACGACCCGGCCAGCACCCGCGCCGTCCGTACCCAGGGCGATTACAGTGTATTCAAGCGCCAAGTGAAGTATTATTTCGTGGTGCAGCGCCCGGCCGCCCAACCCGCGCCCACACCCAAACCAAAGGAGGAGGAAGAAGACATGGACTTTGACAAGCTCTTCAAAGAACTGACCGACGCCCAGGCCTACACGTTGTTGGAAAAGGCCCTGCGCCACGCCGCAAGCCAAGCCGAACCGGATTGGAGCGAAAAAGAGGGCCACTGGGCCAAAGCGGCCCAGACCGGCGTCATGAACGGCGAAGGCCCGGAGCGCCCCGTCAAGCGCGACGAGCTGGCCGCCGTCCTGGGCCGCCTGGGGCTGCTGTAACAGGAAACGATCAACCACGCAAAAACTGCCGTCTCCCATCGCTGGGGACGGC
>ERZ1026844.1611-NODE-1611-length-13364-cov-4.308814_pt1 | contig 13364 bp, 14 predicted proteins | sample MGYA00380152_ERZ1026844 | MGnify/ENA primary metagenome ERZ1026844 (study PRJEB33269, sample SAMEA4719788) | human gut metagenome | biome: human-associated habitat; feature: organic feature; material: feces | place: Cameroon | collected 2013-10 ... | reverse complement strand
CAAATCAGAGGGACAAAAACTACTCCCTCTGATTTGGTGTACTGTTTTTGACGTAAGATCCGTCTTTTTTCTTGATGAATACTAGAAAAAAGGGGCTGCCTCATATGATTTTGAAAAATCATTTTGAGACAGCGCCTTGCTTTTTCATAAATTCCGTATATGTAAAGAACCCGTCCTGCTTTCCTACGAAAACAGAACGGGTCGTGGTTGCGGAGACAGGACTTGAACCTGCGGCCTCCGGGTTATGAGCCCGACGAGCTACCAACTGCTCTACTCCGCGATATGGTGCCGGAGACCGGGGTCGAACCGGCACGGGATTGCTCCCATGGGATTTTAAGTCCCAGGCGTCTGCCAATTCCGCCACTCCGGCATCTCTAGCGTTGCGCTCTCTCAAGTGCTTAATTACTATACCACGCCCCCCACCTATCTGTCAAGCACTTTTTTCAAATTTCTCAAAAAAGTTTTTGGCATACTCTCCCCCGCCCTGCATAGAATGGTCTGGATGAGCATTTCCATCAGAAAGGGGAAGAAATTTCCATGTGCTACACCAGCAACAACACCACAAACGAACGCAAACCCATCGCCGCTCTTGTCCAGGCCGAGCCACTCTGCCGCTCCCTTCCCGCAGCGCCCGACGAACGGCGGACGGAAGTCCAGGACCTGGACGATTTCATTTTCCGCTGGGAGACCCAGGCCCCCACCGTCAGCAACCGCTGAGGGGGCTTCGTCGGGCCTCCCGGCGTTTTTTCGGGGGAAGTCAGGTTTTTCCTTGTATTTCGGTTGCTTTTTTCCAAAACTTCGGATATAATGAACCAGCTAATTATATCAGAATGTGAGTGATCGTAACGATGCTTCAATTTGACGAATATAAAGTCAAACTCAACAACCTGCTCCCCCAGCTGGATGATCTGGAGCAGGCCCTGAACCTGGACGAGGCCGCTCGTCAGGTCGATTTCTTAGAGGCCCAGTGCGCCGCCGATGGCTTTTGGGACAACCCTGAGAACTCCCAGAAAGTCCTGCAAAAGCTCAAGCAGGAAAAGAACAAGCTGGAGTCCCAGGCCAAGCGCCGCTCCTCCTGGGACGACATGATGGTCCTGTGCGAGATGGGCAACGAGGAAGATGACGAGTCCCTCCTCCCCGAATTGGAGGAAGAATACGCCACCCTCATCCAGAGCATGGAGTCCGCCCGGCTCCAGACCCTGCTCACCGGCGAATACGATGCCTCCAACGCCATTCTCGCGTTTCATGCCGGCGCAGGCGGCACCGAGGCACAGGACTGGGCGCAGATGCTCTACCGGATGTACACCCGCTGGGCCGAGCGCCACGGCTTCACCTATAAGATCATGGACTATCAGGAGGGCGACGAGGCCGGCCTGAAATCCGCCACCATTATGATCGAAGGCGAGAATGCCTACGGCTATCTCCGCGGGGAGCACGGCGTCCACCGTCTGGTCCGCGTCTCCCCCTTCGACGCCAACGCCCGCCGTCAAACTTCCTTCGCCTCCGTCGAGGTCATGCCTGACCTGCCGGAGGACGCTGACATCGAGATCCGGCCGGAGGACATCGAGATGCAGGTCTACCGCGCCAGCGGCGCCGGCGGCCAGCACGTCAACAAGACCTCCTCCGCCGTGCGACTCATCCACCTGCCCACCGGCGTGGTCGTCTCCTGCCAGACCGAGCGAAGCCAGTTCCAGAACAAAGACAACTGCATGAAGATGCTCCGCGCCAAGCTCGTCGAGCTACAGATGCAGGAAAAGGCCGAGAAAATCTCCGACCTGAAAGGCGTCCAGCTCAAGATCGAGTGGGGCAGCCAGATCCGCTCCTACGTCTTCATGCCCTACACCCTGGTCAAGGATACCCGCACCGGCTACGAGACCAGCAACGTCAACGCCGTCATGGACGGCGACTTAGACGGCTTCATCAACGCCTACCTCACCGCCATGGCCACCGGCAACTGGGCCACGAAATAACCCGATTTTTCCTCAAATTTCCCCTCTGTTCTCATGCAGAGGGGAAATTTTTTGTCTTTTTCGGGATTGACAACCTATTTTTTCCGCGCTATACTATCTGCGATTTCCAAGCAGGCATCGTTTGGCGGGCCTGCATGAGCGAAGGAGGGAGTTCCATGACAAAGCGCAACCGTTTTCTGACCACGCTGCTGACCATCGCCGTGGCCTTTGTCATGCTGACCTCCGTGGCCTATATTGCCAAGGAATCCCACCACGACTGCGTGGGGGACAACTGCGCCATCTGCCACCAGCTCAACGCCTGCCAGCATTTTCTGAAGGACCTGGGCTTCGGCGGCACTGCCGCGGCCGCAGTTCTTTCGCTGACCTGGTTCCTGTTGGAGCGCGTCAGAACGTATGTGGCTCGTACCCCGTCCCTGACACTGGTCTCTCTGAAAGTCAAGCTCTCCAATTAAGCATAAACCGTATCAACAAGGGTATCCGTCTGCCTCATTTTGTTTGCATGGGGCAGGCTTTTGCGGCGTTCCCGCTGCCCTTGTCTTTTTGCGCCCATTTTTTGCTTTTTATGCTTATTTTGGAGGTTACTTCCTATGAAAAAAATCATTGCTCTGGTTCTCGTTCTGGCCCTCGCCGTCTCCCTGCTGGCGGCCTGCGGCCAGGAAAACACCATCGGCGAAGCGAACGCTGCCGCCTCTCAGGACGATGGCAAGCTCCGCATCGTCACCACCATCTTCCCCGAATACGACTGGGTCCGCGAGATCTTAGGCGACCAGGCCGACCGCGCAGACCTCACCATGCTCCTGGACAACGGCGTAGACCTGCACAGCTACCAGCCCACCGCCGACGACATCGCCAAGATCGCCGACTGCGACCTCTTCCTCTACGTCGGCGGCGAGTCCGACGAGTGGGTGGAGGACGCCCTGAAAGAATCCGCCAACCCCGACCAGAAGGTCATTAACCTCATGGAGGTACTGGGTGGCACCACCAAAACTGAGGAAGCCATGCCTGGTATGCAGGCAGAAGAGGGCCATAACCACGGCTATTCTCACTTTGCGGACAGCGATGTGCAGGATCGTACCCTGTCCGACTGGACGGGCGACTGGCAGTCCGTTTACCCCTACCTGGAAGACGGTACTCTGGATCAAGTCATGGAACGCAAAGCAGAAAACGGCGATAAGACTGCCGAAGAATATCGTTCCTACTATGAGACCGGCTACAAGACCGACGTGGAAAAGATCGTCATTGATGGAGACGCCGGTACCATGGAGTTCGTGAAAAACGGGGTTTCCAGCAAAGCGACTTACCAGTACAAGGGCTATCAGATCTACGACTATGAATCCGGCAACCGCGGCGTGCGTTACTTCTTTGAGGCCACCAGCGGTGACTCCGGTGCCCCCAAGTATGTTCAGTTCAGTGACCACGGCATTGCCCCTGGTAAAGCGGAGCACTTCCACATCTACGCTGGCAACGGCGGTTTTGATGCCCTGTCCGAAGAGATGGAGAACTGGCCGACCTATTACCCCTCCGACATGACCGGCGACGAGATCGCAGAGGATATGCTGGAGCATGAAGAAAAGGAGTACGACGAGCACGTCTGGCTGTCGCTGCGCAATGCGGAAACGCTCTGCACTGCCATCACCAACGCCCTGGGCGAGCTGGACCCCGACCACAAGGACGTCTATACCGCCAACGCCTCCACCTATCTGCAAAAGCTGGACCAGCTGGACCAGAGCTATCAGCAGGCCGTGGATTCCGCCGCCCGAAAGACCGTGCTCTTCGGCGACCGCTTCCCCTTCCGCTATCTGGTGGATGATTACGGCCTGACCTATTACGCCGCCTTCGCCGGCTGCTCCGCTGAGAGTGAGGCCAGCTTTGAGACCGTCTCCTTCCTGGCCAAGAAAGTGGACGAGCTGGCCCTGCCCTGCGTGCTGACCATCGAGGGCACCCAGCACAAGATCGCCGAGACCATCGTGCAGAACACCAAGAAGAAGGATCAGAAGGTTTTGACCATGGACTCCATGCAGGCCACGACCTCTGATGACGTGAAGGCCGGCACGACCTACCTCTCGGTCATGGAGAAAAATCTCAGCGTGCTGAAAGAAGCACTGAACTAAGGGGGTGAGATCATGGCTCAGCTCACCTGCCAAGCCCTTTCCGTTGGATATGAGGGAAAGGCCGTGCTGCAAGATTTGAATTTCTCCGTCCGTTCCGGCGATTACCTCTGCATCGTGGGGGAAAACGGCGCTGGAAAAAGTACGCTCATGAAAACGATTCTCGGCCTCCAGCCGCCCATCCGGGGCAAGGTCCTGACAGGCGACGGGCTGAGACCCAACGAGATCGGCTATCTGCCGCAGCAGACCCAGGTCCAAAAGGACTTCCCGGCCTCCGTGTGGGAGATCGTGCTCTCCGGCTGCCAGGGGCGCTGCGGCAGACGCCCCTTTTACCGCCGGGCGGAGAAGCGTCTGGCAGAACATACCCTGGAAAAGCTGCACATCGCGCCCCTGGCCCGGCGCTGCTACCGGGAACTTTCCGGCGGCCAGCAGCAGCGGGTCTTGCTGGCCCGCGCCCTGTGCGCCACCCGCTCCATGCTGCTGTTGGATGAGCCGACTGCGGGGCTTGACCCCAAGGCCACGGCGGAGCTGTATCAGCTCATCGCCCGGCTGAACCACCAGGACGGCATCACCGTTCTCATGATCTCCCACGATCTGACCGCCGCCCTCGATGCAGCCAGCCACATCCTGCACATCGGGCAGACGGTCTTTTTCGGAACGGCAGACGCCTACCGAACCAGCCCAGAGGGGCGGCTTTTCGCCGCCCGGAAGGGGGGTGCGGCTCAATGAACGCTCTGGCAGAAAAGTTGGTCCTGTACTGGGCCTATCCCTTCGTCCGCTACGCCCTGGTGGTGGGGCTGCTGGTGGCGCTGTGCTCCTCCCTGCTGGGGGTGACGCTGGTGCTCAAACGCTTCTCTTTCATCGGGGACGGTCTGTCCCATGTGGCCTTTGGCGGGATGGCCGTGGCCGCCGTGCTGGGCATGACGGATGACATGCCCCTGACCCTGGGCATCACGACGGTCTGTGCCATTCTCCTGCTCCGCACCGGGAACAACACGAAGATCAAAGGCGACGCCGCCGTTGCCATGCTCTCGGTGGGGGCGCTGGCCGTGGGCTACCTGCTGATGAACCTCTTCACCCCCTCCTCCAACCTCTCTGGGGACGTGTGCAGCACGCTCTTTGGCTCCACGTCCATTCTGACCTTGACCCTGCGGGAGGTCTGGCTGTGCGCCGGGCTGTCCCTGGTGGTCGTGGTCCTGTTCGTTTTGTTGTATCATAAAGTGTTTGCCGTGACCTTCGACGAGGACTTTGCCAGGGCTGTGGGGACCAAGACCCAGCGGTACAATCTCTTCCTGGCCATCGTCATTGCCGTGGTCATCGTGCTGGCCATGAACCTGGTCGGCTCCCTGCTCATCTCCGCCTTGGTCATCTTCCCGGCCCTGTCTGCCATGCGGCTGTACAAGACGTTTCTCTCGGTGACAGTCTGCTCGGCGGTGGTATCCGTCTGCTGTGCCGGGTTCGGCATCCTGCTGGCGATCCTGGCCGGGACGCCCGTTGGCTCTACCATCGTGGCCGTGGACATTCTGATTTTTCTGGTCTTCTGCGTCCTGGGTCGTTTGTTGGGAGGTGGTCGGGCATGAAACCGGTTTTCTCCCTCTTGCTTCTGCTGTCTCTTCTCCTTTCCCTGGCGGCTTGCGGTGACGCCTCTGCCCCGACACCGCCGCAAACAGCCCCGGAACAGGCAGCCCAGACAGCTCCTGCGCCGGAAGAGACTCCGCTCTCTTCTACTCCGGGGATCGACATAGACCTCACTGCCCTGAGCCGCACCATGGTCTACTCTGAGGTCTACAACATGATGATGACCCCCGAAAATTATATCGGGAAAGTCGTTCGGATGAACGGACTTTGCAGTACCTTCGAGTCCGCGGCCGTAGACGGGCAGGAGGCCAGAGTCTACTATACCTGCATCATTTTTGATGCCACCGCCTGCTGTTCCCAGGGCATCGAGTTCGTCCTGGCCGGAGGCACCGGGGCGGAATCCTATCCTCCGGTGGACGCAGAGATCACCGTCACCGGGACCTTCCAGACCTACGACGAAAACGGCATTTTGTACTGCCATCTGGTGGACGCGACCCTGGAATAAGACCATTTCGGCAAAAAACGCGGCTTTTTCAAAAAATCCGTCGGAACGCCTTGACTTTCCACCTTTTTGGTGTTAAAGTTTGAAAGCACTAAAGTTATCCCGAACGGAGGTATCCCTGTGAAAATCGCGCTTCTTGTGATCTACTTCGCAGTCATGGTGGGCATCGGCATTTACTGCCGCAAGCACACCACAGACGTGAACGGCTTTGTGTTGGGTGGCCGGTCGGTCGGCCCGTGGCTGACGGCCTTTGCCTACGGCACCTCATACTTCTCCGCCGTGGTCTTTGTGGGCTACGCGGGCCAGTTTGGCTGGAAGTACGGCGTGGCCGCGACTTGGGCGGGCATCGGCAACGCCATTCTTGGCTCCCTGGTGGCCTGGGTCGTGCTGGGTCGGCGGACCCGCATCATGACCCAGCATTTTAACTCCGCCACCATGCCCCAGTTCTTCGGCCAGCGGTTCCAGAGCAAGTCCCTGAAGATCGGTGCGTCCATCATCGTCTTCGTCTTCCTCATCCCCTACACGGCCTCCCTGTTTAACGGCCTCTCCCGTCTCTTCGGCATGGCGTTTCACATCGACTACACCGTTTGTATCATCTTAATGGGCATTTTGACCGGCATCTACGTCATCGCCGGCGGCTACATGGCCACAGCCATCAACGACTTCGTCCAGGGCTGCGTCATGCTGGTGGGCATCGTCGCCGTCATTGCCGCCGTGCTCCACAGCCAGGGCGGCTTTACGGAAGCCCTGCACAGCATGGCTGCCGTCTCTGATCCTGAGGCGCTCAACGGCACCGTCCCCGGTATCTACGCCTCCTTCTTCGGCCCGGACCCCATCAACCTCCTGGGCGTGGTGGTCCTGACCAGTTTGGGCACCTGGGGCCTGCCGCAGATGGTCCAGAAGTTCTACGCCATCAAGTCGGAGGAAGCCATCCACAAGGGGACCATCATCTCCACCCTCTTCGCCCTGGTCATCTCCGGCGGCTGCTACTTCCTGGGCGGCTTCGGCCGGCTGTTCTCGGACAAGCTGGACATCGCCGCCGACGGCTACGACGCCATCATCCCCGCCATGCTCTCCGGTCTGCCGGATATCCTCATCGCCGTGGTGGTGGTCCTGGTCCTGTCCGCCTCCATGTCCACCCTGTCCTCCCTGGTCATCGCGTCCTCCTCGACCCTGACCATCGATCTGCTGCGGGGCAATATCATCAAGAAGATGGACGACAGAGAGGCCGTGTTCATCATGCGCTGCTTCATCGTGGTCTTCGTGGTGATCTCCATGATCATCGCCATCGTCCAGTATAAGCACTCCATCAGCTTCATTGCCCAGCTCATGGGCGTGTCCTGGGGTGCCCTGGCCGGTGCCTTCCTGGCCCCCTTCCTGTACGGCCTGTACTGGAAAAAAACGACCAAGGTCGCCTGTTGGGTGTCCTTCCTGTTCGGCACCATTCTCATGTGCCTGAACCTGGTCTCCAACTCCACCGGGGCCTTTGCCTTCCCCACGCTGCTCCAGTCCCCCATCAACTGCGGCGCCTTTGCCATGGTGGCCGGGCTCATCATCGTGCCGGTGGTCAGCCTGTTTACCGCCAAGCCGGACAAGCAGATGGTGGACGAAGCCTTCGCCTGCTACGACAAGAAGACCCCCGTCTCCCAGAAGAACGCCCTGTCTGATTAACGCTCTTCGCTGCACTTCGACACCACTTCCTATTTCTTTCTTCTTCGAGCTGCCCCCTGCCAAGTTTTCCAGACGCGGCAAGGGGCAGTTCCTCTGTTTGGTTTACCATTTTTTTGAATTCCAGGGAATTACTCCTTGACAAAAAAGTAGCCACAAGCTATACTTTTCGTAGACGCCACATTCCCTTTCTTCCCCTTTCCCTGGTCCTTGTTTCGGAAGCAACCCCAGGGCCTAAACTGTGAGGTAAACAAGGATGAAACCCAAAAAATTCTTTCCCTTTCTCCTGGCTGTCGGCCTGTTTCTGCTGGTCCTCGGCCTTCTTCTGATGTTCCGCTACGCGCAGGCGCGGGGCAGCATGATGGTGCTGGCCTTTGTGTTCGTGGGTGCCGGCTGTACCGTCCTGGGCAATCTCCTGGGCAAATGGGTCTCCCGCCAGGCCGAAGCCCACTTCTGGAAAAACACTTTCCACCATCCCCCTGAATAAATCAAGATCAAAACAGATACGTTCCCAAAAAGCAGCCGCACACCGAAGCAAATTTCGCTTGATGTGCGGTTTCTTTATTGTATGTATAGTCGAATTTTATTCGCACCGTTGTTTAAACCTTCTATTGATTTTATATACCATTCTGTCAAGAATTTTCTTAATTTTACTGTTGATAAATGTATGGCCCTTTAATTTAGAAGCTAACTTTGGACTCGTTGCGTAGTATAGTCGTATAAACGCCCTCCCTATCAGTGTCTTTTTCAACACAATATCTCGATACATCCGTAGTGTGAGCACCTCTGGAGCATCATAATCTCCGTAGACTGCGGTTGCTATATAGCATCCTTCTGATTGAGATGACTGAACATTTTGCTTCTGATAACTAGGAGCAGAAGCTTCTGAGCCTTCTTTTCTTATTTCCTCAAAAAGGGACTCCATTAAGCTACCATTGTAATCTCCACAAACATATTCCCCGGCTATAAAACCGTCCCAGAAAATCACTCTATGCTGTTCGCAATATTGTTCTCCATCATTAATTGTATCGAGATAATTGCAAAATAAGCAACAATCTCCCTTTACATCAGGTTCTTTTCTAAAACCAGCCCTTTGTAATCTTTCCTCTGGTCCCATAGTTTTTCTCTCCTTTCCGTATCTGAGCAAGCATGTTCAGTTCACTTTCTATATAAAGCGATTCATTGGGGCAAAATACAGACGAATAACTGACCCCTGCTTTATTGTCCTATCTGATACTGCGATTCCTCTCAAAAACAATCCTCCCTCAATACAGTAGCAGTTGCTTTCTACAAACTCATCTGCCGTATAGTAAAGATGAGAAGTAATATTTCTCAACGCTCCCTCGGTATGTTCCTTAATATGCTCAAAAAACAAATCCGGATTGAATAGTTCGTAATATATTTTATACTCTACCTCAGTATCACTTTGATTTATCCCAAGCAAAGACGGATAATACCCATTTCGTTCCAGAATTTCACTAATTTCCTCTAAAAAACAGCAGAAGGAAGATGGAATATATAAATTTTCTAATATGTCTTTCAATTCTATATATCTTTGCCATTTTCAACAACATTTCTCGCTGAAGTAAATTTTCTAAGCGAAAAATATGACTTTAGTATTCTCTCCTTCTTCTCTGTCTCTATGGCGTAGCCTTTTGCTAGGGCCATTTCCCAATATGGCATTGCCTGTTCTGCATCACTCTCTTTCTGAGAATATCCATAAAAAATCATGTCGCCAAGCGTTGCCAACTCTTCTCCCGTTGTTTTCCCAGCAGCAGCCATTTTCTTCAGTTTATGGAGAGCACTATCAAATTCTTGCTCAGTAACCCCATAATTCATAAGAATCAACACCTTTCTTTTCTTGATTCTCATTTCCAGGCAGAGCTATAAACTCTGCCTGGAAACGAGAGTTTCATAACCGCCAGGCTATGGATACAACCCCCAGAACTACCTCCGGCGGTCAGTGATTTCTTCCATCAATCCTGATAGTAAAGACATCCCTGGCGATCCCGCGGATAATAGTAGGTGCTGTAGTGGTTGCACCACTGTCTACCGTGTTGATCCCGATCGTAGGGATTCCAGTAGATGCAGCCATCTGCGCAGTTGTGCCCGCAGAACTCTCCGCAAGGCAGCTTGACCTTCTGCTCGGTGTCCTTCTTTTTCATGGTGTGAAACATCCTTTCATTATTTTTATATGTAATTTCTTTTATAAAGAAATACATATCCCTTCTTTTTTAATGACAATACCGTCCCTTTTCCTGCTCGCACAAAATGCATCCATTCCATATCTTGGATATATAATAGGGAAGTAAAGTACTTCAATGCTCAAAGGCAGTTCCTTCATAATTTGCCGAATATAGCATTCATCCGCAGAAGATAGACTCGGTTGATTTTGGGGATGGCTGTGAAACAGACCCATAAACTCTATACCACAGCTACACCATCGTTCCAGTTGTACGTTCAACGAATTTACGTTTGGTATATAGATAAGCCGATCTGTCATTGTTCGAGTAAAATCAAAATGGATTGTATCAACGAACCCACCATGTCCACCCAACATTCCGCCAGATTCCGGTGGGACAGGTGGGCAATCATAGATCAGTTTTTGATAGGCTCCTCTAGTGATTCTCATATTTTAGTGTCTAAAAATGATACGAAGCGTAAGCGACAGGATACCGCAAACCGCCTGAATCATCCAGCTAAACATCTTCTTCATCACAGGCACGCCTTCTTCAATACTAGCCTTTGCCACTTTTTTAGCAAAAGCCGCAGCCTTATCTTTTTTGATGCTGTCCTGTTCTTTTCCTACACTCTCTGCCAGAGAAGTATTACCTTCTTTGTAGTCCTCTGTACCCTGCACATTGACATGATTCTTTTCCATAGTTACAATCCTACTTTCCTGTTGCGATTTGAAGCACCCAAAGTAAGATGCCCCGAACCACAGTGATTTTCACGTTTACATTTTCATGTTGTTTTCTTTTTATAATTTACTTGTCTGACTAATCTACTTCGCAATATAGCACCCTCTGATTTTTTTACAACCCTTATTGTAAAATCAACTCGTTTTTTGCAAAATCAACTCATACATCTTGTCAAATCCAGGAATGCTCCAAAACCTTTCCATTTGAATTTTCCGACTATATTATGATATTTCGATTATAAAATAGATTTAAGAATGTGTCAAGACGTTTTCCCACTTTTACATAGGTTTTATTCTACAGAATGTCGGATAAGATAGAAAAAATCGAGAGGTGATCCACTATGGAATTGGACTACAAAGCAATCGGGACCCGCATCGCCCAACGGAGAAAGCAACTGGGCCTAAAGCAATCTGAGGTCGAAGAGGCCGCAGACATCGGCTTTAAGTATCTTTCCAATATCGAGCGCGGCATCTCCATCCCCTCCACCGAGGTCATCATGCGGCTGGCCCTGGCGCTGGACACGACGCCGGATGAGTTTCTGGTCGGCACGGCGCGGCAGGGGGAGGAAGGTTGGAAGGACATTGCCGAGCTATTGCGGCCGATGAAGGGCAAACAGCTGGACTTGGCGAAAAACTTTTTGACGTGGCTGAGTGAACAGGATCTGGAACAGTAAAACGCACACCGAAGCAAGTTACAAACTGCTTGGTGTGCGTCTTTTTTTATTGCGATTTCTGTGTTCTATATCTATAAATGTGCCTGCTTTACAGCTTACAGTAAGCCACCGCCGTCTGTGCGGCCAGCTTGGCGTTGTTGAAGACCAGCTGGATGTTGGCGTCCAGGCTGTCGCCGCCGGTGATGTCCTTGATCTTGGCCAGCAGGAAGGGGGTCGTCTCCTTGCCGTGGATACCCTTTTCCTTGGCCTCCTCAATGGCCCGGTCGATGACGGCGTTGATGGCGTCGGCGTCCATGGAGTACTCCTCCGGGATGGGGTTCGTGACCAGCACGCCGCCCTTGAGGCCCAGGTCGTGCTGGGTCTTGAGGATCTTGGCCAGCTCTTCCGGGGTATCGACCTGATAGTCCACGGACAGACCGGACTTGCGGGTGTAGAAGGCGGGCAGCTCCTTGGTCTGGTAGCCCAGGACAGGGACGCCATGGGTCTCCAGATACTCCAGGGTCAGCTTCAGATCCAGGATGGCCTTGGCCCCGGCGCAGACGACCATCACGTCGGTCTGGCCCAGCTCCTCCAGGTCGGCGGAGACATCCATGGTGGTCTCTGCGCCGCGATGCACGCCACCGATGCCGCCGGTGGCGAAAATCTTGATGCCCGCCATGTTGGCAATCATCATGGTGGTGGTCACGGTGGTGGCGCCGTCAGCCCCCTTGGCGACCAGCACAGCCAGGTCCCGGCGGGAGGCCTTGGTCACGGCCTGGCCCTGCTTGCCCAGGTACTCGATCTCGTCCTTGGTCAGGCCGGCCTTCAGGCGGCCGCCCAGAATGGCGATGGTGGCAGGGACTGCGCCGTTGGAACGGATGATCTCCTCGACCTTGAGGGCAGTCTCCACGTTCTGGGGGTAGGGCATCCCGTGGGAGATGATGGTGGATTCCAGCGCCACGACGGGCTTACCCTCGGCCAGGGCCTGGGCAACTTCGGGATTCACGTCAAGATACTGATTCAAGTTATTCATGGTTAAATTCCTCCTGTTCCTGCATCCGCCGCTGGACTGCGTCCGCGGACATATCGGGGTTGATGGTCTTTTCGCCCTCCACCGCAATGGCGGCGGCGGCGTTGGCGGCGCGGGCGCTCCCGATCAGATCCTCCCCCTCCAGGAAGGACCAGGCCAGGGCGGCGGCAAAGGCGTCCCCTGCGCCGGTGGCGCTCTTAGGCTGGGCCGGGCAGCAGGGCAGCCAGATGTCCTGCTCGTGGTCGGCGGCGAACACGCCCTGCTCCCCCAGGGAGATGAAGACGCGCTGCAAGCCCGTGCCCAGCAGCACCTTGGCCGCCTGACGGGCGCTGTCCCGGTCGGTGATCTTCACGCCGGAGAGGGACTCAGCCTCCAGCCGGTTGGGTTTCAGGGTGTGTATTTTGCCCAGAATGGGCCGAATCTTCTCCGACTTCACGGTGGACACCGGGTCCACCAGCAGCGGAGCCGTGCAGTGGCTGGCCAGATACTCCAGGGCTTCCGCCGGGAGATTGGCGTCGGCCACCACCAGGGAAGCACCGTTCAAAAAGCCCTGGTTGTGGGCAAAGTAGGCGGGGGTCAGTTTTTCATAGATGTCCATGTCGGACACGGCCAGGACCATGTCCCCCATCTCGTCGCTGAGGAAGAGATAGGAGGACGTCGTCCCGCCGGGGACGTGCAGGGCACGGCTGAGGTCGATGCCCAGGCGCTGGCAGGACTCCGTGACGAGGCCCGCGTTGGGGTCCTCCCCCAGGGCCGTGAGCAAGGAGACCCTGACGCCCAGCATCCGCAGGTTGTGGGCGATGTTCCGCCCCACGCCGCCCATGCTGACGGTGACGGTGCCGGGGTTGGAGTCCCGGCCCACCAAAGGCCCGGCGGAGCGGCCGCCAATGTCGACGTTCACCGCCCCGGCCACGGCCACATAGCCCACCTCCGGC
>ERZ1026844.1610-NODE-1610-length-13367-cov-7.340069_pt1 | contig 13367 bp, 14 predicted proteins | sample MGYA00380152_ERZ1026844 | MGnify/ENA primary metagenome ERZ1026844 (study PRJEB33269, sample SAMEA4719788) | human gut metagenome | biome: human-associated habitat; feature: organic feature; material: feces | place: Cameroon | collected 2013-10 ... | reverse complement strand
ATATGCGGGAGGCACACTCTCTTTCCTTCTTGATAAATATATTCCTTCTGAAGCCGAGAGAAAGAGAAACGACTTCATCATGACACTTGCTAATGACCTGGAAGAAATGAAAGAAAAAATTGATGTTTCCAATTTAGATACTCCAGAGCTTTATAGTATTTTTACTAAGTTACTTAAGGCATCTATGGAAGAATATCGAGATGAAAAAATTACAGCATTTAGAAATTTGACATTAAACATCATTCTCGAACCGCACAAATTTAATAAATTAGATTTTTATACTCAGTTAGTAATATCTTTAGTTCCAGACGAGATAATGATTCTCCATATTTTTTATTTGTTAGATGTAAAGGGAGAACTGAAGTCATTGGATAATAATAAAGAAAAAAGAGATATTTATGATATTATATCACGAGTTTACGGTATAAATGATTACCTCTATATTCAAGCACTAATAATTGATTGCCAACGTTATCGTCTAATATTATCGAGTAGACAAATCCAAAGAAAGGAAGGTAGAAGCGGCTTGTTTTTGAGTGATTTGGGGAAAGATTTTCTTTCCTATATTTTTCTACCAAAAGAAGGTGAATTTAATGAAATCAAAGGGCGATGATTTACTACGGAATTTAAGCATAGGCATTACTGCATCTCTACCATATGTTGGTGGCATATTAGCTTATACTATGGATAAAAAAATACCTTCCCAAGTAGACCTACGATATTCCTCTTTTGTAGAGTCCCTAGAAAACGACATCAACACTATGAAGAAAAATCTCAATTATAGTCGATTTGAAACCCCACAATTCTATTCTGTCTTTATTAAAGTGCTTCATGAGGTAATTAGCAATCACTTAGAAGAGAAAATAATCGCATATAAAAATATATTGATTAATACTGTAGATTTATCATGGAATTGCAATAAAAATGATTTTTTCATTTCTATAACAACCCATCTCTCAATAGATTCTTTAAATTATTTGTATTTAATTTATCTAGGTATTGCACAATCAAATTATGAAAACATTTCTTTTTCTTTAAGCAATCTTATAAAACGTTTCAAGGCTCAATCAGACTATTTAATGACTATTGTATCAGAACTCTCAAGATATAGGTTGATTAGAGGGGTAGAATTAACGGACTTAGGAAAGCAGTATTGTGATTTTGTTTTTTCTCCCGTTCCACTTCATCGTGTTAATATCTCACTCAACAATCCTTCTAATTAAAGTTTTTACATAGCCGAGTGGTTTTCACTTAACGAAAATCACTCGGCTTTTTCTATTTCTGGAGGTGATTTGATTGAATGAGAAGCAGCAGACCCTATGTGCAGCTTGACCCTGCGGTTATCGAACAGGCACGGCAAATGGACTTGCTCTCCTATCTCAGAGCTTATGAGCCGAACAATTTGGTGCGTGTCGGCGGCAGCGTTTACTGCACCAGAGAACACGACAGCTTAAAAATTTCTAACGGCAAATGGTTTTGGTGGTCGAGAGGTATCGGCGGTGTTTCTGCCCTTGACTATCTTATCAAGGTCAAGGATTACGGATTTGTCGAAGCTGTCGAAACTCTGGCAGGGGGTGCGGTTGAATGGACGCCGCCGCAAACGCCGAAAAAAGACGAGCCGAAAGTTCTGCTATTGCCGCCGAAGCACAGGGATTGCAACCGAGTAATGCAGTATCTTTTCGGGCGTGACATTGATTATCAGCTCATACAGGAGTGTATTGCAGACGGCACGATTTACGAAAGTGTCGATTATCACAACGCCGTTTTTGTGGGCAAGGATAAAAGCGGAACGCCAAAGTATGCCGCCCTGCGCAGCACGCTCGGAAGCACTTTCAAGCAGGACGCTTCGGGAAGTGAAAAGCGATATTCGTTTCGATTGCTTGCAAAAGAGCCGACAAACACGGTGCATTTATTTGAAGCAGCTATTGATTTACTGTCCTATGCGACCTACCTTAAATGCGAGGGAAAGGACTATCGGACACAAAATCTGCTCTCTTTGTCGGGCGTATATCAGCCCAAAAAGGAGCTGAGCGAGAGCAAAGTTCCCATTGCGCTGTCCACTTATCTCAAAGAAAATCCGCAAATCAAGACCGTTGTTCCGCACCTTGACAATGACAAAACGGGCAGGCTGTGTACTGCCGCCTTAACCGAATTACTGAAAAAGGACTATGAAATCGTTGATGCTCCGCCGCCTGTCGGCAAGGATGTCAACGATTTTTTAATGTCCTATCTGGTGCTTTCAAGACAAAAGCCCGTTCGTGAAGGGAGTGATGTCCGTTGATTGTGCAGCAGATTTTCTGAAAAACGACAGCCAAACCAACCCTAAATTTAAGAACGAAAGTGAGGAAATGACGATTGAAAAACTATGATGTGACCCTTACCGCCCACTATGAAAAGACCGTTTCCGTTTGCGCCGACAGCACCGAACAGGCGGCGGAGAAAGTCAAAATTATTCTCTTTGATACCGACCTTATCGAGTTTTCCGATGAGGATTTTGTCTGCGGCGAAGCCGATATTACCGAGCATAGCGAGGACGGTCTTGACGATACCGATAAGGAAGAATTGTCCGAAGAAGATGATTGTTCGGACTGTTCGTACTTCTGCCCCGTGTGCGGAGAATGTCTGTATGAGGACGAGTGCGAAGAATGATATGTCTTACCAAGCACTGAATTTGGCTAACCAAATTCGCTTGTTAGGGGGCTGCCCCTAATACCCCGTGAAAACAGAAAGGAGTTTGAGAATGAGTGAGTTTATATTTTTCATCATCGGCATAATGCTCGGCGGGCTGACAGGCGTTGCGATTATGTGCTGCTTGCAGATAAACCGTCTGTCCGAGAGAGAGGAAGTGAAAAATGCGAAAACGAAATGTGCAGATACTTTTCCGTCTGACTGAGGAAGAAGCCGAGCAGCTTAACGAGCTTGTGCGAAAATCGGGTCGCTCAAAAGAAGCATTCCTCAGAGAAACGGTAAAGGGATACCGCCTGTGTGAGAAGCCCGACCCAGAGTTCTATAAAATGATGCGTGAGCTGTCGGCTATCGGCAACCGTATCAATCAGCTTGTGGTTAAAGCAAACGCCCTCGGTTTTATCGACGCACCGATGCTCCGAGAGGAAGCAAGGAAATGGCACGAGTTTCAAATCGAAATCCGAAAGAGGTATCTGCTGCCCCGCAAGGTATCTTAATGGCGGTCTGCGAGATATGGGATGTGCGTGGCAGGCTCGACCACCCGATTGACTACGCAAAAAATCCCGAAAAGACCGCCAACCCCCAATACACCGAAGCTGATTTACAGGCGATGGTCGATGTAATGGAGTACGCCACCAATAGGGTTAAGACCGAGCAGCGTTTCTTTGTCACGGGCGTAAACTGCGACCCGACTACCGCAAGAGATGAAATGATGGTTGCTAAAGCCCAATGGAGCGACACGAGCGAGATTGTCTGTTATCACGGCTTCCAGAGCTTTAAGTCTGGCGAGGTCACGCCAGAGCAGGCGCACGAGGTCGGGGTCAGACTTGCCGAGAGAATGTGGGGCGACAGATTTCAAGTCATTGTTGCCACCCACCTCAACACCGAGTGTCTGCATAACCACTTTGTAGTAAACTCCGTTTCCTTTGCGGACGGCAAGCACTATCACGACAACAAAGCAAATTTACGGCTGCTCCGTCAGCGCTCCGATGAGCTTTGCCGTGAGTATGCTCTGTCTGTTATCGAACACCCAAGCGGCAAGAAAAAGCCCTATGCCCTTTACCAAGCGGAAAAGCAAGGGCGACCCACAAGAGATAATGTTGCACGGCAAGCAGTTGATGAAGCCATTGCAAAATCCTACACGCTGAAAGACTTTGACCGCATTATGGCGGAGATGGGCTACCGTGTGAGCTTTGACCCTAATCGCAAGTATTGGACGATTATCGGAAAGGGCTGGCAAAGACCGAAGCGGCTCTATAAGCTCGGAGAGGATTATACCAACGACAGAATAACGGAGCGTATCAGCCAGAACTCTTATGCCGTAAGGCTTGACCGATTTACCGACCCGCCGAAGCAGGTCAAGGTCTATCGGGTCAAGGGGTCACTTTCGGATATTAAGAAAATCGGCGGCTTGCGAGGGCTTTATCTCCATTACTGCTACAAGCTCGGTATCCTGCCGAAGAACAAAAAACAGAATTATGCTCGGCTTCATTATCTTCTAAAGGATGACCTTATGAAAATGGAAGCCATAGCAAAAGAAACAAGGCTGCTTTGTCGGAATCACATTGATACGGCACAGCAGCTTTTGTCGTACAAAGGCTCGTTGGAAACGGAAATGTCCGCCTTGCTTGAAAAGCGTAAGGAGCTTTACTCCAAATCCCGTTCTGCAAAGGATGAGGACACAAAATCACAGGTCAAGTCAGAGCTATCCGATATTTCCAAACGCCTTAGTATTCTGCGAAAGGAGGTCAAACTTTGCGAGGGTATCGCCGCCCGTAGCGACACCCTCAAAGAAAAACTCGCAGCTATACGGGCAGATGAACAAGAACAGCAAAGAAAGGAGCTGACGAAAAATGAACACAGGCGGCGAAGCGGCAGAACAAATCGTCCGAATGAGCTTGGAGGGCTTTGAGGTCGCTGCAAAAATCACAGGCGCAGGAGCGAAAAATATTGCTATCCTGCTGTACTCCATTCTGAAAGAAGAAAAGAAAACCAAAGGCAAGGCACGGCTTTCCTCAATGCTGCGCTCTGGAAAAGAGCTGAAGGTCTTTACCGTGAAAAACGACGACCTCAAAACATTCACGCAGGAAGCCAAAAAGTACGGCGTTCTTTACTGCGTCCTTGCAGACCGTAAGAACAGCGACCCTAACGCAGAGGTGGATGTTATCGCCCGTGCGGAGGACGCATCGAAAATCAGCCGTATCGTGGAGCGCTTCCACCTTGCGTCGGTGGATACCGCTTCTATCGTAACCGAAGCGGAGAAATCCAAAAACGAAAAGAACGGACAGCCAGAGCCAGAAATCACAACGCCCGAAAAGGCAGAAAAGGACAAGCTGCTTGATGAACTTATGGGTAAGCCTGTCGGTAAGGAGGAAAACGCCCCAAACCCCTCGGTGGCAAAGACCGAAAAATCCCCTCAGTCCGAGCCTATCTCAGAGAAGCAAAGCAAATCCGCAGAGGGGGCTACTATGACTAAGGATAAACCTTCTGTCAAAGAGGAACTGCGGAAAATCAAGGAGAGCCGTAAAGAACAGGAAGCGGACAAAGGCACTTCCGCCCTGGATAAAAGCGGAGCTTCCGACAGGGCTAAGAGTGCCAACAGCAAGACCGAACACAAACAGCCCCAGAGGAAAAAGAAACACAAAAAATCCAAAGAAACGAGGTAAACAAGTATGAGTATCTATGATGTATTCAGCGGCGGCAGCAAGCCGTTTGACAAAGAACAATGGGCTGCCCAGAAGCAGGCACAGCGCAAAGAAGCCTATGAGCTGATTGACAACACCTGCTCCGAAATGATGAGTAGCGGCGACAGCTTCCGTCAGTATCTTGATGTGCAGGGACGGTTTGACCGCTATTCCGTAAACAATGCCATTCTGGTATCGGCACAGATGCCAGAAGCAACGCAGCTTAAAGAAAAAGCCGCTTGGAAGCAGAGCCGTGTCTATGTGAATAAGGACGCACAGAAAGTCGTTATCCTTGAGCCGAGCAAGGAATACACCCGTGGGGATGGCTCTAAGGCGGTCGGCTACAACGCAAAAGAGGTCTATGACATTTCCGAAACCTCTGCAAAAGACAGACAGGAAGCACAGGAAAAGAAATCTATGCGTGAGCTTGTGTCGGCACTCATTGACGCAAGCCCCGTGCCTTTTGTACCTGTTGCAGACCTTGAAATGCCTGCCTACTACGACAGCGAACAGCAGAGCATTTTTATCCGCACGGGTCTTAACGAGGAACAGCTTTTCGTGAGTATGGCAAAGGAAGTATCAGCGGCGGTTTTTGACTTCAAGCATAACGAAAGCCGAGAAGCGTCCGAGTTCAAATCCTACTGCGTGGCGTATATGGTAAGCTCCCGCTACGGCGTTGACACCAGAGGTTTTAATTTTTCCAGACTTCCGAAAGAGCTTGCGGAAACGGATACGCAGGCTTTCAAGGGCGAGCTTGGCTCAATGCGTGATGTTCTGGGTGAAATCCAGAGCGAAATGTATAAGAGTATGGAGAAAAACAAGCCCGCCAAAAGCAAGGAGCAGGAACGATAAACGGAGGTATAGCCTATGAGAGAAGAACGATACCATATCGCACTTGATAAGTACGATAAAAATATCGTTATCAATGCGCTCAACACCCTGCGCACACGGCAGTTACAGGAGGAACGCCCCACCGAGCCTGTTGACGAGCTGATTAGCAAGGTAGCACACGCCCCGACAAAAAAATTCAAAGTCGTGCATTGCAGGTGTAATGAGAAACGGTAACGACAGAAAGACGAGCCTAATCCTTTCCGCCTGCGGCGTCGTTCCCGTCGTGTGGCTTGCTCTGCTGACCGCCCCTTATGTGGGCGGCGGCATTGTAGAGATAATCCGAGGGCTGACCGATGCTATGGGCAGTCCCTTTGCCGTAACCGTATGTGAGGACAGCGTAAAGACCGTCCTTGTTTTTTTAGCCGCATACGGTATGGCTATCGGTATTTATTTCTCCACACGCAAGAATTACCGCAGGCGTGAGGAACACGGCTCTGCAAAATGGGGCAACGCCGATGCGCTGAATAAGAAGTATCGGGATAAAGACCCGTCCGAGAACAAGCTGCTGACCCAGAATGTCCGCATTGGTCTGGACGGGAAAAAGCACCGCCGAAATCTCAACATTTTAGTCTGCGGCGGCTCTGGTGCAGGCAAAACACGCTTTTTCTGTAAGCCAAACGCTATGCAATGCAATACCTCTTTTGTGGTGCTTGACCCAAAGGGCGAAATCGTCCGTGACATCGGCGGTCTGTTGGAGAGCAAAGGCTATGAGGTGCGTGTCCTTGACCTAATCAATATGCACCGCAGCCATTGCTACAATCCCTTTGTGTATCTGCGCAATGACAATGATGTGCAGCGTTTGGTAACGAATCTGTTTAAGGCAACTACGCCAAAAGGCTCACAGTCGCAAGACCCGTTCTGGGATACGGCGGCAAGTATGCTGCTTCTTGCGTTGGTGTTTTATCTCAAATACGAAGCTCCACCCGATGAGCAGAATTTCCCTATGGTTATGGAGCTGCTTCGTGCAGGCGAAGTCCGTGAGGACGACGACAGCTATGTAAGCCCTCTGGACGAACTGTTTGACCGTCTGGAAACGGTAAACCCAGAGCATATCGCCCTCAAGTATTACAGAGATTATCACTCTGGCTCTGCTAAGACCTTAAAGAGTATTCAAATCACGCTTGCCGCAAGGCTTGAAAAATTCAATCTGGAGAGCCTTGCAGGGCTTACCGCCACCGATGAGCTTGACCTGCCGAGTCTGGGAGAAAAGAAAGTCGCTTTGTTTGCTTTGATACCCGACAATGATACGAGCTTTAACTTCCTTGTCAGTATCCTTTATACGCAGCTCTTTCAACAGCTCTTTTATCTGGCAGACCATAAATACGGCGGCAGCCTGCCCGTGCATTGCCACTTTATAATGGACGAATTTGCGAATGTATCGCTGCCCGATGACTTCGATAAGATTTTGTCCGTTATGCGTTCCAGAGGGGTATCAGTATCCATTATCCTGCAAAATCTGGCGCAGCTCAAAGCCCTTTTTGAGAAACAATGGGAAAGCATTGTAGGCAACTGCGATGAATTTCTTTACCTCGGCGGCAATGAGCAAAGCACCCACAAATATGTGTCGGAGCTGCTCGGCAAGGAAACCATTGATACCAACACCTACGGAAAAAGCTCTGGGCGAAGCGGCAACTATTCGACCAACTATCAAATATCGGGGCGTGAGCTTATGACCCCAGACGAAGTGCGTATGCTTGATAACCGCTACGCACTTCTTTTTATTCGGGGAGAACGCCCCGTAATGGACTTCAAGTATGACATTATGAAGCACCCGAATGTGAAGCTGACTGCTGACGGAGGACAGCCGCCGTATATTCACGGAGAGCCTACGCAGGCAGTAGCAACCCTTGTGTTTGACAGCGATATTCCTCAAAGCGCCGTAAGCGTAAATGCTGTCAGCACTTCATACGAGCTTCTGTCCGATGAGGACTTGGAAGAAATATTCAACATCTAAAAGGAGGATTTATCTATGAAACTTTTTAAGAAAAATGAGGGCAAGAAAACCGAAAAGCTGCCGATGTCTGGCAAGGTCAGAAAGGGCTTCCGCTTTTACTGCACGGCAGTAATGGCGTTGACCCTTGTTGTGGGAACATCCGTGACCGCTTTTGCGGCGAATGACCCGATTGCCGTAGTCAATAACCTCTCCGACTTCATTTTCGGTCTGGTGCGAGCTGTCGGTATGATTATGCTCGGCTTCGGCATTGTGCAGATTGGTTTGTCCCTCAAATCTCACGACCCGTCCCAGAGAGCAAACGGCTTTCTGACCCTTGCAGGCGGCGTGGTCATTACCTTTGCAAAGGAAATCTTGACCCTTATCACAGGCTGAGAGAACAACAGAATGACACAAGACTGACGGTAACGGGGGCAGATCCGCTTTGCGGAATTGCCCCCGTTATCCAAATCAATAAGGAGGTGGTCGAATGTCTGATAATTGGATTGTGCAGAACTTGGAGAACGCTCTTGAAACTTGGAATGAGAAGCTGTCGGAGATATGGCAGCTCATTACCCAATCCCCAGAGAACTTTAAGGGCGGCACAATATGGAATGTTATCGTAAATATACACGGTGCGGTGCAGGCAATCGGGCTTGCGTTGCTCGTTCTCTTTTTTGTCGTAGGCGTAATGCGTACCTGCGGCAGCTTTGCAGAGGTCAAGAAACCAGAACACGCATTAAAACTGTTTATCCGCTTTGCCCTTGCCAAAGGTGCGGTGACCTACGGTTTGGAGCTGATGATGGCTCTTTTCAATATCGTACAGGGACTAATTTCAACCATTATGAACGCCGCTGGCTTCGGAACGGCACAGCAGACGGTATTACCGTCGGAAATCGTGATCGCTGTTGAGGACTGCGGCTTTTTTGAAAGTATCCCACTATGGGCGGTCACGCTGATAGGTGGTCTGTTCATTACGGTGCTGTCGTTCATTATGATAATGTCGGTGTACGGCAGATTTTTTAAGCTGTATCTTTATACCGCCATTGCCCCTGTTCCGCTTTCCACTTTTGCGGGAGAGCCGAGCCAGAGCGTCGGTAAGAGCTTTATCAAGAGCTATGCCGCCGTATGTCTGGAGGGCGCAATCATTGTCCTTGCCTGTATCATTTTTTCGCTCTTTGCGGCTTCGCCCCCTGCGGTTGACCCAAATGCCGCTGCGGTGTCTATGGTATGGAGCTATATCGGAGAGCTTGTATTTAATATGCTCGTCCTTGTAGGTGCGGTCAAAATGTCTGACCGTGTTGTAAGAGAAATGATGGGCTTATAAAGGAGGTGCGACGAATTGGAAGTTAAGATAAACAAGGAAATCCGCAATTACACGGAAAGTATGTTTTTTGGACTGTCGCTCAGACAGTTCATTTTTTCGGTGCTTGCCTGCGGCGTGGCGGTAGGTCTGTATTTTCTGCTGCGCCCGCACTTCGGAACGGAAACCCTCAGTTGGGTATGTATTCTCGGTGCTGCGCCCTTTGCGCTGATGGGCTTTGTCAAATACAACGGTATGAACGCCGAGCAGTTTGTCTGGGCGTGGATGAAATCGGAGTTCCTTATGCCGAAAAAGCTGATGTTTCACCCCGATAACCTCTACTATGAAACGCTGAAAGCAACAATCCAAAATCACGAAAAGGAGGCGTTGAAGAACAATGCTTAAAACACTCAAAAACCTGTTCAAACAGGACAAGGAGAAGTTTGTCGTGCCGAAATCGGTACAGAGCGTTATCCCGATTAAAACTATCTGGGAGGACGGTATCTTCCTTGTCGGCAAGAACAAGTACGCTAAGACATTCAAATTTGAGGACATCAATTACGCCGTAGCAAGCCGTGAGGACAAGGAAGCGATGTTCCTTGAATACTCGGAGCTGCTTAATTCTCTTGACAGCGGCGCTACTACGAAAATCACTATCAATAACCGTCGTTTGAACAAAGCGGACTTTGAACAGACGATACTCATTCCTATGGCTGATGATGGTCTGGATAAATACCGCAAGGAATATAACAAAATGCTCCTTGAGAAAGCGACAGGAGCAAACGCCATTGTGCAGGACAAGTATGTGACGGTATCCGTCAGCAAGAAAAATATTGAGGAAGCCCGAAACTACTTTGCTCGTGTGGGCGCTGACCTTATTGCCCACTTTTCCCGTCTGGGGTCACGCTGCGTGGAACTTGAAGCCGAGGAAAAGCTCCGTATTTTTCACGACTTTTACCGCACAGGCGAAGAAACGGCGTTCCGTTTCGATATTTCCCAGACGATGCGAAAGGGTCACGACTTCAAGGACTTTATCTGCCCCGACACCTTTGAATTTGAAAAGGACTGTTTCAGAATGGGCGACAGATACGGGCGTGTGATTTTCCTCAGAGAATACGCCGCCTATATCAAGGACAGTATGGTAGCGGAGCTTTGTGAGCTGAACAGAAATATGATGCTCTCTGTTGACATTATCCCCGTTCCCACAGATGAAGCCGTGCGAGAGGTGGAAAACCGACTGCTCGGCGTGGAAACCAATATCACGAATTGGCAGAGAAAGCAAAATCAGAACAACAACTTTTCTGCCGTTGTGCCGTATGACTTGGAGCAGCAGCGAAAAGAAAGCAAGGAATTCCTTGATGACCTTACGACCCGTGACCAGAGAATGATGTTCGCCGTGCTGACTATGGTGCATACGGCTGACAGCAAGGAGCAGCTTGACAGCGACACCGAAGCGTTGCTCACGACTGCCAGAAAGCACTTGTGTCAGTTTGCCGTGCTGAAATATCAGCAGATGGACGGACTGAATACGGTGCTGCCCTTTGGCGTGCGAAAAATTGACGCCCTGCGTACCCTTACTACGGAAAGCCTTGCGGTTTTCATTCCGTTTCGGGTGCAGGAAATTTATCACGAGAACGGCGTTTATTACGGGCAGAATGTAATCAGCAAGAATATGATTATCGCCAATCGCCGTCACTTGCTCAACGGTAATTCCTTTATCCTCGGCGTATCGGGTGCAGGCAAATCCTTTACAGCAAAGGAAGAAATGACGAACATCATTCTGACCGACCCCAATGCCGATATTATCATTATTGACCCAGAGCGAGAGTATTCGCCGCTTGTAAAGGCAATGCAGGGCGAGGTCATTCACATCTCGGCAACGAGCGAAAACCATATCAACGCTATGGATATGAACTCCGATTACGGTGACGGCGCAAACCCCGTTATCTTGAAATCGGAGTTTATTTTGTCCCTTTGCGAACAGCTCATCGGCGGCAGCAGTCTTGGCGCAAAGCAGAAATCCATCATTGACCGCTGTACCGCTTCGGTGTATCGGTATTATCAGCAAGGCAACTATATGGGAACGCCGCCGACCTTGCAGGACTTCCGTGAGGAGCTGTTGAAGCAGGACGAGCCAGAAGCGCAGGAAATCGCCCTTGCCATTGAGCTTTTTACGGACGGCTCTCTTAACACTTTTGCAAAGCATACGAATGTGGATACCCACAGCCGTCTTATTTGCTATGACATTCTTGACCTCGGCAAGCAGTTACAGCCTATCGGTATGCTTGTTGTTCTTGACAGTATCTTGAACCGTATTACTCAGAACAGAGCCAAAGGCAGAAACACTTTCATCTTCATTGATGAGATTTATCTGCTCTTTCAGCACGAATACTCCGCAAACTTCCTATTTACGCTCTGGAAAAGAGTAAGAAAATACGGTGCGTACTGCACGGGTATCACGCAGAATGTGGACGACCTTTTGCAGAGCCATACGGCAAGGACAATGCTTGCCAACAGCGAGTTTATCATTATGCTCAACCAAGCATCCACAGACCGTATCGAGCTTGCCAAGCTCCTTAATATATCCGACCTTCAGCTCAGCTATATCACGAATGTCGGCGCAGGACAGGGGCTTCTCAAGGTCGGCAGCTCTCTTGTGCCGTTTGTCAACAAGTTCCCCCGCAATACCGAGCTTTATAAGCTGATGACGACCAAGTTCGGAGAGGTATAAAATGCAGAAATTGCGGTGTTCGTGTCGTATTGTGAGATGTTTTCAAAAATAATCGTGTTGATTAGTGTGAAAATTCAAAGAAATTTCATTGATTTTTGCGCGAATATCTGCTATACTATGGTCAGTACCTTTAAGGAGGACTGCTTATGTATAGAAAGATTTTGGGCTTCTTGGAAGCGTGGAAAGAAAACGAACACCGCAAGCCCCTTATTTTACAGGGCGCAAGACAGGTCGGAAAGACCTATTCCATTTTGGAGTTCGGGCGCACCCACTATGAAAATGTGGCATACTTCAACTTTGAAACCAATCCAAAGCTGAACGAAACCTTTGAGGAAAACATCAGCCCCGATTATCTGATACCTATTTTATCTCATATCGCAGGTCAGACCATCGTAACGGAAAAAACTCTGATCGTCTTTGACGAGGTGCAGCTCTGCGAAAGGGCGTTGACTTCGCTCAAATACTTTTGCGAGAACGCTCCAGATTATCACATCATCGTCGCAGGTAGCTTGCTCGGCGTTGCGGTCAACAGAGCAAAATTCTCTTTCCCCGTAGGAAAAGTCGATATGAAAACCCTTTATCCTATGGATATGGAGGAATTTATGTTGGCGCTCGGTGAGGACGATTTGGTAGAGCAGATTAAAAAGTGCTTCCAAACCGATACGCCGCTGCCGTCTGCCTTGCACGACGCCGCAATGCAGCTTTACCGTCAGTATCTTGTGGTCGGCGGTATGCCAGAGTGCGTGATGCAGTTTGCCGAAACAAAGGATTATATCCTTGTCCGCCATACGCAGGATACGATACTTGCAAGCTATCTCAATGATATGAGCAAGTATAACAACTTGAATGAAATCAAGAAAACCAGACTTGCATACGACAATATAACCGTTCAGCTCTCAAAGAAAAATACCCGTTTCCAATATAAGCTGATTAAGAAAGGTGGACGGGCTTCCGAATTTGAAAATGCGATTGAATGGCTTTGCCTGTCTGGTATCGTGTCACAGGTCTACAAGGTCGAGCAAATCAAAAAGCCGCTTGAAAATTACCGTGATATTGATGCGTTCAAGATTTATGTGTCCGACTTAGGGCTGCTTTGCGCCAAAAAGGATTTAGCCGCCAATGACATTCTCTATATGGTCGAGG
>ERZ1026844.1607-NODE-1607-length-13384-cov-126.220947_pt1 | contig 13384 bp, 19 predicted proteins | sample MGYA00380152_ERZ1026844 | MGnify/ENA primary metagenome ERZ1026844 (study PRJEB33269, sample SAMEA4719788) | human gut metagenome | biome: human-associated habitat; feature: organic feature; material: feces | place: Cameroon | collected 2013-10 ... | reverse complement strand
TGTAGAGAGGTCTCGTGGGCTCGGAGATGTGTATAAGAGACAGGTACTACACGTATACCTGCTTACTTTTCCCCAATCACTCGTAAAATATAATATACAATACAACACATATTTAAAGGCAAATAAAAAAATAGGTTGATAACAACCTATCTAATATACATAACAATCTTTGCTTCTTCACATAAAGCCTTTTGGCATCAGCAATAAACTCATTTTGTTATACTCCTTTTAAAAATATTTACTTGTCTTTTTAGTAACATAACCTATTAATAATGTTATATGTCCTTTTTCAGTGTCAAAAATTTCTATTCTATCAATAGCACCGTTTACGCCGTATTTTCCTTTTGAAATAAAGTCACGGTGTTCATAAATGCGTGCGCGTGAGAAAGATTTATATACGTATCTTATGTATGCTTTGTATCTTTTTTGATAGTCACATTCGTATATTCCTTTAAATAACGCTACTTTTAAATTTTCATGATTGTTCATAATTGTAATGATATCTTTTTGTCTAATTACATTCATTTTTTTCACTCCTTTATTTTCTATTTTTGAGTTGTCTTTCTAACTTGTGATTACGATATCTTTTTAAGTTGTCATATATTTCAATGTTGTTTTCTCTTAGAAACTTTCTGAAATCGAATAATAATTCGTTGCATGACTGATACCAACGATTAATTCTCTCAATATAATCTAGTGGTATTTCATCTCTTAAATGATTATCAACTCCACGAGTAACTAAAGCATAACCATCTTTTCGCATATCATTTAAATAGATGTAAAAGCAATCAAACTGAGTAACTTTAGTCTTATCACTATAACTAGATAATCTAAAGCAGCACTGATAGTCGCATAATTCGTTGATTTTTTCATATATACCTGCATAGATTAAATCACTTTCTAAATTAATTTTTTTCATTTCTTTGTACCTCTTTTCTTTTTTTTATTAAATTGTACTTATATTATAACGTTGTCAAGATGGTTAATCAATACTTTTTGTTAAATTTACTTGAAATTAGAAACTTTTATCACTATAATAAAAGGTGATAAAAGGGTATCAATTTTTATCAGATTTTATTATCACAATAAAATGATAAGAAATGATAAAATCATGATAATAATTTATTATCATGATAATAATTTATCATTACCCTCAAAACAAAATTTTCATTTTGAATTTCATTTTCTCATTTTGAAAATTTTCAATTTTAATTTCAACTTGATTTTAAAAGGGGGTATTGGAATAATTAGAATACAGTACAGAAAGGAAGGAAGCAGATGTATATAAGATGTGATTGTCAACTAGAAAAGACTAGATGTATACAGTATGCATATTATTGGAATGAGTTCCCCTTTGATATCCTCAAGAAGGATATAGTAAAGAGTGGAAAGCATAAGATGTATCAGAGACACCCTATGACATTCGATATTGAAACATCTAAGATACCTAAGGACAATGAAGGACATTATGAAGCATTCATGTATATATGGCAGGTGTGCATAGAAGGTAACGTTGTCTTTGGTAGAAGGTGGGAAGAGTTACAGGAGTTCATGGAACGAGTAGTCAAAGCATATAAACTATCAGAAGGAGAAAGAGTAGTTGTATATGTACATAACTTATCTTTTGAATTTCAGTTCATTCAGGACTACTTCAATTTTGTTGATGTCTTCGCAATGGCAAGTAGAAGTATATTAACTGCTAAGACAGCCCATTTAGAATTTAGATGTTCATATAAGTTATCTAATATGTCACTTGCTAAGTTTATCGAGAATACTCCTAATACACTGCATTATAAAGGTATAGATGATTTAGATTATGAAACAGTCCGTACACCTGACACACAACTAACAGAAGTAGAATTAGGGTACTGCTTCAATGATGTAAAAGGTCTATATGAATGTGTCATGGAACTATTAAAGGAAGATAACATAGCAACCATCCCACTTACTAGCACAGGATATGTTAGAAGAGATTGTCGCAAGGCAATGGCAAAGAATAAGAAGAATAGACAGATGTTTCTTAGAAGTAGGTTAACACTCTTACAGTATAAACTTCTCAGAGAATGTTTCAGGGGTGGCAACACTGCTGGTAATAGATACTTAACTAATCTCATTCTTAAGATTGTAGGCTCATTTGATTTGAGTTCTTCATATCCTTTTCAGATGATAGCAAGAGAATATCCTCTAGGAAAATGGAACTATGGTGTCATACCTGACATTAAGACATTGGAAGAATATAACAAGAAATATTGTACTATTGCACGATATACTTTTAAGAATATCAGACTTAAAGAGGAGAAACCTATCCCATACATTCCTTTATCTAAGTGTTTAGAAATAGGTAATGACAGAGAAGTATATAACGGAAGAATACTTCATGCTGACTATCTTACAATATCAATGACAAACATTGATTATGAAGTTGTAAAAGAACAGTATGAGTATGATGAAATAGCATTAGAAGAGTTCCATTATTCTAGAAAAGGACTATTACCAAAAGAGTTACGTGATACAATCATGTACTACTTTGAGAAAAAATCTAAACTGAAAGGTGATGAAGAACATTACTACGAGTACATGAAGTCTAAGAATAAGTTAAACTCGATTTATGGTATGACAGTAACAAATATCCTTAATACAGAGATTGAATACCATGACGGCGAGTATACAGAAAAGAAAATGACGGAAGAGGAAATGCAGAAGGCATTGGATAAGTACTACAAGAACCACCGTTCATTCCTGAACTACTCATGGGGAGTATTCGTAACTGCATATGCAAGAAGAGAACTTGAAGACGGTCTCAACATTGCTGGTCTAGATACAATCTACTGTGATACCGATTCAGTCAAGTTTATCGGTAAACATGACAAGGAGTTTGAAGCATACAACGAAAGACTGAACAGAGAATGCTTAGAAAAAGGAATCAGGAACTATGCAGAAGTCAATGGAAAGAGATATTATATGGGTATATTTGACAAGGAAAACGGCTATGACGAGTTCATCACATTAGGTGCAAAGAAGTATGCCTATATGCAGAACGGACATTTAGGAATCACTGTTTCAGGACTTTCTAAAAAGAAGGGTGCTATGGAACTTGAGAAAAAAGGTGGTTTGAGAAGATTCCAAAGAAACGAGGTATTCTACGATTCAGGAAGAACGATTGCACAGTACAATTCATCACCTGTACATGATATTACAGTTGAAGGCTGTACATTCAGTACGGCAAGCAATCTAGCGATTGTAGATACTACATACACTTTAGGTATCAGCGATACAATGCTTGATATTATATTAAGATTACAAGGAGAAAATGATTATGAGTAGAAAGAAGACAGGAAAGAAAACAATGGAAAAGAGAATCGAGAGATTCGAACAGAAACAGAAGGAGAAGCAGGAAGCAAGGACTGCACGTATTATCGAACTGAAACGAACAGGAGATAAGGAAGCACTAGCAAAAGAGGTTCGTCTCATGAATAAAAGACTGAATGAGCGTTTCAGACAGATTGAGAAGAGACAGGTTCAGCCTGAAAATACGACTGCATATAGATATGCTATGCAGGAGTTAGGGCAGGACAAACCACGTTACACTGAAAGTATCAATAAGATTATGAAGGAAGATATAAATACACTTTATGAACAGGCTCTAGGAACTTCTAGAAAACTTGCTTCAAAATCTACTTCTTTATCAGGTATCAAATACATTGAAGAGAAGCGCGTATCAGGTGCAATAAAAGGTATCAAAGAGAATCTAGGTATCGAGATTGAAGATACACCTGAGTTCAGACGTTTTCTTAAAGAGAATGCTAACGAGATGATTGAAAACGATATCGGTTCTGATGTAATCTTCGAGATGTTTGCAATGGCAATGCATAAGGATAAAGGAATAGACACACTACTTGAAAAGTGGGAAGATTATCAGAGACAGGGTTCAAGAATTGATACAATCGCAATGAAGAATTGGCTAAAATAATTAAAATTACTTATTGACAAACAACCTAAAATATAGTAATATTAAGGTACAGAAAGAGAGGTGATAAGAAATGGAAAAAAGTCCAACACTAAGAAGTGCAACTTACGAGGAGATTGCCTGCTGGTTAGGAATCAGCCGTCAGGCAGTCGGAAATAAGATGCATGGCAATTCAGAGTTTACTCTTAATGAGGTTCTAAAACTATATGATGTCTATGGCGTCACTATTTGGGACTTGAAGAGTATCATTGAAGAAGAAACAGAAGTATACAGAAAGAAGAAGGAGAAAGGATTATGGCAAACAAAATAACATTGTATGATATTCTCATGATGTGTGGCACAGATGAACTAGTGGATATATATAACGGATATTCAGTTGTTGTTTGTAAACCAGCAGGAGACTTATGCGACCTGCTGGAGGTATTAGATGATGAAATCTTGAACTCATTGGTATTCAAGATTGGTGACGAGTTCGGTAAGATTCGCATTCACTGTACAGAAGACCTTAAAGAAAAGATAGGTGATTATGAATGAGAGTGAATGAAGTATTAACTAGATGTAGTACAGACCAGTATGTATGTATTGTTTATTCTAGTAGTAATGGTACGTATCATATTTACGGTAGTGTATATGATATCATTTTTACAGATGAGTACAGATACAATAGAATTGGTGACATGTTTGTAACTAAAATTGGCGCACATCATGAAACAAGAAGTGATTTATATTTAAAGGCAATTAAAGCATAATAAAAGGAGATACACTATGAGTTTAGATAATTTAATTGATTTAATTAGAGATGATAGTGTAGTAAGTCTAGAACTTACATATAGAGATGATGAAAACATCTTAACTAGGCGTTCAGCAGTAAGAAAAGTTAAGGACGTTAGAAATTTCTTCAATGATATAGATTTACATATCTATGAATTTCGAGTAACCTCTATTTCACCGATAGTAAAAGAAGATTTAATCATGATTAATATTTTTGCAAGAAGGTGGAGTTAATGGACTTAGGAACTTGGATATGTCTGTTCATGATTGTATTCTGTTTAGCCGGATTAGTAATAGAAAGATTCAGACCATGACAGATATACAGTTATTATTGATTTTGATTATTATTTGGTTATTAATTATATTAATTTTATTATAAAGGAGAAAGAAAATATGAATAAAGTATTATTATGTGGTAGAACTTGTGCAGAATGGAAAACAAGAAAATACGGAGATGGTAAGAGTTTTGTAAGCAATACTCTTGCTATTCAGGAAGGAAAGGACAAGACAGAATTTGTTTCTGTCACTGCTTTTGGAAAGACGGCAGAAGTATTATATAAATATGTCAAGAAAGGTGATAAGGTACTTGTAGAAGGTTCAATCCATACTGCTGTGTATGAGAAGGACGGCAAGAAACAGTACTTCACAAGTGTAATCGTGTTACGTGCAGAACTCTTACCTAATGCACGTAAGGAAAAGAAAGAAAAAGAAAGTGAAATCCAATTCTAAGGATATATACTTCAATGTTTGGGATAGGATTCATGCCTATCCCAATTTTCTGTTATACATCTTCGTTGGTGGGCGTGGGACAGGTAAGACTTATGGTTCTCTTAAGGAGTTCGCCATAAGGGCTCACACCAATAGAAACAGATTCATTTATCTTAGAAGAAGTGAAGTTGAAGTAGAGAACTGTTGTTCTCCTGTCAGCAATCCATTTAAGGCAATCAATGCTGACTTGGGAACTAATATACAGTTGAAGGTTATTAAGGATATGGCAGTCATAACAGATAATGAAGACGAGGAAAATCCTGAAATCATAGGATATGCAGGTGCACTGTCTACTTTCGGTAAATTCCGTGGTATGGACTTTTCAGATGTCGAGTACATTGTCTTTGACGAGTTCATCAACACTAATCCTATGTCAAAGATGAAGAATGAGTTCATGCTACTAATGAATGCTATTGAAACAGTCAATCGTAACAGAGAGTTCAATCCTGACGGAACAGTTGACAATTCAAAGAGTGTTAAGGTTATCATGCTTTCTAATGCTAACACATTAGATGATGATATCCTTAGAACACTCAATATACCTGAAATCATAAGACAGATGAAAGTGAATGATGAACATGTCTATGTAGACGAGGAACGTGGTATATATTATGAGGACTTGAAAAACAAGAATTTTACTGACATGAAGATGAAAACACGATTGTATAAGTTAACTAAAGGTACATCATTCTATGATATGTCACTTGAAAATGACTTCACATCAGACTACTTTGGTGACTTGAAGAAGGTTAGCTATAATCAGTTGACACCTGTATGTAGTTACAAGGATATGTACTTCTACAAGCATAAGTCAAAGGACATCATATTCGTATGCAGGAGAAAGGCTCAATGTGTTAGTTATGACGAGCAGACTTTGAAGTCCTTCAAGTTGGACTTCTGGCACTACTTGGAATCCTATAGAAGCAGGGGTAATATGTTCTTTCAGGATTACAATATCAAACTTGACTATATGCATATAATGTAGTATATTTAACTTAGGTGGGTTACACAATCAGGGCTCAGAAGGCTTGTAACAGGGTGATTCCCTCATTGCCACCTTAATTTAATTCTAAAAGGAGAGAAAATATGGAAGAAGAAAACTTAGTACCAGAAGAAGGTAAAGAACCAAAAGAACCTGAAACAGTTACAGAAACTGATATCAAGACAACTCCTGAATACATTGCTATGAAGGAAATGTTAGAAAATCAGACTGCTGAACTAGAAAAACTACAGAAGCAGGTAAAAGATTTACAGGTAGAAAAGGAAAAAATGGCTTTATCATATGGAATTGAAGAAAAAAAGCAGGAGCAACTAGACAATGCTTGGCTAGGTTTTTCAAGATATTCACACAACAAATAAGGAGATGATTTTATGGCTTTAACTGCTACACAGATTTATAGTATCGTTAATGAAGTTGCGTCTCAGGCTATGGGTTCAAAGACTCTTGCAGTGGTAGACAATGCAGGGCTTGTTGCTTTAGGTAATACCGTACTTGGAAGCAATGAAACAAAAAACAATTTCATTAATGCACTCACTGACCGTATCGGTCGAACTATCGTTTCTTTCAGAGCTTATCATTCACATTTCCCCGACTTCGAAAGAGATAGTATCGAATGGGGTAATATCCTACAGAAATTGAAGGTCGCTATGCCTGATGCAGAATCAGATGACTCTTACAACTTAGTAGACGGTAAATCAGTTGACCAGTATAAGATTAATAAACCAAAGGTTAATCAGTTACTATTCACGAATGAATCACCATGGCAGACACATATTACTGTTCATTTAGATGCCTTAGAAAAAGCATTCGTTGATTCGAGTGCAATGGGGGCTTTCATTTCAGGTATGTTCGGAGAAGTTCAGAATAGAATTGAATTAGCAATGGAAAACTTATCAATCGACTGTGTGAATAACTACATGGCTGAAATGATTAAGAGAAAGGTACAGAGACCTTCTAGAGTTATTAATCTAGTGACTGAATATAACGCATCTATGGGGCTTACTACAACAGATGCTTTGAAACCACAAGATGCATTGAATACTCCTGCATTCCTAGAGTATGTTGTTAGAAGAATTAATACTATCTCTAGCACTATGGAATATATGACAGAGGGTATGTTTAATGATACTGCATATGCAGGTGGTGACACACAGAACGCTATCTACTCAAGACATACACCTAAGAGTGAACAGAGAATGATGTTATTTATTGACTTAGTTAATTCATTAAAGACTAATGTTAATTCTAAAGCCTTCAATATGAAGGAAGTAGCAATCGATATTCCATTCATGACAGTACCATTCTGGCAGTCATTAAAGACACCTGATGGAATCAACATCAAGCCTGCATCAGGAGGAACTGCAATTACACAGGCTAGTGTAATGGGTATCCTTTTTGACAGAGAGGCAATGGGTACTTTTAAAAATAAGTATACTTCATTGACTTCACCTATTAATGCAGCAGGTAAATATTATAACGTTTTCTACCATATGATACAGATGTATTATAATGATTTAACTGAAAATGCTGTAGTATTCTTACTTGCATAAGAGGTGATGTACCATGGAATTAATCGCTTATCGTCATTTCAATAAGAGAAAGAACTCAACTAAGCAACCTACCGGTGGTACAGCAAGAAATGTCGTTCTATTGGACGACGTTTCTTTGTATTCACCTGTATTCGAGTGCAACTATTGGGATTATAACGACAACTACTGCAAGTGGGCTGGTAGATATTACTATGTAGTAGATGTAGTATCTAAAAACAGAGATATTTTTGCAGTCCACTGTGAGATAGACCCATTAGCAACATGGAAAGATGATATTCTAGGTTCTACAGGGTTCGTTACGTTCAGTACATCTGATTATGATATCGGTATTCCTGATTACAGATTATCAAGTGACCCTATCACTATTACTAAGTCAACATCAGTTGATATTTTCCCTAGTCTTCATGAAGCATATGTAGTTACCTATGTAGGTACTAATTCATGTCCATCAGTTGGGATAGGTGATTTTTGGCTTGAAGGGCTTCAACAGCATATAATGTCTGATAAATTTGTAGAATCAACTAGAGATTGGTATTTTAAGTTCTGTACAGGGCAGGACGCTAAAAGTGCAGGTGCTAATGCTATCGCAATGCTTGTTGGTAATAATGCTAACTGTATAACTAGTTGTATATATATGCCAAAATTCTATGGAACAAAAGCACAGACAATAATTCTTGCTGGTGGCTTCAATACAAATGCAAAAGGATATCAGGCTGAACACGATTACAGTGAAACATACAAAATAACAATTCCATGGGCTTTTCCTAATGGTGACTTTAGAAATAGGGCACAATTCACATCACTTGCAATATATCTACCCGGTTATGGTTTTATTGCATTGAATGCTGACAATTATCAGGGACAGTCTACAATACCTGTTCAGGCAACACTTGATTCTTTTACAGGAGAAATTACTTATCTAGTTGACGGAAAGGCTAAAGGTACTTGTGTCACTGGTTATCCTGTTCAGGTTGGAACATCACAAAAAGGTAATGTTGTAGGTGGTATAACAGGTGTTGCACAGGCAGTAGCTAGTGGTTATAGCGGTAATGCTCTAGGTGCAGTATCAGGTGCATATAATGCTGTACGTTCTATCATGGGGGTTGACCCTTCAAGTGTTGGAAGTATGGGTGGTTCTAGTGCTTTCAATGCATACAAGAAGATTCTAGTTCTTGTCATGGCTCATAACACAAATGTTGACCCTTCAACAGTTGCTGATACAATTGGTAGACCTCTCAATGCAGTTAGAAGAATTGGTAGTCTAAGTGGGTACGTACAGACAGGAGACTTTGAAGTTAGTACAAGTGCTCCTGATGAATATAAGACAGTTATAAATGATTCATTGAATGGGGGTATGTACATTGAATAATGAAGAAATGAGATATGAAGACTTAGTTAAACATTATAATCAGGTTAAACCAACAGACGTTCAGATGAAGGATTCGTTGTCATATTGGCACTATTACAATGCATTGTTGCATCTTTGCTATTCAATTTTTGAATTTGAGAATCTACCTGATAATTGGGACAGGGATTATATGCTTAATCAATTATTTATTAGAGGTGGTTTCTGTGTATGTCAGACAGAACTAGGTGTGCTACCTTTAATGTGTAGTACTACACATTATAATGTGTACAATAAACCGACTAAGTGCCTGATTGCGAATAATGTGCTAGGTTCTTTCAGAAAGACTATTGGTGTGGACTGCGTATATGTCAATCTTGGGTGGGAGTTCGATTCATTCATTAATCTTAATATGGTCATTAATATGTATGCAGGAAAACTTGCCAACTGCGACGGCGCTATTTCAACTAACTTACAGAACTCTAGAGTAGCACTACTTTTCATGGGTAGTGACAATTCAGAAATCAATTCAGCAAAGACTGCCTATGATAAGTTCACTGCTGGTGACCCTGCTATCTTCATCAAGACTAAATCAACAATCAATAAGCCTGATTTATTCTTCAATAATGTAAAGAATACTTATATCGTTGATGAACTACAGGATTCTAAAGATGATATCTACAATGAGTTCCTGACATACATTGGTATTAATAATGCGAATACAGATAAGAAGGAAAGACTTAATGTTGATGAAGTAAACGTGAATAATCAGCACTGTAACTCTCATGTCTATTCTTGGCTTTACAATGTCAAGAAAGAGATTAATAATGTTAATAAGATGTTTGGCTTGAATATTAAGGTAAGACTTAATCAGCAGGCAGAGAAGGGAGTGATTGAAAATGAACCTGAACAACCTGATGAAACTGTATGATAATGATTTATTTAATGATATTGTACTACCTGATGGTATTGACCATGATACAGTTGTTAATACTATTCTTGGTGAATGTGCTTTGAATACTCCTATGTATCCAGAGCATGAACTACTTAAGATGATGATTCAGAACTTCTTCAGGAAGTACTATAACAACTTTGACAGATATAATATGGCACTGTTAGAAGAGTATACTCCTAATGAGAACTACAGAAAGACTGATGAAAAGAAAATCAAGGATAATATCAATAAGCATGAACTGGTTGACGGACATCAGGTTAACACTCTGGACGACCATGAAGTGCGTGAAGATTATAAAATGGCTTTTGACGCAAACGATTGGAAACGTACAGATAGAATTGATGATAAGTTCTACAACATGGACGACTACAAGCAGTATGATAACACTGACACTAAGACCAATAGAGATAGTAATATAAATACTGTTTCTCATGGATTGACAGGTGTATACAGTAATCAGAAACTAGTTGAAGAAGAAATCAAACTAAGAAGTAAATATAATATATATGATTATATTTCTGATTTATTTTATGAAGAATTTATGATAAAATGTATGTAGAGGTGATAATATGAGTTACATATATGATTTTCCTCATACTAAAACGTATGATTCCGACTTAGGTTTTCTGATTGAATACTACAAGCAGGTTAAGGAAGCCTATGACGGCACATGGGCAAGAATCAATGAATTAGCAGACTATCTAGAAACACACTTACCTGAATTAGCAAGTGAATATCTAGATGTAGCATTAAAAGAAGGTCGAATTGCAGTTAACCTGAAATATACTGCTAGTGATTCATCTTTAACATTTACATATACTACAAAGGGGTGATGATTAATGGCAACGTACAATTTTGATAGATTTAAAGACAATGGAAATACCTATATGTGTACTGACACAGAAGGTAGACAGAAGATTGAAGATATCAGAACAGAAACAGACAATAAGTTAGAAGCATTCAGAAAATCGCTTCAGGACAGATATGTAATTATCGGTGATTCATACTTGGAAGGTTATACTCCTGACGGCAACGTTGAAAGTTTTGGTGTCAAACTAAAAGGTATGATGAATAAGTCTGATGAAGATTGGGTTATGGCTTACAAAGGTGGTGTTGGTTTTGTTAATAAGATTAATCAGCAGGATTACTCTACATTGACACAAGACGCCTACAATAAATGTAAGTCACCTGAAACAATCACTCATGTTATATATGCAGGTGGTTATAATGATAGCAATAACACATCAGAATCTATTCAGAAGGCAATTACAGCCTGCTATGAAAAAATGCATTCATTATTCCCAAATGCTGTTATGTATCTAGCGAATATTGCATGCAATTTTAATAATGAAGAAGTATTATGGCATTTACATGATAATGTTCTACATGCTTATAACTGTTCAGCAGGTGACACTAAGAGAATCTGTTCTCTTGGATATATTGGTAACTGTCTACATGAAAGAGGTATGTTGGCTAGTGACGGCTACCACCCTACCGATTGGGGACAGTGGATTATTGCTAGTGCTTTATCATATAAACTACGTGGTGGTGAACTACAACCTGTAGGTAGATTCATTGATTTTACCAGCACATATTCACAGCCTTCTGTAAGTGTATCTACTGTAACAGGTAAGGAGTTCTTTGATAAAGAGATTCTTACACTAGTATTCCATAGAATCAACTTTAGCACTCAGCCTACAATTCCTACAGAGAAAGCATGGGTTATTGGTAAGACTAGCGATTTACACTATGTTAGAAACACATACCATTACATGGCTTCAATACAGACAACAGGTATCGTATCATACAATGGTGGGGCTAACTTTAGAACTTGTTCAATGAGTATCGGTATTCAGGAAGGTGGTTTTCTATTTGTAAGACTTCACACGCTGAATAAAGATGATACGAATTATGAAGTATTAAAAAACATTAAATTCATTGCTTTTGATGATACTACACTAAGAGTACCATTAAGTTACATTTAAGGAGATTAATTATGCAAGAAGTAGAAACTCTAATTACAACAGTAGGCTTTCCTATTGCCATGTGTCTATTATTCGCATGGTATATCTATAAGAGAGACGAAAAGGACAGTATGAAAGATACTGAACATAAACAGGAAGTTGATAAACTTTCCGAAGCGATTACTAATAATACTATTGTCATGGAAAAGATTTTAAAGGTATTATCTCTGAAAGAGGGTGTTGATAATGATGAAAGTAAATGAATTTGTGACTAAGGCATTAGAATATGAAAAGAAACCTACATTATATAAGTTAGGTACATACATGAATAGAAAGTCAGGAAAGTATATCCTATGCGACTGTTCGGGACTTATCAAGGGTATTCTTTGGGGATATCCTGATAAAGGAAGATACGGTTCAAATAGTGTTCCTGATGTTAATGCTAACACAATGATTGGTAGATACTGTACTCAAGTTACAACTGATATGTCTAAATTAAGAAAAGGAATGGCAGTATGGATGGACGGACACATTGGTATCTATTGTGGTGATGGTGTTGTAGTAGAATCTTCACCACGTTGGGAAAACGGAATTCAGAGAACCTATCCAAAGGGTTGCCCTATTGCTAACAAGCATAGATTAAATCAGAGAAAGTGGACTAAATGTGGTTACCTAGAATGGATTGACTATTCAACTACTGCTGACCTAACTAAGGTAGCAAAAGATGTTATCAATGGAAAATACGGAAATGGCAAAGAACGTATTGACAAATTGACTAAAGCAGGGTACAATTATGAAGAGGTACAAAGAGTAGTTAATTCTCTACTCAAATAATCCAATCCGTAATTCCTTTCGTTACTACACTGACTAATTTTCATATGGCTTCCTTTCTGAATATATAGAAAGTACCTCAGGCGACAACCTACAAAAATACGTAAGCACTGTCGCTTCATCCTTCGCCCTCACGATAAGTGGGGGTTTTATTTTGCTCATATGTAAAAGTAAATGAGGGGGTTGATAGTACCTGTCTCTTATACACATCTGACGCTGCCGACGAAGAGGAT
>ERZ1026844.1602-NODE-1602-length-13412-cov-4.036984_pt1 | contig 13412 bp, 10 predicted proteins | sample MGYA00380152_ERZ1026844 | MGnify/ENA primary metagenome ERZ1026844 (study PRJEB33269, sample SAMEA4719788) | human gut metagenome | biome: human-associated habitat; feature: organic feature; material: feces | place: Cameroon | collected 2013-10 ... | reverse complement strand
GCCCGCCGAGGGCACCGTCCTCACCGTCTCCCGCCTGGCGGGGGAGCGGGCCGGTCGCGCCGCGGAGGAAAACAGCGCCTTTGAATACGTCCTGGAGTCCTCCATCGAGCGGGCCAGGGAGGCCCTGGCCGACACCATCAACCAGAACCCCGTGCTGAAAAAGGCCGGAGTCGTGGACGCCGGCGGCATGGGCTTCGTGGTCATCCTGCAAGGGATGCTGGACGAGCTGCGGGGCGTCGCCGCCCCCAGCGAGGACGAGGCAGACAAGCCCGCCCAGGACAAGGCGGACTTCGGCTCCCTGGCCGACGAGGAGATCACCTTTACTTACGACACCGTCTTCATCGTCCGCCGCACCGGGGGCAAGCCTCTCGACGAGTACCGGGCCTGGCTGGAGACCATGGGCGACAGCCTGGTCATCGGCGAGGGCGACGAGGAATTCAAGGTCCACGTCCACACGGACGAGCCGGGCGTCGTCCTGACCAAGGCCGCCGAGTTCGGCACGCTGGAGCTGGCCAAGATCGAGAACATGCGCACCCAGCGGGACGAGCTGGCCGCCGGCAAGCAGGCCCAGAGCACCGATGATCTGGAGGCCGTGGAAGCCGAGCTGGAGAACATGGAGCACCAGAGCGCTGCCCCGGAGAAGAAGTACGGCTTCGTCGCCGTGGCCGCCGGCGAGGGCCTGGCCAAGGTCTTCTATGACCTGGGCGTGGACGGCGTCATCAGCGGGGGCCAGACCATGAACCCCTCCACCGAGGATATTTTGAAGCAGATCCAAAAGACCCCGGCGGAGATCGTCTACGTCCTGCCCAACAACAAGAACATCATCATGGCCGCGCAGCAGTGCGTGGACCTGGTGGAGGACAAGAAGGTCATCGTCCTGCCCGCCAAAACGGTCCCCCAGGGCATTTCCGCCATGATCGCCGTGAACCCCGACGGGGACGAGGCGGAGAACACCGCCGCCATGGAGGAGGCCATGTCCCTCGTGACCACGATGGAGGTGACCTACGCCGCCCGTGACTCCGAGTTTGACGGCCAGGCCATCCACGCCGGGGATTACCTGCTGCTGGTGGACAACCAGCTCTTCGGCACGGAGAAGGACCTGCACACTGCCCTGGATAAGCTGGCCCAGGCCAGCAAGGAGCGGGCAGGGGAGTTCATCAGCATCTTCTATGGCGAGGGCGTGGACCCAGACCAGGCCGAGCAGGCCCTGGCCCTGTTCCAGACCGCCTGCCCCGACGCGGAGATCACCATGCTGGAGGGCGGCCAGCCGGTGTACCACTACCTGATCTCTGTGGAATAAGCTTTCAGACCGAGGGCCGGTATCTCGCGGATACCGGCCCTTTTTCCAAAATTTTTTAACTTTTTGAGGGAAAGGAGCGTGATGGGATGAAGCTGCTGGTGATCGACGGCAACTCCATCGTCAACCGGGCCTACTACGGGATGCACCCCCTGAACAACCAAGAGGGCTTTCCCACCCATGCCATCTATGGCTTTCTGAATATCCTGCGCCGCATCCGGGAGGAGGTGGACCCGGACGGCGTGTGCGTGGCCTTCGACCGGAAGGAGCCGACCTTCCGCCACCTGGCCTATCCGGACTACAAGGCCCAGCGGAAGGGGATGCCGGAGGAGCTGGCCGTGCAGATGCCGGTGCTGAAACAGGTGCTGGACGCCATGAACATCCCCCGCTACGAGCTGGCGGGCTGGGAGGCTGACGACCTCATTGGCACCATCGCCAAAGCATGCGAGGAGGCGGGCTGGGACTGCCGGGTGGCCACCGGCGACAAGGATTCCTTGCAGCTCGTGACAGACAGGACCTACATCGAGCTGGTCACCACCCGCATGGGCAAGACCACCACGAAAGAGATGGACCCTGCGGCCTTTCAGGAGACCTATGGCTTCGGCCCCTTGCAGATGGTGGACCTGAAAGCCCTCATGGGCGATACCTCCGACAACATCCCCGGTGTGCCGGGGGTGGGGGAGAAGACGGCCATGAAGCTCCTCCACGAGAACGGGACCTTGGAACAGATCTACGCCCGCCTGGATGACGAGACCCTGAACACCACCGCCGGCGTGAAGAAAAAACTCACCGCCGGGCGGGAGAGTGCCTTCCAGTCCTACGACCTGTGCACCATCCACCGGGACGCCCCCATCGAGTTCGATCCCCAGGAGAACGTGACAAAGCCCGTGAACGCGGCGCCTCTGCGGGCCTTGTTTGTGCAGCTGGGCTTCCAGAAGCTCATCGGCCAGATGGGTCTGGACAACGCCGAGGGACCCAGCCAGGCGCAGGCGGGCGTCACCGGCGAGTGCCGGCTGGAGAACGTGACCGGCGCGGCTCGCTGGCAGGAACTCGTCGCCCAATGGCAGGGAACAACGGTGTCCGTCCTGGCGCTGCCGGAGCTGGCCGCCCTGTCTGTGTGCTGGGGGGAGGACCGGGCGCAGGCGGCGATCTTCCGGGAGGCGGAGACGGAGGACTATTCCGGTTTTCTGGCGGCGTTTTTCCGGCCGGAGATCACGAAGCTGGGCTATCACATCAAGGACGTGATGCGCTGGGCGCTGGCCAGGGGGCTGACGGCCCAGGGCTTTGTCTTTGACGCGGCCATTGCGGCCTATCTCCTGGCCCCCACGGACGGGAGCTACGCCCTGGATAAAGTAGCCGGGCAGTATTTCACCGAGACATTTCCCCCGGACAAGGACTATCTGGGCAGCAAAGCCTGGAAGGACACAGAGAGTGCAGCCAAGGCCATGGGGGCCATGGCCAGCCACACCGTTCTCATCGCGGCGCTGTATGACGTGCTGCCGGATAAGCTGGCGGAGCTGGGCCTCGATCGGGTCTATGAGGAGCTGGAGCTGCCCCTCTGCCCAGTCCTGGCCGAGATGGAGCAGGCCGGGATGCTGGTGGACCTGGACGCCCTGACCCACTTTGGAGAGCAGCTCAAAACCGGCATCGCCGCCCTGCAAGGGGAGATCTGGAGCATGGCCGGGCAGGAATTTAACCTCAACTCCACCCAGCAGCTGGGCAAGGTCTTGTTTGAGGACATGGGCCTGCCGCCGGTGAAGAAGACGAAAACGGGCTACTCCACCAGTGCGGAAGTGCTGGAAAAGCTCCGGGCGCACCACCCCATCATCGACCGCATTCTGGAGTACCGCCAGCTGAATAAGCTCAACTCGACCTATGTCGAGGGCCTGTCCAAGGTCATCGCCGCCGACGGGCGCATCCATACCTGCTTCCAGAACACGGTAACGGCCACGGGGCGGCTTTCCTCCACGGAGCCAAACTTACAGAACATCCCGGTCCGGACGGAGCTGGGGGCGCAGATCCGCAAGATGTTCATCGCCCGCCCCGGCTGGGTGCTGGTGGACGCGGACTACTCCCAGATCGAGCTGCGCCTGCTGGCCCACATGGCCGGAGACGAGAAGATGATCGAGAGCTTCCGGGCGGGGGAGGACATCCACGCCCACACCGCCGCCCAGGTCTTCGGCCTGCCCCAGGACCAGGTGACCTCCGAGCTGCGCCGCCGGGCCAAGGCGGTGAACTTCGGCATCGTCTACGGCATCTCCGGCTTCTCCCTGGCCCAGGACATCGGGGTCAGCCGGAAAGAGGCCTCGGACTATATGGAGAAGTATCTGGAGACCTTCTCCGGCGTGCGGGACTATATGGAGCGCATCAAGCGCCAGGCCAAGGCGGACGGCTATGTTTCCACGCTCATGGGACGCCGCCGCTGGCTGCCGGAATTAAACTCCTCCAATTTCAATCTCCGGGCCTTTGGCGAGCGGGTGGCGCTGAACATGCCCATCCAGGGCACGGCGGCGGACGTGATGAAGCTGGCCATGATCCGCGTGGCCGCTCGGCTCAAGGCCGAGGGCTTGCAGGCCCAGCTCATCTTGCAGGTCCACGACGAACTCATCGTCGAGTGCCCCCAGGCCGAGGAGGCGCAGGTGAAAGAGATCCTGACCCAGGAGATGGAGGGGGCAGGCAGCTTCTCCGTCCCCCTGATCGCCGACGCCAACGCCGGGCACAGCTGGGCGGAAGCCAAGGGCTGAGCATAGTTTTTGAAAAAACGGGCATCCTATCCCAATCTCAAAGTTGGGAAGGGAGAGCTTGCCCATGCAAGTCCGCGTGATGATTCTGACGGTTTTACTGAGCACCGTACTGGTATGCCCTGTGGCCGCCGCGCCCACAACCTCCGCCGCCTCGGCGGTGCTGATGGACGGCGACACAGGGCGTATCTTATATGCCCAGGACGAGAACACCCCCCGCCCCATGGCCAGCACCACGAAGCTCATGACGGCGCTGGTGGCGGTGGAGTCTCTGGGGGGCGACCTGGCCCGGCCGGTCAAGATCCAGCCGGAGTGGACGGGCATCGAGGGGACATCCCTCTATCTGAGACCCGGAGAGATCTTACAGGTGGAGACGCTGCTCTATGGCCTTCTGCTCCACTCCGGCAACGACGCGGCGGTGGCGCTGGCCGGCTACTGCGCCGGGGACGTGGCAACGTTCGTGGAGTGGATGAACCAGCGGGCGGCCGATCTGGGCATGACGCGCACCCATTTCTCCGACCCCAACGGCCTGGGGGATGCGGGGCACTATGCCTCCGCCCTGGACATGGCAAAGCTGGGGCGGGCCTGCCTGCACAATGAGACCATCGCCAGGATCGTCGCGACGAAGTCCATTACCTTGGAGGGGCGGGCGCTGACCAACCACAACAAGCTCCTCTGGCAGTATGACGGCTGCACCGGCATGAAGACCGGCTACACCCGCCAGGCGGGGCGGACCTTGGTCTCCAGTGCCCGGCGGGAGGGGCAGAATCTCATCTGCGTGACCCTCAACGACCGGGACGATTGGGCCGACCACAAGGCGCTCTTCGACTACGGCTTTTCGACCTATCCCCGCCGGGTGCTGGCCCAGGCCGGGGAAGCGGCGGGGCAGGTCCCGGTGACGGGGAGCCTGCTGCACAGCGCCCCGGTGGAGGTCCGGGACACCGTGGCCTACCCCCTGGCGGAAGGGGAGAACGTGACGGTGGAGAAAGACTTGCCCGCCCAGATGGAAACGCCCCTGAAACAGGGGGACATTGCGGGAACGATTCGATTTTTCTGCGGCGGGCAGGAGATCGGCCGGAGCTATCTCGTCTGGTCCTATGACATCCAGCGGGAGGCGGGGCGGATCGCCCCCTCCCTGCGGGACTTGCTGGGTCTCGGCGGACACAACGCTTGACAACCCCTGACCCCTACGGTATACTACCCCCAACAAACTTTCAGCAGAACACCGCCCGGACGTTGTGCGTCGGGCGGTGCTTTCCTGTCTGGATACAAGGAGGAGGCCCGTATGGACCAACGACTGCAAAAGATCTTATCCGCCGGCGGCGTCTGCTCCCGGCGCAAGGCGGAGGAATACCTGCGTGAAGGCCGGGTGACGGTGAACGGTGTGCCCGCCGCCCTGGGGGACAAGGCCGACCCGGAGACGGACACCATCGCCTTGGACGGCGTCCCCGTGGGGCGGACGGAGACGCGGACGCTGCTCATGCTCTATAAGCCCCGCGGCGTCGTGACCACCCTGGCCGACGAGAAGGGGCGGCGGACCGTTGCCGACCTGGTGAAGGACTGCGGGGCCAGGGTGTGGCCCGTGGGGCGGCTGGATCTGGACTCCGAGGGGCTGCTGCTCCTGACCGATGACGGGGCCTTGACCAACGCGTTGCTCCACCCCAGCCAAGAGGTCGAAAAGGAATATCTCGTCTGGGTCAAGGGCTATCGGACCGGCGCGGAGAAAGGGCTGGAGCGCCCCATGACCCTGGACGGCCAGGCCCTCCGCCCGGCCCGGGTCCGCCTGCTGGCCCAGACGGGGGAGCGGGCCAGACTCTCCGTCACCATCCACGAGGGGAAAAACCGCCAGGTCCGCCGGATGTGCGCCCACTGCGGACTCACCGTGACCCGCCTCAAGCGGGTGCGGGAGGGAAAGCTCCCCCTGGACCCGGCCCTGGCCCCCGGCCAGTGGCGCCCCCTGACGGCAGCGGAGACGGCGCTGCTGGAGCGGGAAATCTCTGTGCAAGATTAAGAATTTTTTCTTGCAAAATGGGGAAAGCCGCGCTATAATATTTGCAAAAGAATGGTGAAATGCGGCGGAGCGGATCGGCCCGTCCGCATGGTACAGGAGGCGATTTTATGTCGAAAGATATTCTATCTCTCATCAGCAGCAAAATGAATACCTTTTCCAAGGGACAGAAGCTCATTGCCAATTACATTCTGTCCTCCTATGACAAGGCGGCCTTTATGACCGCCAGCAAGCTGGGCAAGACCGTCCACGTCAGCGAATCCACCGTGGTGCGCTTCGCATCGGAGCTGAAATATGACGGCTACCCCGCCATGCAGAAAGCACTGCAGGAAATGATTCGCAACCGGCTCACGTCCATCCAGCGGATCGAGGTGTCCAACGACATCATCGGCAACCAGGACGTGGTCACGTCCGTCATGCAGTCGGACATGGAAAAAATTCGCATGACCATGGAGGAGATCGACCGGGAGAGCTTCCAGGCGGCGGTGGATACCATCGTCAACGCCAAGAAGATCTACATCCTGGGCACCCGGTCCTCTGGCTCCCTGGCGGGCTTCATGTCCTTCTACTTCGGCCTGATGTTCGATAACGTCGTGCATGTGGGCGAGAGCGCCAACCAGGAGATCTTTGATCAGATCGTCCAGGTGGGCGAGGGGGACGTGACCATCGGCCTTTCCTTCCCGCGCTACTCCCGGCGGACGGTCCGGGCCATCAACTTTGCCCACGAGCGAGGCTCTAAGGTCGTGGCCATTACGGACAGCGCCTCCAACAGCATGGCGAAGGCCGCCGACTACGTCCTGCTGGCCAAGAGTGACATGGCGTCCTTCGTGGACTCCCTGGTCGCCCCCCTCAGCCTCATCAACTCCCTGCTGGTGGCCATTGCCCGCAGCAAGTCCGATGTGGTGGACCACTTCGAGCGGCTGGAGCACATCTGGCAGGAGTACGGCGTGTTCGTGAGCATGGAGGAGGAGAACCAATGAACCAGGCTCCTGTGGCGGTCATCGGCGGCGGCGCAGCCGGCATGATGGCCGCCCTCTGGGCGAAGAAAAGCGGCGTGCCCGTGGTCCTCATCGAGCCCAACGAAAAGCTGGGGCGCAAGCTCTATATCACCGGCAAGGGCCGGTGCAACCTGACCAACAACACGACTCCGGAGGGCGTGCTGGCCAACGTGCCCCGAAACGGCCGCTTTCTGTACAGCGCCGTGAACCGCTTCCCCCCGGACCAGGTGATGGCATATTTTGAAGCACTAGGCGTCCCCCTGAAGACGGAACGAGGGGGACGTGTTTTTCCCTGTTCCGACCGGGCCGCCGACGTGATCGACGCCCTTTTCTATGCCCTGAAACGGGCGGGCATCCCCCAGAAACAGGACCGGGCCGTCGGCCTGCAAGTGGAGGATGGGCGGGTCACCGGCGTGGTGCTGACCCAGGAGACCCTCCCGGCCGGGGCCGTGATCCTGGCCACCGGCGGCCTTTCCTATCCCGCCACCGGCTCCACCGGGGACGGGTACCGGCTGGCGGAGTCCGTGGGGCATACCATCGTGGCCCCCAGGGCCTCCCTGGTGCCCCTGGAAGAGGCGGGGGAGACCTGCGCCCGGATGCAGGGGCTTTCCCTGAAAAACGTTACCCTCACCGTGAAGAACCAGAAGAAAAAGGTGGTCTTCCAGGAGCTGGGGGAGATGCTCTTTACCCACTTCGGCCTCTCCGGCCCCCTGGTCTTGAGCGCCAGCGCCCACTGCAAGTGGGAGAAGGACCAGTACACGGCCTTTATCGACCTCAAGCCCGCCCTGGACGAGGCCAAGCTGGAGGCCCGTATCCTGCGGGACATTGCCCAGGCCCCCAACAAGGCCTTTCACAACATGCTGGAGGGCCTGCTGCCCCGGCTGATGGTCCCCGTGGCCTGCCAGCGGGCGGACATCCCCCCGGACCTGCCGGTGAACGCCCTCACCAAGGGCCAGCGGCGGCGGCTCATCGAGACGATGAAAGCCTTTTCCATCCCCTTGGCCGGTCCCCGGCCGGTGAAGGAGGCCATCATCACCGCCGGCGGCGTGAAGACCGGCGAGGTGGACCCCGGCACCATGCAGTCGAAAAAAGCCCCCGGCCTGTTCCTGGCGGGGGAGGTGCTGGACGTGGACGCCTATACTGGGGGCTTCAACCTCCAGATTGCCTGGTGCACCGGCCGGGCGGCGGGCGAGGGCGCGGCCCAGTATTGCAAGGAGGAGACGCACTGAACTATGGAACCCAAATTTTATAGCATTGCCATCGACGGCCCCGCCGGCGCCGGGAAGAGCACCCTGGCGAAAGCATTGGCGGCCCGCCTGGGCTTTTTGTATGTGGACACCGGCGCGATCTATCGCACCGTCGGCCTGTCCGTGGCCCGCTCCGGCGGGGACTGCGGGGACAAGGCCCAGGTGCTGGCCCGCCTGCCGGAGATCCGGATCGCCATGACCTATGGGGAGGACGGCTTGCAGCACATGCTGCTCAATGGCGAGGACGTGACCAAGGCCATCCGGGAGAACGCAGTCTCCGGCTATGCGTCTCTGGTCTCGGCCTACCCGGAGGTCCGGGCGTTTCTGCTGGACATGCAGCGGGAGCTGGCCCGGACCCACAACGTCATCATGGACGGGCGGGACATCGGGACCGTCGTCCTGCCGGGCGCCGACGTGAAAGTTTTCTTGACGGCCTCCCCCGAAGAGCGGGCCAAGCGCCGCTGCCGGGAGCTGGAACAGCGGGGCCAGCCGGTGGACTACCGGCAGCTCTTAGAGGAGATCACCCAGCGGGACTACGCCGACAGCCACCGGGCTGCTGCCCCCCTGAAGCAGGCGGAGGATGCGGTGCTGCTGGACACGTCGGCCTTGGATTTTGACGCGAGTTTGGAGGCCCTGCTCGCCATCGTGAAAGAGAGGGTACCGCTGTGACGTTATATCAGCTTGCCTATGTCATCAGTAAGTTTATCTTTAGCATTTTGACTCTGCGCTGGCCCCTGAAGACCTACGGGAAACACAACATCCCCAAGGGGGGCGCGGTGATCTGCTGCAACCATGTGCATAACTCCGACCCCTTCTACGTCGTCTATTCCTTCCCCGTGAAAGATAAGATATGGGTCATGGCGAAGGAGGAGATCAAGCACTATCCCTTCGCCGGGTGGCTGCTGAGCTGGCTGGGCTTTGTCATCTGGGTCCGCCGGGGCAAGTCCGACGTGGGGGCTGTGAAGTCGGCTTTGAAAGCCTTGAAGGGCAATGAGAAGCTGCTTATTTTCCCCGAAGGCACCCGCCACGCGGAGATCGGCGCGGGCAAGACCGGCGCGGCCATGCTGGCCATTCGGACCGGTGTGCCCATCCTGCCCGTTTACATTACGCCGGAGCGCAAGCTGTTTCAGCGCACCAAGGTGTACATCGGCGAGCCCTACATGCCCTTCACGGAAAAGCGCCGGGCCAACGCCGAGGACTATGAGCGGGTCACGGAGGACATCATGGAGCACATCCGGGCCATTCGCGACACCCGCGCAGAACGGGAGGTCCAGGGATGAAGGTGATGCTGGCCAAGTCTGCCGGGTTCTGCTTCGGCGTGCGCCGGGCGGTGCAGCTGGCGGAGAAGATCGCCGCCGGGGACGCCCCCTATGTGATGCTCGGCCCGGTGATCCACAATGACCATGTGATTGAGCATCTGGCCGAGCAGGGCGTGGGCTGTGTGGAGCGCGTTGACCAGGTCCCGCCGGGCTGCGGCGTCATCATCCGCTCCCACGGCGAGGGCAAGGCCGTCTATGACAAGTTGCAGGAAATGGGCTGCCCCGTGGCCGACGCGACCTGCGTCAAGGTGGCGAAGATCCATCAGATCGTCCAGGACGCCAGCCGGCGGGGGAGACAGGTCATCATCATCGGCGACCCCGTCCATCCGGAGGTCACGGCCATTGCCGGCTGGTGTACTGGTGCTAAAATCTTCCGAAATGCAACGGAATTGGGGGAGTTTTTAAAGGAATACGAAGAAAATCCACAAAAACCCATCACTCTGGTTTCTCAAACTACATCAACGGATAGAATTTGGAGCCCCTGCCGAGAAAAAGTAAAAAAAGAGTGTACAAACGCCGAGATTTTTGATACAATATGTGATGCTACGTGTATGCGGCAATCAGAAGCGCAGAGTTTGGCGGAGCAATGTGACGCCATGATCGTCATCGGCGACCGGAAAAGCTCCAACACGACCCGTCTTGCTGAGTTATGCCGGGCACACTGCCCGCTGGTTTACCACATCAGCCGGGCTGAGGAGCTCGACCGGAGGATGGTGAGCGGGGTAGCTTCTGTGGGAATCACCGCCGGCGCGTCTACGCCGGGGTGGATAATAAAGGAGGTCAATCACAAAATGAGCGAGGAAAACAACAACGCTATGGAGATCGAAGAATCTTTTGCTGATATGCTGGAGAAGTCGATCAAGACTTTAAATACGGGCGACAAGGTCACCGGTGTCGTCACCGGCATCACCCCCAGCGAGGTCAACGTGGACCTGGGGACCAAGCACGCCGGCTACATCCCCATCTCTGAGCTGACCGATGATCCTTCCGTGAAGCCGGAGGACATCGTGAAGGTGGGCGACACCATCGAGACCTACGTTATGCGCGTCAACGACGTGGAGGGCGTGGCCACCCTGTCCAAGAAGCGTCTGGACAGCGTGAAGAACTGGGACACCATCGAGGCCGCTGTCGAGGACAAGACCATCATGGAGGGTACCGTCACCGAGCAGAACAAGGGCGGCATCGTCGTGAACGTCAAGGGCATCCGCGTCTTCGTGCCCGCTTCTCAGACCGGCATGCCCCGCGGCGCTGACCTGTCCGAGATGATCAAGGAGCACGTGAAGCTGCGCATCACCGAGGTCAACCGTTCCCGCCGCCGTGTGGTGGGCTCCATCCGCGCCGTCCGCGCTGAGGAGCGTGCCGCTAAGGCTGCTGAGGTCTGGGCAAACATCGAGGTCGGCAAGAAGTACGACGGCGTCGTGAAGTCCCTGACTTCCTACGGTGCTTTCGTCGACATCGGCGGTGTGGACGGCATGGTCCACGTCTCCGAGCTGTCCTGGAGCCGCATCAAGAACCCCGCCGAGGTCGTCTCCGTGGGCGACGAGGTGAGCGTTTACGTCATCGCCTTCGATCCTGAGAAGAAGAAGATCTCTCTGGGCATGAAGGACCACAACGAGGATCCCTGGGAGAAGTTTACCTCCACCTACGAGGTCGGCTCCGTGGCTTCCGTTCGCGTGGTCAAGCTGATGACCTTCGGTGCTTTCGCTGAGATCGTTCCCGGCGTCGACGGCCTGATCCACATCTCCCAGATCGCCGATCACCGCATCGACAAGCCCAGCGACGAGCTGGAAGAGGGCCAGATCGTGGACGTGAAGATCACCGACATCGACTACGACCGCAAGAAGGTCTCCCTGTCCATCCGCGCCCTGCTCAACGACGCCCGCGCCGCTGACCGGGACGAGTACGACGACTAATTTCAGAACGTCTACGGCAGAAACAAACACAAAGAAAGGGGAACTGCCGTTACGTCAGTTCCCCTTTTTCTGTTGGGAGCGGGCCGCAGAGGTCTGCGGCCCCTACACGGCTCCCACAGAGTATGAAAAATGTAGGGTATTTTGGCTGGAGATGGGGATGCTGTCTCGTCAGAAGACCCGACCAAAGATATTTTAGAATTGGAGGAAACGAACATGGCTACCGTCATCACCAAGGACACCGTTGTGGGCGACATCCTGGACATCGCCCCGGAGACGGCCCCTGCTTTCCTGGACATCGGCATGCACTGCCTGGGCTGCCCCGCCTCTCGCAACGAGACCGTGGAGGAGGCCTGCATGGTCCATGACCAGCCTGTCGAGGAGCTGGTGGAGCGCCTGAACGACATCATCAAGGCCAACCGCAAGAACTAAGCTATGACCATCGAAAAACGGGGGCGGATACCGCTCCCGTTTTTTTGTCAGGAGGACGTATGAACAAACTAGAGCTTTCCCCCCGCCTGGCGGCCATTGCTGCGCTCGTCCCTGAGGGCGCGAGACTGGCCGACGTGGGGACGGATCACGCCTATCTCCCCGTCCGCCTGCTGCTGGACGGGGGCATTGCTTCCGCCGTGGCCACGGACGTGAACGAAGGCCCCCTCCAGCGGGGCCGGGAGACGGCGGAGCGCTATGGCGTGGGAACGATCTTGTTTCGCCGCTGCGACGGCCTGGCGGACGTCCGGGCGGACGAGGTGGACACCGTGGCCATCGCCGGGATGGGGGGCGATCTCATCGCCCGCATTTTAGCCGCCGCCCCCTGGACGAAGCAAGCGCATTTGATCTTGCAGCCCATGACGGCACAGGAGGACCTGCGCCAGTGGCTCCTGGAAAACGGGTACTGTATCGCAAAAGAGACCCTGGCCCAGGAGGGAAAGAAGCTGTATGTGATCCTCTCCGCCACCGGCGGGAGCAGCACGCCCTATACCCCCGGCGAGCTGTGGGCGGGCCGCCAGACCCAGGGGGAGGACAGCCCCCACCGCCTGGCCTATCTCACCGACCTGATCCGGCGCCGCAGACGGGCCTTGGAGGGCATGGAGCGGGGGAGCGCCCCGGACCCCGCCGCCCTGGCCGCAGAGCGGGCGCTGATCGACGAGCTGGAAGCGACAAAGGAGACGTGGAAGACATGGCAACGGTAAACGAAATTTATGCTCTGCTGGACCAAAAGGCCCCCTTCCGGACCCAGCTGGGCTTCGACAACGCAGGCTTTCTGGTCGGCCACGGGGAGCAGACCGTCACCAACGTGCTGGTGGCCCTGGACATCACCCCGGAGGTCATCGAGGAGGCGATCGAGAGGGGGGTCCAGCTCATTGTGGCCCACCACCCGGTCATCTGGGACAAGCTGGGCCGGGTGACGGACGAGAGCGTGACAGGCCGAAAAATTTTGACCCTCATCGAGCACGGCATCGCCGCCATCTGCGCCCACACCAATTTAGACGCCGCGCAGGGGGGCGTGAACAACGCCCTGGCCCAGGCAGTGGGCCTAATAGACCCCGTGCCGCTGGAAGTGGACGGGACGGACGAGAACGGCCTTCCCTACGGCATCGGCCGGGTGGGGGAACTCTCCGGCGGGCCGATGTCCGTCCAAGCCTTCGCCCAGCGGGCCAAAGCTGGAACCCGGGGTGCACAGCACACCGCTCTTTTCCACGAGGTCCAGGCAGAAGTCCATGCTCTTTGCGTACTTTTCCGGGATGGGTGCCCACACAAACATGCTGCCGTGGCTGTCCGGCACGTTCCAGCCGATGGAACGCAGGCCGCCGCACAGCGCGTCGCGGCGCTGCTGGTACAGGCCGCACTGGGTCTTGACCATGTCCAGCGGGCCGGTCAGGGCGGCGATG
>ERZ1026844.1592-NODE-1592-length-13450-cov-4.797760_pt1 | contig 13450 bp, 15 predicted proteins | sample MGYA00380152_ERZ1026844 | MGnify/ENA primary metagenome ERZ1026844 (study PRJEB33269, sample SAMEA4719788) | human gut metagenome | biome: human-associated habitat; feature: organic feature; material: feces | place: Cameroon | collected 2013-10 ... | reverse complement strand
GTATGGGCATTTATATTTATGAGTGATAAATTATACCTTGATTGAATTAAAAGCCGTTAGAACGCCAATATGAGCCATATAAGCCAATATCAGCGTTCTATCAGATAGTTGGTCAACTCTTCTTTAGCTTGTCTCATTGCCTCAATGTCATTTCCATCAATTCCATGAGCAAGTAGAGCCAATAAGGCACGCTGTGTAATCGTGTTCCCCTCTTCTATCCGATTCAGCCTTTCATAATCCGCAACTGCTTTTTTCTCAAGCTTCCCAATTCGTTCATCTTGTGTCTTATTTGGCTTTTGCATTCTGTTGATACACTCCGCTATTACTTTCACTGCGGCTGAAATAGCAACGATAGCACCCGCCAGCCACAAAATATCGCTTACTGTAAACATGATAGGGTGATTCATTACGCCCTCCGTTCCCAGATATGCACGCCGTAATAGCCCGGATGGTATGCTGTATTTGCAAAGCTACCTGTCCCTGTGTCCGAAATACTAGCGCTACCTGTTGTTTTACAATCTCTCTGTTCGCCTGAAGGACTACTGCTTGTTGCCGTTCGAACCATCGGCACCTTGTACTTTGCCGTCTTGTCGGCGAAATGACCGCCAAATGTTTCAAACTGCCATGTCTTCTGAGTCGCAATTGCGTAATAGCCCTTACTCGACACGTTGTGAGTATGCTTCATACCGTGAACGTGCGGTGGAAGGTTCGATGATGTAATGACATGATCGGTCGAACCGCCTGTAGAGCCGCCGCCGCTCATAACCGCTTTGAGATAAACATCTTCTGTAACGTGGTGCCATGTTCCACCAAACACTTCTGCCGGATTGAAATTATCATCGCTTGTCATGTAAACAGAACCCACTGGATAAACCTTCTCGTACAGCTGGTCTTTAATCGCTCCCATGATGGAGTCAACGTCAAGACTAAGCTTTGTTCCACCTGTGGAGTCTGCATTACAGCCTATGTACACACCGCCTTTAAGGTACAAGTTACCGTCCCAATCAAGAGCATAGGCGTTTGATTTGTTCAGAATGTCTGCTCCGTTACCAACAATGGCCGCAAACTTGTTAGCCTCATCAATAACATTATGCTTACCCTGTACGTGCTGATATTTCCCTGCGGCTTCCGTGCCATAACCTTCGGCATGTGACGCAAAACCCGAAGCACACGCGCCATCACCTTCAGCGTGTGATGTTGGTCCGTTTGCTCGCGTTTGGCTTCCCTCCGCATGGGAAAATACACCGCTTGCTTTCGTTTGAACCCCTTCTGCGTGCGTACAATCGCCCAATGCTTCGCACTGAGACCCTTCCGCATGTGAATTTTCACCCGTTGCCTTAGTCCTATCTCCGCCAATATCCGTCGCTGTGAGAACTATATCCGTATCAAGAGTCTTTTCATTCACCTTCCGTGTGATTGGAACGTACTTTGAGAAGTCGATAACAGCAAGCTTCACCCATTTGTCGTTCGCATAAATGTATGAAGTGTACGCTGTCCCCGCTTCATTCATGACCAAATACAGAATCCCGGGTTCTCCAACTTCAGGAAGTTCATCAACAATCTTGTTGCCTACAATGTTCACCTGTAGCTTGCTCAAATAATTATTGATTTCCTGTAGAGCCTTCGCCCATTTATCCGCAAGGTCTTTTTCCAAAGAACCTTCAAGGGCTGTCACTCTGCCGTTAAGGTATTTATAACCGACATCGCTAGAGACAACATATGTCTCTTCACTGTCTCTTACCTCCATTCTTACATCAGACATATTTCGTCCTCCTTCGTTCTTGGTGGAGCTTCTCTAAGACTTCCCCCGACTGGAATCTGAACAACCTTTGCACTGCATTTGTTGCCGTTCTCGTCACCCCACTTAAGCTGAACTTGAACTCCGCCCACTTGGAATCTCATTGTTTCTTCTGCCGATAAGTGGCATTTTACATTTGCACCGATTGTTTTTATTCCTGACATTGGGTGGTCGGGGTCGGAATCATCAAAGAATTCTTCGGTAATGTCTTTGATTTCAAGCTCTTTATTGTACTTTGTAATGCTTACTTCATTCTGCTGAAAGGTTACAAGCACGACTTTTTCCTGTCTTAAAGCGTCTCTGAACCTGTCGCCGTAAACATCTATTGATACCGTGAATGTATCTCCTCTTACTATTGACATATTCCCTCCTACGCTGTTCTCTTCCACACGTATACAGCTAAGTACGGTGGCATGTTCGCCTGAGATACATCGCTCACACCTTTACTGTCTACGCTTCTCAGCCATTTGTAATTGGATGTAGAGCCGCCCAATGCCGCCGCATAATACTTCGCGTCTCCAGAAATCTGATTTCCGGGTTCGGTTGAGCCTTTCCCGGATTTAGCACCCCACAACTGATAATCACCGGAACCGACTGTATGCGTATGAGACGGCAGTGTAGCTTTTGCCGAACCACCAGTTGTTCCCGCTCCGTATGAGCTGCCCGAAGCAAGAAGGAACGTGTCTTGAATCCGTTCCCACGACCCACCGAACAGTGTCGATGGGTCTGTGGAATTCACGCTCATATAGATTGAGCCTACGGGATAGCATTCTTTCCAAATCCTACCCTTCATAAGCTCAAATACCTTTTTAAGCCCAATATCGTCTAGTTTCATAGGCTATCTCCTAACCGAATACCTGTGTAAAGATACTCTCAATCGTTGAGTTCGAAATTGGCGAATCCGCTGTTCCTACGGCTGGCAAGCTTGCTCTCGTCACTTTGATTACACCGTCCGCCTGCGATACAGACGATACATATTTTCCATCTTCGGCGGTATCTTTGTAACCAAGTAGGCTAATAGTGTTGGTTAGTCTACCTTCAACACCCGTTGTAGTAGCAAAGCTTGAATCGTTTGTGAGCTGAGAAACCTTTGTCGGAATCTCCGTTTTCTTTGCGTATGGTGTAAGGTCAATATCGGTTGTACCGATTTTCTCATAGTGCGCGTTGTATGTAATTCCGCCGGAACTATACGTGTCAACTAAAATATACTCATCAAAAGAGTTGGTGTTATCATTTCCTCCGTTGCGAAGCAGATAGATAGTTCCCTTCTTTCCATCACTTTCAGGCGGAAGTTCGCTTACAACCTGGTACTCGAATGATGTAATTTTGCCTACAGCAGTATTAATTTCACTTCTAACCTGTGTAATGTCTGGGATGTTGCTTCTTATAACATGCCGATTAAACATGTTTCCAAAAGACCATTTCTTTGCGCTGATTACTCCGTCGGTTTCAGAAATTGATGTTACATAAACGTCTGCACCAGTTCCCGATTCAGGCGTAGTTGTTACAGTTTCATTTTTAGCGTTCGCAAAGTCATAATTTAACTCTCCCAGTCTAGTGCTAATTGTAGCAGTTACATCATCAGGTGTCTGATACTGACGGTCGTTTGTAAGCTGTGATACCTTTGTTGGAATCGCCGTAATTTCTGCCTTCTTCGCCAATAGAGACTTAATCTTTGTGAGAATTTGGGTTACACCCGCATTGTCTAAGTAAGTTGCCATAATTACCCCCATTAATCGCTAAATAGATTGTTCAATAGAGAGGTTATCTCATCTTCGGGTATTGGAGCTGAACCGTCTCCTTGAACTATAGTTGTATTGTTCGTGTAGAAGTTTTTTACTTCATTAACTGTCGTTTCCTTGGTGTCTTTGTTAGCTACTTCGTCTAACGCTCTTTGAACAGACTCCTTCAGTGATTGAAGCCTCTTCTCTCCGTCTATGTTCGGATTGTGGTCATAATCTACTATCACTGCTTAACCACTCGTGAAGAACCCTGTCTGTATTTCCGTGTGAAAGAATCAATTCGACAACGACCGACACCAGTTAGCCGTACATAGAACCTCGAACATCTTCTCGGAACAATCGGCACGTGTACCGAAAGTTCATTCTCTGTGGAAATCTCCTTTATGGTTTCCCATTTACAATCACTAAGCTTAAGTGCGTTCATAGCAATCTCAATCTTTAGTGTTGCCGTTTCGGGAAGCTGAACTCTCATCTGTAGCTTGGAATATATCTTCTGATTTTCGATGTATTCATCAAACGGTCCAAAAGTGACACTCCATGGGATAGGTTCATCGTTCTTCACTGGCGCTATATCAAAATCTTCTGCATCCAACACAAGAACATTCTTCTGTGCGTTATCCACCATGAGAAGCTTGTTCTTGTAGTTTCGGAAGCAGTGTACACCCACCGTGTCTTCGATATGCCAAAGTCCTGTCCCAGTATCGCAAACGAGAATCTTGTAGCCTCCGCCCTTCATGTGGATTGAGGCATAGTATTTCTTATGCCGCGATCCCGATACAACATTGTCGTATTTCCAGTCACCGAACTTTTCACTAATGCTGTATGGGTTGCCCCCTTCATAGCACATAATCCCTACAGGCGACTTGTAGAAAATCATGTTATTCACCGTGGCTATAGATTCACTCGAACCCTCTTCCACTCCGAACCCCTCAATAATCGAGGTTTGGAAAGATGAAGGTGCTGAACCGTAAACTCTGTGAATGAAGTTCTCTTTAAAGAACAGAAGGTGAGACGAGTACACCGCACACCCTGTCCAGTTGCCGTTGGTTCCTTGCTGTGCATAGTACGAATCCATGCTTGTGTTCTGATAGTAGTCCCATGACATAGGGTCTCCGAGCTTGCTGGCATAAATCGTATTGTCCTTGTTGCTCACGCCCCATAGGCGGTTATTCCACTCCATGAAGAAGTCAAGCTCGGGAACGACACGCTCAACCTTTAAATGACCAGCAAAGAATCCAGTGTACTTGCTGTTCATCATCGTGCTTGCCGTGCATGGAGTGATATATGCACTCACCGAGGAAAACTCATCTTTGCTGAACTTGATAAAGATTCCCTCATACGTTCCATTTGTTCCGAGTGCTACGGAATTGTCGAAAGGGTCTCCTGTTTCGCCGTCAAATGCCGTGTAGTTGAATGTGGGAATAGGAATATCCCCAATCTTCAAAACATCAAGCACGGTGATAGGGATTTGCGGTGCTGTGAAGTTTCCATCACTGTCTGCAAGGACTCCCTCGTTTCCTTCAGCAGCTTTCACTGTTTGATTATTCAGTCCGACGAAATCCCCCGATAATCTGACCACATCCCCAATCCGAAGCATACTCTTAAGCTCCGAGAACTTGTCATTGAAGATTTGCCCAGCAGAATATTTTTGCCCTCTTGCCGAAACCATCAAGTACAGATGTTCTTGGTCTTGTGGGTCGATTAAGACACGCCCTATCCATTCTGTGCTGTAGTCGTGAATCATATAGTCTTCTGTAGGGTTCTCGATACCGTCAAGGTAATCTTCAGTCACGTTCTGATGGAAGTACCCGAGAGCGCCGAAATCCTTTGTTCCCACATTGAACCACTGTTTCGATGGGAAGAAACAAATGTAATTGTTCACCGCCACCATCTTTTCAGTGCTTGTAAGTTCAATGTCATACCTCGTTCCGTCGTACCAAAACCGCCACACGCCGTCCGCAGTCGCCCCGACAATAGCAAGTTTTGTTTTCGAATCGGTAGGGTCTCTACGCTCCATCAGGTCTTGAACCTTTATACAGGAAGGTGGAATCTCCGAGAACAAACCACGTGCTTTTCTCTGAGTCAATGTTGGGTACAGGTCACCCGACATATTCAGCATATCTGCCATTTCACCCGAATCTACAGAAGCTTTTCTGTTCAGTCCCTTAAACTCTATAACGCGTTCTTCAAGCGGCGAGGGCTTATTCTGTAATGCTTGTAGTGACATTGCCTACACCCCCTCTAAAACACGTTTATAAAGCGTTTAGGGCTTCTTTTGTGGTATGCCCTAGTTCTGACTGACCAATCCGCAAAATCCCTAAAATCGGCGATATGCTGTGCTTGGTCGTTCTCGTAATTCTCATACTCTTCAAGGACATAATCTATCCTTGCTTTAAGATACGATATATAGAGCTTGTCATATGGTGGTTTAACTAATAGGTCTTTATCCATGTCACGCTTAAGGTCATAGCTTGTGACTGGTACAATCTCCATTTGGTCTTGCACCTCTGCTTCAATCTCGTTGATATATCCCAAGAGCATTTCATCACTGAAAGAATTCGGCTTCTCCGTCTTTATTAAATTCAGAAGGTCTTTTACTTTCATTTCTGCTCCTTTACAAAAAGGGGAAACAGAAGTTTTCTGCTTCCCCCATCGCGTTTACACTTCACCGTAGTTTTTCGATGTCAGTTCTTCCTGTTTTTTCATTGCTACCATCATCTGCTTGTCGGAATTCCTAAGAACTTCTGCCACGCACAATGGCACCTCTACAGGCTCTCCGCGCTTAATCTGATAGTCCTTCATGTTGACACCGACATAAACGCTGTCTCCCATGCCCTCGATAACAGGAAGCTGAATTACTACGGTTTTTGGTTTCTTTTCTGCTACAGCAAATTTTACCTCTGCTTTATCAGAGTTCTTCTCTGCTACAGCTGCTTTTTTTGTTGCCATATTAACTCCTTCGTTAATGCTTGGCTTTAGTTGGATACGTCTTCTGCACCGGTGCAAGTATGCTCGATTCTTACCATTCTGAAATCGTCAAGAATCGCTGCTGTCTTGTTCAGCTTCCAACCCATGGTTGCTCTCTGATTCAGCGGGTCCGCAGTTCCGCCCGAGCCAAGCTGTTTAGTAATAGTTTCGATTCCACCGCCGTTAATGGAAGTGATACCGTATGCATCCGCACCCAGTACGAGAGTTGCGTATACAGGCACGGTCGCTCCACCATCTTCCTTGCTCCAAATCTTCGCTTCGGTAGACTCTACAAAGCGCACTCCGTACATATGACCGATTTCACCGTTGAAAATCTTCTCGGAAGTGGTGTACTTCTGAGCCTCAATCCATTCAGGGTCATTCATCAGGTCATATGCGGTATCGGTGTGAACGATTGCCACATAGCTATCGCCAATCTTCGGCGCATTGTGTCTCTTCAGCCAACGAACAGCCTTTTTAATGTCCGCAATTTTCAGAGTATCGGTTGCCTTAAGCTCCGTTCTCAATGTAGCCTCACCAGCGAAAAGCGCTTTGGTTCCGGCACACAGAATGTCTCTTGTGATGGTATCGGAAGTTCTGCCCGCCTGGGAACCGAGAAGCTTCAGGGTCTCCGCAGTCACCTGGTCAAATGCAGTAAGATTCAGCATATCGGAAGTGGTTACATATCCGCCGTACTGCTTAATTTCTGCTTCCAGTTTGGTTACGTTCAGGCTCTGACCATCAGGAGTTACACCCTCGGTGAGTGGTTTCTTATCCATCTTCGGAAGGCTAGAGAACTTTCTGAACTCAATCTTCTTTCCGTTTCCACCCGGAATAGGTCTCTTCTGACCGAACTGATCGTGTACCAGTTCAGGTTCTGCCGCACGAATCAGAACCTTGTCATAGAAGGTTTTCATTTCCGGGGAAAGGTCGTTAGGTTCGCTTGCCGCAGTGGTAACGTTGGTGTTCAAATCGAACAGGTTAAAAACGTACTTAAACATATTCTTTTGCTCCTTCTGTATTCTTGTATATTTCGATACAGACAAAAGAACTTTAGAATGAGAATGTTTTACCACTCTCTACTTCCTTCAAAATCTTGTCCATATCATCATTCGTGAACTCTGAAGGATTTACCTTTCTTGCTACTGCCGGTTGGTGCTTAAGACCATTTTCAGCAGGTCGTGACTGTCTCTGTTGAATCTGATTCACTACATCCTGTTTCGCACTTCTTGTAGACTCTTCCGTGAGTCCTTTCAGAATGTCTTGTGTGTGGGTCGCTACAAAGGCATCAATAACGGAAATGCCATTCTCGATTAAGTCCGTAAACTTCGGGTTGTAGCTCATTTCTTGCTCAAGGTCAAAGTTCGGGAATGATTCTCTAAGCTCGTCAGCCTCCGCATTCCATGCGCTCATTCTCTCCGCTTTCTCTGCCTCTGCCTTGTACTCGGACAAAGCACGTTGGTTTTTCTCCAACTCTTCCTGTAGCCGCAGATTCTCTCTGTATTGGTCGGGAGTGATACCCTTCTCACGGGCGGCGTCCTCAATCCAATCATCGTCACTGTTAATGGCTTCGGTTAATCCCTCAATATCGCCCCTTTCGAGTCCGTAATGTCTCATAATTGGCGCTAATGCGTCCTCGTAGCTGTCAACTCTATCCTGTGCACTGGATTGATTCTTGAATCTGTTGTTGATAGCGTCCGATACGGCTTTTCCGTAAAGCTCGTGGAACTTGCCATTTTTTCCGACAAGTTCGGCAAACTCTTCTTCAGGGCTAATCTCTTCTTGACTTCCAGATTCAGACGCGCTGTTATCCGGTTCCTCCGTGTCTAGTCCGTATGCAACTTCCGGCGACTCCGTAGTACCGTTGTTATCAGTCCGCTCCCCACCGCCAAGTGAAGCGAGGAATTTGTCTGCTTCTGTTCCCAGTCCGCTCTGACTTCCGGATGAAGCGTTGCCTTCTCCACCCTCTCCGTCGAAAAGTGACCAGTTGAAATTGAATTTTGTCATACTTTGTTTCCTTTCTGTCTTTTATAGAGTGACGAACTCTTTATTTCTGACAATGTTATTTTATATAACGCTTTTCTCTATCTCTCCCCCACGAAAAAAGCCCCAGTCCGTTAAGACTGAGGCTTTCCCCGATGATTTTAAGGTGATGTTTTGGAATATGAAAAAAATCAGGTCGTAAGTTTATGTGATATCCATCCGTATAGAACTAACTTACAATGTTATTGTATCACACGGATTTTTCCTTGTCATGGAAATTGAAATCGTCTACCCCGATTAATTTCACGCCGTTATATTGTGAGCGCAGTTCTACAAAGGTCGCCCACACTGCATGGAATACCGCTAGAACGCTCTCAGCGTACTTGTGAGCCACGATAATGACGTGTCCGGGCTCGTATACCTTCGGTACAATTCCATGCGGTAAAACGGCGCTCACAAGCACGTTGCATAGAGTCGAGTACATGATACACTCGTCATGGGTGTTCGCATGATTCACGCATTCAAAGAAAATATCATTTTCCGATACAGTCATTTTTACGGTCGTCATGCTACTTCACCTCCGAGGCGCTACGAGCTGTTTCTCTCGCTCTGTCCAGTCTGTCGGTGTTCGTTGTCTTCTTCGCCGCTCTATCTTCTGCCGACCCTTCCTCAGATACCCCTGTAGCGCCGTTATTTGCGTTCTGAGCCATCATAACTTGATTCGGGTCTACTAGTCCCATCTGTACAGCCGCTTCCGGTGAGAGCTGAATAATAAGCTGTTGCATTTGCTGGAACTGCTGCATAAATGTATCATTCTGCTGAATCTGCTGTTTAATCTTCTCTTTGCCCTCGAATTCCATCATGTCGAGACAAACAAGTGCGGACGTTGCGTTATCAGGTGCAAACAGTCCCATCTGATAAAGCTCTTTCGCCGTCTCATTCTGTGAAGCTCTTGAAAATGGACTCTGCTTTTCTGCCGATACTTCCAAGTCAAAAATACTTTTCTTGTGACGTGTTCCTTCGGGTGTTGTAATGTCCTGAGGTGCAATGTTCACGTTGGAATAGTCCATGTATTCATAACGGCCCGATCCATCATCAATACGGAATGTTCTCGGTTCGGTGTAGAACTGCCGAATCAGTTCAATTTCAAGATAGTACTCTTCTCTCGAACCTCGGTACATCGCTTTGTTAATGTCTCTCGATAATTTGCTTCCCGCTTCCTGAAGTGCTGCTATTGCACTAGCCGCCGTTACACCGGAAGCGGTAGAACCCTGTGAGAAGTCTCTGTTTCCTGAAATCTCTTTCAGCTCGTCTATTTTCGCTTCCAAGTGAGTTTCAACGATTGCCGGGAGCGTGTCAACGTCCATCTGCTGAACTGCTGACCCAAGGTCACCGGAACCGACTTCTACAATCTCTTCATTCCAATCCGCAAAGGCTTCCTTGTTGATGTCCGCGTTCTTCTTCACCCACCAACGAGGTTTAGCTTTCATCATGGTGTTTTTCATGATTGCCTGGTCTAACTTGTCAATGTCCCGCTGCGGGTACTTCATAATGTCGAGATAACCGAAGCCGCATGGGCTATCTTTGACCGGGAAGCACTTACGGAATACATAAGGGTATTTGCCATGCTTATAAAAGCCGTCCTGGTACTCCGGGTTATCCTCGGAACAGAAAACGCACTGGTCACCGATGATAATAGCCATGTGCAGAATCTCACGAGGTACAAGGTGTTGCGCTACCGTCTGAGGGTCAATGTTAATGAGAACTGGTCTCATTTCCAATTTCTTGTAGTAGCAATTAATAATCTCAATGTCGTTCTGATGGTTAATATTATCATCGTGAATATACTCGGTGATAAACCCTTGCTTTCCCCCGCCGATTCTATCCGCTATATCGGGGTACTGTAGTTTCACGTCGTTCACATCAGCCACCGAAACATCAAAGAAATATTTCGACTGCTGAATGTCTTCTATTCCCGGTTGCCAAAATACATTATGAATATCCACATTGGTTTTCTTAATGTCGCCCATTCCGTCATGTGCCATCGGGTCCCACAATACCGCTGTGATAGCTGTTCCATCAATCAGGAAGTCATAACCCGCAGTGTTATAAACCTGTTCAGCGTACGTGTGTTCCTCGATTGCCGGGAGAATCTTCGAAAGAATCTGAGCCTCTTCCTCGTCGTCTGCTTCTCTTGCTAACACGTTAGCCTTTGGGAATGAGTCCATAAAGTCGGCGTGCTTGTTCAGAATGGAGTTTACCGCCCACGCTGAGCCGACTTCTACTTTTGCTTTGCCCGCTTCCGTCTTGCCCTGAATGACGTTCCAATGTCTGAGCCGCCACCATTCCTGATTTTCCGTTGCTTTCATGTCAACGGTTGTTTTCCCGTCCTTGTACTCGTGCAGAATCTGAAGCACTTCTGACACCTTGTCGGGTGTGAAGTGCGGTTCTGTCGGTGCGCTCTGCTGTGGCTGTTCCGTCTGTTCCTTCGGTTTATACCGTTCCGGGCGATACTCTTCGTTCTGCTGTTCCCTCTGCTGTTCTCTGTTGGGCTGTTCCTTCGGCTGTCTATTCTGTTCGGTCTGCTGTCTGTCCTCTCGTGGTTTCGGCTGACTGTCCCTCTGCTGTCCGTTCTGTTCTCTCTGCTGTCTGTTCGGTGTCTGCTCCGCTTTAGGTGCGTTCTGCTCCGCTTTGCGGTCGTTCTGTGCGGTCTGCTGGTTCTTCTGCTCCGTCTGTCCGAACTGATTGTTTTTCTTGTCGGTCTCTGCTTTCCGCAGCTCTTTGTTTTTCTTCATGCTCTATACCTCGTAAAACGTTAATATATCGTCTGTCTGCTGTCCCTCTACCTTGTCTCTGACCATGTTCAGAGGGTCGTCAATGTTATTCGGGTCAATGATTTTCTTGTGGTGCATTTCTCTAGGTGCTATCGGTCGAGCCATGCACACATACCGCCACTCGTCGTAGTTATGGTCTTCTAATGATGTGTCAATGTCCTCTACTCTCGTTTCGTCATACATCAGCGCCGGAATGCACCTGATGAAGTGTTTACACGTGTTAAAGACGTAAAACATCGGTCGCCCGTCATCGTCAAAGGCTAATCGGTAATGGCACTGCATTTTGCCCGGAATTCTCTGATGGTCTCCACGGTCAAAATAAACCCTGTGCTTTTCCATCGTCTCCGCTATGCTTTCCCCGCCGTCCTCTGCAAAGATAGCGGGGTCGGCTATCCCGAACACGTGCCGCCCCTTCATGTACGGGTGTTCTTCTTCCATGCGCCTAATCTCTTCAGCTACATGGTCAACAGTCCATTGAACGCCTTCATTAGGTTCTCCGGTGCAGCCGTACAGCTCCGCAAAACGATACATGCGCCCTGACGGTGCCACGGCATACCAGCCGACCGAGAAAGGTTTGGAGTAACCCCAGTCAAACCCGCGGTAGATGTTCCAACCTATCGGAATTGGGAACGGTTCGATGACGTGTGTATAGCGTTTATCTGCGTAATGTTCCGGCGCGTCCGTGAACTCTGTGAACACCTGACCGGCGAACACGTCCCAGCGCCCATACCTCCAAGCCTCCCGCAAGGCTTTCGGTAGCGCCTCAAGCTGTGCTAGATAATCAGGCTGTGATTCCATTAGGGCTGTATTGTCATCAACTAAAGCTTGTATAAATGCGTACTCTTCCGGATTCTCACCGGGCTTATATTGTTGGTCAATGAACAAGCGTTTGATGTACTGGTGCCCCTGTCCGCCGGGGTTGCACGTGTAGTACACGCGTTTTGGAAAGTCGTTTACTCCTCGCAGTGTTGCCGTTATCGTGCGCATTTGGTATTCGCTGAGCTGTGTGGCCTCGTCAAGAAAAATGACGTCATACTCTAGCCCCTGTAGCTTGTCAAGGTCCGCGTCACGGGCGCAATACATAAACTCGATTGTAGAGCCGTTGGAGAACGTCAACAGCTTTTCGGTGCTGTTATAGGCGGCAAAGTCTCGCGTCATTGCGCGCAGTGTCCTTATGTGGTTGCCTTCCAACTCCTTGTATGTGCGGCGGACTATCAACATATGGATTCCGGGGAAGCGTTGAGCAAGCAAGATTGCTTTAACTCTCACCGCCCACGACTCCCCGCCGCCACGGGCGCCGCCGTACCCGATAAACTTTTTGTGACACCGCAGAAACTTGTCTTGCTTGGGTGACGGCGTGCCCAGTTGCACCGGGCGCAGTCTCTTGTTATTCGCTGTAGTCTTCACAATATCCCCCCACAACAATCTGTACACCGTTCACGGCGTCCGCGTCTCTTTCCTCGCGTTTCCGGACTAACTCAACGCGCTCCCGTTCCAACGATAGCCGCTCCCGCTCCAGCGCTAGGCGCTCCGTTTCTATTTGTCGGCGGTGGCGCTCCTGTGCCGTCTCCAAGCCGTGAAGCGATCTTTTAAGCGTTTCCAACGTCTTAACACTATCCGTTAGGTCTCTCAGCGCCCTAGTATCTACCTTATCGCTGGTGATGTCCTTGTATACTGTCTCGGTCGTGCCGTCTCTGTGTCTGCTGGTCGTCTGCACTAGGTAGCGGTGTAACTGTTCCCCGTCTTCCAGCGCTTTCCGCGTCTCACGCTCCAGCGCATCCACCACGCCCGACAAACCTATTAAATCGGACGCGACACGATAGGCGGAACACGTCGCCGCCGTATCTATAGCCTTGTCCACCACCGCCCCGCGATAAGCGGCGCGCTTCTCCGTCCAGTGCTCGCGCGCACAACGTTTTTTTGCGGTGCCAATGTTGGCGCCATGCCGCCGGGCACATTCCGGCACGGAATCGGCGCCGGTGATGTATTCATTCCGGATAGCGTCCCAATCCGGAAAGGCTTTTTTCTTTTTCTCCATTTTTTCCCCTTCTTTCCTTTTTGTCCGGAAGCATTCCGGATTGTTAACAGTCTACACACGCGCGCGGCGTGGTTTCGCCCGTCTACGA
>ERZ1026844.1591-NODE-1591-length-13456-cov-6.504141_pt1 | contig 13456 bp, 12 predicted proteins | sample MGYA00380152_ERZ1026844 | MGnify/ENA primary metagenome ERZ1026844 (study PRJEB33269, sample SAMEA4719788) | human gut metagenome | biome: human-associated habitat; feature: organic feature; material: feces | place: Cameroon | collected 2013-10 ... | reverse complement strand
GGTACCGTCGGGATTGACGGCGACCTTACCGGAGGTATCGGGGACCTGCTTAACGCAAACAAGAATCTTCATTATATCTTTACCTCCTTTTTCAGTTCACACCAAGATACTTGGCGACGACCATACGCTGGACTTCGGAAGTGCCCTCGTAGATCTCGGTGATCTTGGCATCGCGCATCATGCGCTCAACGGGATACTCACGGGTGTAGCCATAGCCGCCGAAGAGCTGAACAGCGCGGCGGGTGACGTCGGAAGCGGTCTCGGCCGCGAAGAGCTTGGCCATGGCAGCGTCCATGGAGTAATCCTCGTGGTTCTGCTTCTTCATGGCAGCCGCGTACACGAGGTACTGGGCAGCCTGGGTGCGGGTATGCATATCGGCCAGCTGGAACTGGGTGTTCTGGAACTGGCTCAGGCGGCGGCCAAACTGGACGCGCTCCTTGGTGTACTTGACAGCCTCGTTGATGGCGCCCTCAGCAAGACCGAGAGCCTGGGAGGCGATACCGATACGGCCGCCGTCGAGGGTCTTCATAGCGATCTTGAAGCCTTCGCCTTCCTTGCCGAGCAGGTTCTCCTTGGGAACGACGCAGTCTTCGAAGACGAGGTCGCAGGTAGAGCTGCCGCGGATACCCATCTTCTTCTCGTGCTTACCGGTGGAGAAGCCGGGGAAGTCGGACTCCACGATGAACGCGGAAATGCCGTGGTTGCCCTTGCTCTTGTCGGTCATGGCGAAGACGACGAAGGTGGAAGCAACGTTACCGTTGGTGATGAAGCACTTGCTGCCGTTGAGGACATAGTCGCCGTTCTCATTCTTGACAGCAGTGGTCTGCTGGCCGGAAGCGTCGGTACCGGCACCGGGCTCGGTCAGACCGAACGCGCCGATCTTGCGGCCGGACAGCAGGTCGGGCAGATACTTCATCTTCTGCTCCTCGGTGCCGTTCTCGAAAATGGGGGCGCAGCACAGGGAGGTGTGGGCAGAAACAACGACCGCGGTGGTGCCGCAAACCTTAGCGAGCTCCTCCACGCACATAGCATAGCTGAGAACATCGCCGCCGGCGCCGCCGTACTGCTTGGGGAAGTAAATACCCATCATGCCGAGCTTGGCCATCTTTTCGACGGTCTCCATGGGGAAGCGCTCTTCCTCATCGAGTTCCTCAGCTAAAGGCTTGACTTCATTTTCTGCAAATTCGCGATACATTTTGCGGACCAGCAGATGTTCTTTGGACAGATGGAAATCCATAGTCTTTTGCTCCTTCACTATAAAAATAATTGGATTGTCTAATTTTTCACAAATCAGTTCCGTGACTCTCATTATATCCTGTGCGTTTCATTTTCGCAAGAGGAACTATCATTCCTTTTTGGAATTCGTGCTTTTTGCTGAATCCGTCCGCGGCTTTTTGTCGTTTTCGTTTCTTTTATGACAGTTTTCCTTCATTTTCAGGAATTGCTTGCATTCCAAAGTGGAAAAAGGAAGGCAACTCCTTTGAGCCGCCTTCCTTTTTTGACCTTTTCAGGGGGGGTAATTACTTCTTGCTGTAATCATAGAAGCCCTTGCCGGACTTCTTGCCGAGCTGGCCGCCGCGGACCATCTTCTTGAGCAGCAGAGCGGGACGATACTTCGGATCGCCGGTCTCGCTGTAGAGAACGTTCATGATGGCGAGGCAGACGTCCAGACCGATGAAGTCACCCAGAGCGAGGGGGCCCATCGGGTGGTTGGCGCCGAGCATCATGGCCTTGTCGATGTCCTCAACGGAGGCAACGCCGGTCTCGACCAGGCCGATGGCCTCGTTGATCATGGGGATCAGGATCTTGTTGACGACGAAACCGGGAGCCTCGGCGACCTCAACGGGCTCCTTGCCGATCTCCTTGGAGAGGTTGTAGATGAAATCGAAGGTCTCCTGCGTGGTGTTGGCGCCGCGGATAACCTCAACGAGCTTCATGCTGGGCACGGGGTTGAAGAAGTGCATGCCGATGACGGGGTGCTTGAGGCCGAGGCCCATCTCGGTGACAGAGAGAGAAGAGGTGTTGGTGGCGAAGACGGTGGTGTCCTTGCACATCTCATCGAGCTCGCAGAGCAGCTCGCGCTTGGTGCCCATCTCTTCCTTGACGCACTCGATGATGAGGTCAGCGTCAGCGGCGGCGGACTTCTCCTCGACGAGGATGTTGTTGAGGATCGCGTCCTTGGCCTCTTCGGTCATCTTGCCCTTCTCGACGCGCTTCTGCAGGGAAGCGGCGAGCTTGTCCTTGTGGCGCTGAGCGGAAGCGACGCTGGAAGCGTACATCAGAGCGGTGTGGCCCTTGGCCGCGAAGACCTGAGCGATGCCGCTGCCCATGGTACCGGCGCCGAAAACTGCAACTTTCATTGTGTGTATCCTCCTACATTATAAATAAATAGTTGAATAGAGATTTCTATGGAATCACTTGTTGGTGAAGGGCTCGTGCTTGCGCTTTTCAAGGAAAGCGCCCATGCCCTCCTGCTGATCCTGCGACTCAAAGCAGGAGCCGAACGCCTTCTCCTCGACGACGACAGCCTCGTCCATCGCAAGGTCAAGGCCCTCGTTGATGGCCTTCTTGGATGCGCGCACCGCGATGGGCGCGTTGGCCGCGATCTGAGAAGCGAGCTTCTCCGCCGCGCCGTACAGCTCCTCGAGCGGATAAACGGCGTTGACAAGGCCGATGCGCAGCGCTTCCTCCGCCTTGATGTTGCGGGCGGTGTAGACCATCTGCTTGGCCATGCCGGGGCCGACGAGGCGCGCAAGGCGCTGCGTGCCGCCAAAGCCCGGCGTGATGCCGAGACCCGTTTCGGGCTGGCCGAAAACGGCGGTATCGGAGCAGATGCGGAAATCGCAGCTCATCGAAAGCTCACAGCCACCGCCGAGGGCGTAGCCGCCGACCGCCGCAATCGTCGGAATGGGGAACGTTTCCAGCTTGCGCATCACGTCGTTGCCCTGCTTGCCGAAGGCCTCGGCCTCCGCCTTGCTCAGATCCTTCATCTGCGCAATATCCGCGCCGGCGACAAAGGACTTCTCGCCCGCGCCGCGGACGATCAGGCAGCGGATCTCGTTCAAATCCACCGCGTCGAGCGCGGCGTCGAGATCGGCGAGCACCTGCGAGTTGAGTGCGTTGAGCGCCTTTTCGCGGTCAATGACGAGGTAGGCGATATTGCCTTTGGGTTCATATTTGACAAAAGACATCGTAAGTCTCCTCCTGTCCTTTTTCAGCTATTTCTTATTATATTGTCGGCGCAGGTAATTTGCAAGAGAAAAATCACTTTTTTCAAAAAAGATTCACAATTCTTCGATTTGATTGCAGGAAATGATGCATTTCCTGTGTGCTTTTTCAAAATGCAGCAGAACTTGTATAAAAATCAGGGGGAATGACTTGTCTCTTGCGTCATTTTCCGCTATGATAGAGGGCAAATCATCAGAAAATGAGGATCATGCTATGCGAATGCGCAAAAAGAAAAACCTGCTTCCCCGCATGGAGCGGTGCGGGGTGTATCAGATCAAGGATCCCTACGCGCGCAGGGGTCACTGGCGCGAGCTGATGCCCGAGGCGAAGGAGATCCGCGTGGAGCTCGGCTGCGGCAAGGGCCGCTTTACCGCCGAGACTGCGGCGGCGGAGCCCGACGTGCTGCTCATCGCGGTCGAAAAGGTGCCCGACGCGATGGTCGTCGCGATGGAGCGCGCGGCAAGCGCGGGACTGCGCAACGTCTTTTTCATCGACATCGACGCAAACCAGCTGCCCGAAATTTTCGATCAGGGCGAGGTCGACCGCATCTACGTCAACTTCTGCGACCCGTGGCCGCCCAAGCGGCAGGCCAAGCGCCGGCTGACGCACGGCAACTTCTTAAAGCTCTACCGCAAGGTACTCAAGGAGAATGGCCAGATCCACTTCAAGACCGATAACGATCCCCTCTTCCTCTGGTCGATTGAGGAGATCCCGCAGTTTGGCTTTGCCCTCTCCGAGGTCACGCGCGACCTGCACGCAAACGGACAGCGCGGCGTGATGACCGACTACGAGGCGAAATTCTATGCCGAGGGCAAGAACATCAACCGCTGCGTCGCCACGATGCAGCCGTGGGAAGAGCCCGCGGAAGAAGAAAAGGCCGAAGATACGGAAGAAACGACGGAATAAGAGAAAAGGAAGGCTTTCAGCCTTCCTTTTTGCTTTCTTCGAGATACGGCGAGTACATCATCACCGCGTCGTTCACGGCGACGGGCGTTTCCGCGAGCAGCTTGCCCTGCAAGTCAAAGGTCTGGCGGTAAAGCTCGTTGTGGCGGACATAGCCGCCCCAGTATTGTGCGCGCATTTCGTGGTTGCGCTCGACGACCGCGTAACGCGCAGTCGGCTTTGCGCTCACGCGCCACTCGCCCTCGAGGTCCGTTTCGCCGACGCGGACGCGCAGCTGATAGGTCTCCTGCGTGTCGTTGCGGATCATCAGGTCGAGATAGGGGTAAAAGCAGGTCGCGCCGCTGCCGAAGGGCTGCGTGCGGTTCGCGTCGGGAAAGACGTCGTAGCCGTGGCGGTGGCGCTCGACGACCGTGAGCGGCGTGTGCAGCGTCATCCAGTAGATGAGGTTCGAGAGCTGGCACAGCCCGCCGCCCGTCGCGGCCAGATACCCGCCGTTGCGCAGGATCATACCGGGGAGATACCCCTTCCCCGCCGTTGGCTTTCCGATGAGGTACCAGTAGCTCATCGTTTCGCCCGGCCGCAGCAAAAGCCCGTCGAGCCGCGCGCAGGCGAGGCGGAGATTCGTCACCTTGCTGCGCTGGAGCTGCATGTCGACGTCCTTGAGCTTTCGCATGAGCGGCGTATGGTGGGAAAACGCCTGATATGAAAGGTCTTCCCCGCTGCGCTCGCGCGCAAAATGCTTCCGCATCGAAAGCCATCTGAGTTTTCGCTGCGCGCTGAAATACGCGCCGCCGAGCTTCAGCCGCAAATTAGAGCGTTTTTTCGGTTCGCGGATGGTCATATGCTTCCCTCCCCTGTTCTGCTGCTTTTATAGACGCAAAATGGCGGGAAAAGGTTCCGGTTTTTTCTTATTTCAGGCTCATCACATAGATCTGGCACGGGTTCCACTCGTCCCAGAGCGTCGGGAACACCTCAAACTCGCAAAAGCCGAGGGCAAGGTAGAATCGGTTCGTCGCGTCATATTCGGGGTACTTCCCCATCTGCACGGTCTTGACCTGCAAGAAAGAGTAGCCAAGCTCCTTCGCCCGCCGCTTCGCCGCGGCAAAGAGCGCCTTGCCGACGCCGCGGCGGTGGTATTCTTTCAGCACACCCATGACGTAGAGCTCCGCCGTGTCCTTCCCTGTTTCGGCGAGGCAGAGAAACCCGACGGCGCTTTCGCCGTCGAACGCGGCGAAAAACGGCTGCGCCGCGCTTTTTTCGATGTATTCCTCCCGCGCCTCGGGAATGCCGAACCAGTCGGGCAGCGATTCTAAAATGAAACGCGCGATGCGCCGCTTTTCATCAGGAGTCGTAATCTCTCTGATCTCCATAGTTCTCTCCATCTCAAATATTCAGTCTGCAAAAAAAGCGGTACGGCGCTGCCATACCGCTTTTTTGATGTCGTTTAACGCTGTCCCTTGTCGTAAGGGATACCCTCGGCCTTGGGGGCGCGGGAGCTCTTGGACGTGAACGCCAGCACGAGCAGCGTAACGATGTAGGGCAGCATGCGGTAGAAATGGGCGCTGATGCCGATCTCCGCCAGCTTGAAGACGCCGTCGCCGTTGATGTCGATGCTCGCATAGCTTGCCGCGATGCACTTGAAGAGGCCGAACAGCAGCGAGGAGACTGCGATATTCACAGGCTTCCAGTTGCCGAAGATCATAACGGCCAGTGCGAGGAAGCCGAAGCCCGCCACGTCGCCGTTCGAGGCGCAGTTCGCAGTGGTCAGCGCATAGACGAAGCCGCCCATGCCCGCGAGCGCACCGGAAATGGTCGTGCCCGCGTAGCGCATCTTATAGACGTTGATGCCCAAGGAGTCCGCCGCCTGCGGATTTTCGCCGCACGCGCGCAGACGCAGGCCGAAGCGCGTCTTATAGAGCAGAATCGACAGGATAATGAAGAGCAGAATGCAGACATAGGTCGCCAGGTAGACCTTGTTGATGAAGGTCTCGCCGAAGAAACCGAGATCCGTGCTCTTGTCGATGCCGAGCGTGGACTTTTTGATCATGAACCAGCTCGCCGCGTCGCCCGTGAGCATCTGGAGCGTATTCTGGTTGGCAATGATGCGGATGAAGAACAGCACGAGTGCGGGGGCCATCAGGTTGAGCGCCGTGCCGCCGATGGTCTGGTCGGCGCGCAGGTTGATGGAGGCGAAGCTCAAAAGCAGGGAGAACAGCGCGCCGAAGGCCGCCGCCACCAGCATCGTGAGCAGCTCCACGCCCTGAAGCGCAACCCAGTTGCCGCTCTGCTTGAGGGAGAGGATCGCGTCGCTCGTCTGTAAAATGCGCACGAACCACACGCCGATGAACGCGCCGAAGACCATGATACCTTCCAGCGCCAGGTTGATGATACCGCTGCGCTCAGCGAACACGCCCGCGAGCGCCACGATCATCAGAGGGACGGCATAAATGAGCGTCTGCTGAATGAGAAATGTCATTTCGCGTCGCCTCCTTTCTCGGTTTCAGCCGGTACCGCGGCCGGTGCGGGAGCAGCGGCCGGCGCAGGCTCTGCATTGGCGTCCGCGCCGTCGTCATTCTTCCTGCCGAGCTTGCCGATCCACATCTTGATGACCAGCGAGAAGGCGCTGAGGTAGACGATGACGGCGATGATGACGTTCGTGATGTACTCGTTGTAGGCCGTCAGATTCGTCAGCTGCAAGCCGGAGATGTCGAGCGTCGACATGAAGATCGCCGTGAAGATGATGCCGATGGGGTTGCAGGAGGCAAGCATCGCAACGGGGATGCCGTTGAAGCCGATGCCGGGGAGGGACTGGTACGTCGACCAGAAGAACTCCGTGTTGCCGGAGAGATAGTAGAGCGAGGCGCCCGCCGCGCTCAGTCCGCCGGCGATGGCCATGGAGAGCACGATGTTGCGCTTGTCGGCGATGCCGGCATAGCGCGCGGCATGACGGTTGGAGCCGCAGGCCTTGAGCTGGTAGCCGAAGGTCGTCTTGCTCATCATCACATAAACGCCGATGGCAAAGACGATGGCGATGAGGATACCGCCGTTGACCTGAGAGTTCGGGAAGAGCTTATCAAGGCCCATCTTCGCCGTGGCAACGCCGTTGTAGGTCGTCTTGTAAATGTAGCCTGTCTTGGTGGACTCGGCAACATTCTTGAAGCTGCTGATGTCAAAAAGCCATGTGACGAGGTTCGCCGCGATCCAGTTCGTCATGATGCAGGCCAGCACCTCGTTGATGTTGAGCAGGGCCTTGAAAAGGCCGGGGATCGCGCCCCAGAGCGCACCGGCAAGCGTACCGCCGAGGAAAGCGAGCAGCCAGATGAGCGTGGTGGACATCGTCTCGGACGGAAGGCCGAGGGCGATGGAGAGCGAAACGAGCGTACCCATAAGGTACTGACCCGGCGCGCCGATGTTGAAAAGGCCGGTCTTATACGCCATGCCGACGGAAAGACCCGTCATGATGAGCGGGGCGGCACGGAAGAGCATATTGCCGATGTTCGTCGGGTTGAAGCCCCACGTCAGCGTGCCGGAGGCGCTGCGCCCCGTAGAAAAGAGGCCGCCGAAGACGATGCGGATACCGTCCCACGCCGAAGAGAGCGAAAGGTTGGGGCTCGTGAGGCCGACGATCAAAATGACGATGCTGCCGACGGCAAGACCGATCAGGATCGAGAGGATGGACGCCGCGACGGACTTGAAGCCTTCGCTTTGCAGAAAGTGTTCTTTTTTCATACGGCCGCCGCCTCCTTTTCCATGCGCTTAGCGCCGGCCATGTAGAGGCCGAGCTCTTCAACGGTGGTCTTTTTCGGGTCAAGCTCGCCGACGATCTCGCCCTCGTACATGACGAGAATGCGGTCGGAAAGGCTCATGACCTCGTCCAGCTCGAGCGAAACAAGCAAAATTGCCTTGCCGCGGTCGCGCTCGGCAACAAGCTGGCTGTGAATAAACTCGATCGCGCCGACGTCGAGGCCGCGCGTGGGCTGCACGGCGACGATAAGATCCTTGTCGCGGTCGACCTCACGGGCGATGATGGCCTTCTGCTGGTTGCCGCCGGACATGGAGCGGGCGCGGGTGATGGGACCCTGGCCGCTGCGCACGTCGAACTTGTCGATCAGGTAGTTGGCATAGTCGCGCACGGCCTTGTTGTTGATAAAGCCGTGGTTTTCAAAGCGCGGCTCGTTGAAGCGCTGGAGCACCATGTTCTGCTCGAGCGTGAAGTCGAGCACGAGGCCGTGCTTGTGGCGATCCTCGGGAATGTGGCTCATATGCTCGCCGCGGTGGCGGATGGAGGCGTGGGAAATATCCTTGCCGCAGAGCGTGATCGTGCCGGAGGCAGGCTTGTCAAGACCCGTCAGGCCGTAGACAAGCTCGGTCTGGCCGTTGCCGTCGATACCGGCGATGCAGACGATCTCGCCTGCGCGCACATTGAAGGAAACGTCGTTCACGGCGTTGCGCTTCTGCACGTGGGAGTGGACGCAGAGGTGGTCGACCTTCAAGACCTCGCCCGCGGGCTTGGCCTCGTCCTTGGTGACCTCAAGCTGCACGGGGCGGCCGACCATCATGTTGGAAAGCTCCTGCTTGGTGGTCTCGCTTGTGTTGACCGTGCCGATGTACTTACCCTTGCGCAGAACACTCACGCGGTCGGAAACCTCCATGATCTCGTTGAGCTTGTGGGAGATGAAGAGAATGGACTTGCCTTCGCGGGCAAACTCCTTCATCGTGGCCATCAGTTCCTCGATCTCCTGCGGAGTCAAAACTGCGGTCGGCTCATCAAAGATGAGGATCTCGTTGTCGCGGTAGAGCATCTTCAAAATTTCGACGCGCTGCTGCATACCGACGGTGATATCCTCGACCTTGGCGTCAAGGTCGACGTTCAGACCGTAGCGCTTGGAGATCTCTTCAACCTTTTTGCGTGCCTCTTTCTTCTGCAAAAAGCCGCACTTTGTCGTCTCCGCGCCGAGGATGATGTTGTCAAGCACGGTGAAAACGTCCACCAGCTTGAAGTGCTGGTGCACCATGCCGATGCCAAGGGCGGTGGCGTCGTTCGGGTCCTTGATGGACACGACCTCGCCATCCTTTTTGATGATGCCCTCTTCCGGCTGATAAAGGCCGAACAGAACCGACATCAAGGTCGATTTTCCCGCGCCGTTTTCACCGAGGAGCGCATGGATCTCACCCTTTTTGAGCTGTAAGGTGATGTTGTCGTTGGCGATAATACCGGGGAATTTTTTGGTGATGTTCAGCATCTCGATCGCGTACTGATTCTCCAAGTTTTTTCGCCCTCCTTCCGTTTTGATGGCCCGCACGCGCTGCGCTGCGAGGACGGAAACCATAATTATGCTATACTATATCATATTACCATGCAAAAAGCAAAAGGTTTTCGCATGTCTTTCCCTGTCAGAAATGTGAAAAAGAACGGAAGACCGAAGTCTTCCGTTCTTTTATGTATGCGCTATTGGGGATCAGCCGCCGATGTAGTTGACGTTGACGTTGGTCAGACCGCCCTCAGCGGGGTTGGCCATCTCGGAGTTGTTGTCGATGGTGAGGTCGCCGTTGAGAACCTGCTGGAAGAGATCCTCGTAGTCAGCAACGGTGAAGTTCTCCATGGACCAGGTAGCGGTCGGCAGGCCGACAGCGTTCTCCTTGACACCGAGAGCGGTGGCGTTGTTGCCGATCTCGTCCCAAGTGCCGTCGTAAACCTTGGCGATGGCCCACTCAGCAGCGTCGCTCAGGCCCTTCATGGCGGAGGTCACAACGGTGTCGGACTCGCTGGACTGGTCGACGTCGACGCCGACGACCTTGCCGTCCTCAGCGGAAGCGGCAGCCGCGACGGACTGGAACATGGAACCGCCGCAGGCAAAGACGATCTCAGTGCCGTTGGCATACCAGCCGGAGACCATGGTCTGCAGCTCGGGGGAAGCCTGGAAGGAAGCACCGTACTCCCAGGAGTAGTTCAGGTCGACGGTCTTATCCATTTCCTTGGCAGCGTCGTTCGCGCCCTGGGCAAAGCCCCAGCCGTAACGGATGCAGGCGGGGTTCGTGCCGCCGCCGCCGCCGGTGAAGCCGAGCTTCTCGTAGCCTTCCTTGACGACAGCGTAACCGGCGAAGTAGCCGCACTGCTCTTCGTTGAAGGAGATACCCGCAACGTTGTCAAGGCCGAGGGACCAACCGTCGATGAAGACGAACTTGGTGTCGGTGAACTCGTTGGCGGCCTTCTCGAGGGCCGTGCCCTGCATGAAGCCGGCGCAGACGATGACCTTGGCGCCGCCGTCCACGGCAGCCTTCATGGCGTCGTAACGGTCGTCATCGGTCGCCTGATCGCCGTTGGCGGGCTGATAGTACTTGTAGCTCAGGCCGTTGTTGGCGGCATAGAGCTTCACGCCGTCGAAAGTGCCCTGGTTGAAGGACTTATCCTTCAGCTGGCCGACGTCGGTGACGAAAGCGACTTCATACTTGCCGTCCTCGGACGTCATGTTGTCTTCGATATCGTCGGGATTGGTGTAAGTGGTGGTTGCGCCCTGCTGGTCGTCGGTGTTGTTGTCCTGGTTGTCGTCGGTCTTCTTATCGCCGCAGGCAACGAGGGACAGCACCATAACGAGAGCGAGAAGCATTGCAAAAAACTTCTTCATTCTTCTATCCTTCCTTATTTCTCCGGTCAGCAAAAATCGCTTTCCGGTGTATTTGAAGCGCTGCCGCACTTCGCCCCATAGTATAACAAAGGCATGGCGGAGAATCAAGACCGATTCTCCGCCATTTTACTTTTTTTGTGATATTTGAAGCTATTCTTTACAAAAAGTACACAATTTTTACACTTAGTCGAGCTTCAGGTCGCCGTCCTTGACCCAGCCGAGGCGGCGGCAGACCATGTTGATGGCCGGCGCAAGGATCGCGGGCAGCACGATGGCGACGAGCACAAGGCCCAGCCAGTCAAAGCCCGTTGCGCTGATGGCTTCCGCGCCCTTGGCGATGGCGTCCTCGGAGGGGGCGAGCCAGCCCGTCCACACGCCGATGGGGCCGCAGAGGCCGCAGGTACCCATGCCGGAGTTGATCGGCGCGCCGTTCATTTCAAGCTTGAATACGCAGGTCGCAATGGGGCCGGTGATGGCGGAGGCGAGCGTCGGCGCGATCCACACGCGGGGATTGCGGACGATGTTGGGCATCTGGAGCATGGAGGTGCCGAGGCCCTGGGAGACAAGGCCGCCCCAGCGGTTTTCCTTGAAGCTCATCACGGCAAAGCCGACCATCTGTGCGCAGCAGCCCGCGACCGCCGCGCCGCCGGCAAGACCCGTAAGGCCCAGCACCGAGCAGATGGCAGCGGAAGAGATGGGCAGCGTGAGCGCGATGCCCACGAGCACGGAAACGGCAATGCCCATCCAGAACGGCTGGAGCTTGGTCGCGTTGTCGATGACGATACCGAAGGCGGAAGCGGCCGTGCCGATGGGCGGCGCGATCCACTTGGCGAGCGCCACGCCGACTAAGATCGTCACAGCGGGCGTAACGAGAATGTCGATCTTCGTCTCCTTGCTCACGGCCTTGCCGCACTCGGCGGCGACGACGGCGATGATGAGAACGGCAAGCGGGCCGCCCGCGCCGCCCTCGGCGTTCGCCGCATAGCCCACCGCCGCGAGGGAAAAGAGCACCATCGGGTCAGCCTTGAGCGCGTAGCCGATGGCGACAGCCATCGCCGGGCCGGAGACGGACATTGCATAAGTGCCGATATCCGTCAAAAACGGAACGCCGAGCTGTGCGCCGAGCGTCTTGATGATCGTGCCGATCAGCAGCGAGCAGAAAAGGCCCTGTGCCATCGCGCCGAGCGCGTCGATGCCGTAGCGCTTGGCCGAAACTTCAATATTTTTGCGTTTGCAAAATGCTTTTATCGTTTCCATGTTATCCTCACAACCTAAAAAAAATAGTGTCACGGACGACGTGTCTTGACACGTGTCCATGACACTATAATCGCTTGTCGCAGGATTGTCAACCCTTAATTTCCGCTTTCCTCCAATAAAAGCCCAAGCGCGCGCAGCGCATCCTTCGTGCGCTCGAAGGCCGCCTCGTCGGGACAGAGGAGCGTATGCAGGTGGATGCCGTCGGTCAGGCGGGAGAGCGGCTCTGCATTCCTGCACCGCTCAATGAACTGCCCGACCTCGTAGCGGCTGGCAATTTGCAGCGGGCCGGTGAGCTGCCCGTAGATCGGGTGGTCGACGATCACGTCGATCACCGTGCAGCCGTTGTCGACGATGGTGTTGAGCTCAGTTTCCATCTGCTGCGGTGTGTGCTTCACCGCGATCTGGCGGAGAAGGCCGCGCGCCTCCTTCGGCGTCACATAGCCGCGCGGGGTCGCAAGGATCTCCTCGCCGGAGGAACGCAGAAGCGCGATGTCACCCACGATGATCTGCCGGGAAACGGAGAATTTCTCCGCCAGCGCGGAGGCGCTGATGGGCGCGTCCGACGCACGCAGCACATCGGCAATGGCTTTTCGCCGCTCGTCAGAATGCATGCTTCCTTCCCCCTTTTTCCGCCCAAAACGGGCAAATTCCGATTCCGTTCCGGATAATTCTTATTCCCAATTACTCTTTGTTGTCAGTTTTTGACCGTTTAGTACTCAAAGCAGCTGCCGCCGACAAACTCGCGCACGATGGAGTCGCGCGGCACATAGTCGGTTCTGAGCGGCGGCACGGAGTTGACAACGTCGAAGAGGTCGCTCAGCCCGTGCTCGGCGATAAAGGCGTCGTCCAGCTGGCTGTAGAACTCCGGAATGTCCTTGAGGTAACGCGCGAGGATGCACGGCTCGTAGTCGTGGAACGTGTCGATGTGAATGCTCGCGTTGGGCTTATTGGGCATGATGTAGTTCTGCTCGCCGCGATCGACGCTCTCGGCGCGCTCGACCGTCTGGCGCAGGGAATGGCCGCGGCCCTGATAGTCGCGGATCATGCGGCGCGCCACGCGCAGCTGCTCGGGGCGGACGATGCGATCCTTCTCGGTGATGATGCGCGTGCGCGGGGCAACGTAAACGCCCGTAGCCTCGTTCTTGAGCTCATCGAAGATGAGCGGATTGAGCATGTGGATGCCCTCGGCGATGATGATGGCGTCCTTATCGCCCTGCATGGGCTTGTAACCGCCGACAATGCCATCTTTAAAATTGTAGACCGGCAGCTTGACCAGTTCGCCGTCCATCAGGCGGTGGATATCGTCGATGAGCCACTGGCGGTTCACGCAGTAGGGTGACTCCCAGTCGCTCGCCTCGGGCGGGCGCTGATCGAGTGGCAGGAAGAAGTTGTCCATGCTGAGCATGCACACCTTCACGCCGAGGTTTTCAAGGTATTCGCGC
>ERZ1026844.1589-NODE-1589-length-13471-cov-18.039654_pt1 | contig 13471 bp, 11 predicted proteins | sample MGYA00380152_ERZ1026844 | MGnify/ENA primary metagenome ERZ1026844 (study PRJEB33269, sample SAMEA4719788) | human gut metagenome | biome: human-associated habitat; feature: organic feature; material: feces | place: Cameroon | collected 2013-10 ... | reverse complement strand
GACCCCCTGTGCTCCCCCCTGCTGGGCGATCTGACGGGGCTGCCCCCCTCCCTGCTGTTTGTGGGCGGGGATGAGATACTGCTGGACGACGCGCGGAGCCTCCACGAACGGCTGAAAAAAGCGGGCTGCCGCAGCAAGCTCATTATCGCACCGGAGCGGTGGCACGCCTACGTGCTGTACTGTCTGCAGGAGAACATGGAGCAGGATTTTTCGGAGATAAACCTCTTCATGTCGCAGAACCTCTCCCCTGCCCGAAGTCTGCGGTGGATGCGGCTGGACAACGCCGCCAAAATTTACCCCGCCGCCAAGCGGCGCAACTGGAACAACTTTTTCCGCATTTCCGCCACGCTGACGGAGCCTATCGACACCGACGTGCTGGCGCAGGCTCTGGACGTGACGGTGCGGCGGTTCCCTTCGATCGCCGTGCGGCTGCGCCGCGGCGTGTTCTGGTACTATTTGGAGGAGATCCCCCACACGCCCGCCCTCCAGCCGGAGAAAAGCTGCCCGCTGGCACACGCGCCCTTCAACGAGGTGCGGCAGTGCGCCTTCCGCGTGCTGGTATACAGGGATCGCTTCGCGGTGGAGTTCTTCCACTCGCTGACCGACGGCTCCGGCGCGCTGGTGTTCGTGAAATCGCTGCTGGCGGAGTATCTGAGCCGAAAATACGAGCTGACCATCCCGGCGGAAAAGGGTGTGCTGGGGCGGCTGGAGGAGCCGTCCGCCGAGGAGCTGGAGGACAGCTTCGCCCGGTACGCCGGGGACATCACCGCCAGCCGCGCCGAGTCCACCGCCTATCATCTGAGCGGGACGCCGGAGCGGGACGGGTACAAGAATCTCGTAACGCTGATGGTGCCCGCCGACAAGCTGCGCGACTGCGCCAGGAAGCGGGGCGTGTCCGTGACGGAGCTGCTGTGCGCCGCCATGATGCAGGCGATACTCGACCTACAGGCGGAGAAGGAGCCGAACGTCCGCCACCGCAAGCCCGTGAAGGTGCTGCTGCCGGTGAACCTGCGGACGCTGTTCCCCAGCAAGACGCTGCGGAACTTCGTGTCCTACATCACGCCGGAGATCGACCCCCGCATGGGGGAGTGCAGCTTCCCCGAGCTGTGTGCACTGGTGCATCACAAGATGGGACTGGAGAACAACCGGCGTACCATGCGGGCGAAGTTCGCCGCCAACGTCGCCAGTGAGCGTTCCCCTATTCTGCGGGTCATGCCGCTGTTCATCAAGAACATCGCCATGAAAGCGGTGTTCGACACCGTGGGCGAGTGCAAATCCTGCCTGTGCCTGTCCAATCTGGGAAAGGTAGAGCTTCCGGACGTGATGGTGCCCTACGTGCGCCGGATGGATTTCATCATCGGCGTGCAGGCGAAGGCACCCCACAACTGCGGCGTGGTCACATGGGGAAACACGGCGTATATCAACTGCATCCGCAGCATTCAGGAGCCGGAGCTGGAATACCACTTTTACCGCGTCCTGCACGGTCTGGGACTGCCGGTAAAGGTGGAGAGCAACCAACGCTGAATCCGGGAAAGGAGCATTTCTATGTATTGTGTCAAATGCGGCGTGGAGCTGGCGGACAGTGAGCGCGTCTGCCCCCTGTGCGGCACCCGCGTGTTTCATCCCGATCTGCCCTGCGGGCAGGGGGAGCCGCCCTACCCGCCGGAGGAACGCCCCCGCCGGGAGGAGGTCAGCCGGATAGGCGCGCTGTTCGTGCTCTCCATGTGTATGCTGCTGCCGGCGGTCATCACCGTGCTGTGCGACTGGCGGATCAACGGGCGGATCGTGTGGTCGGGCTTCGCCGTGGGCGGGCTGGTGCTGCTGTATCTTCTGGCGGTGCTGCCCCTGTGGTTCAAGCGTCCCAACCCCGTGATCTTCGTGCCCATCGACTTTGTGGCGATCGGCGTGTTCCTGCTGTACGTCAATTTCGCCACCGGCGGTCACTGGTTCCTGACGTTCGCCCTGCCGGTGACAGGCGCGATGGGTCTGCTGGTATGCGCCATGGTGACGCTGCTGCGGTATCTCCCCGGCGCGGCACTGTATATCTGCGGCGGCGCGCTGATACTGTCCGGAGGCGGCGCGGTGCTGGTGGAGTACCTGCTGAATCTGACCTTCGGACTGCACGACACGTTCCTGTGGTCGCTCTACCCGCTGGCGGCGGGCGTGGTGCTGGGTGCCATGCTGCTGGTGGTCGCCGTGTGCAAGCCCCTGCGCCGCTCCCTGCACCGTAAATTCTTCATCTGAGAGGTATCGCCCATGCCTGTGATCTTCATCGACATCGACAACACCCTTCTGGATTTTGACGCCTATATCCGGCAGACGATGGCGGGGGGCTTCGCCCACTTCGGTCTGCGCCCCTACGAGCCGTATATGGAGGAGGTCTTCCACCGGGAGAACGGCAAGCTGTGGCACCAGATCGAGGCGGGCACTCTGACGTTCCGCGAGCTGGAGCAAATTCGCTGGAACAACGTGTTCCGCGCCCTGCAAATAGACTTCGACGGCCCGGTGTTTGAGAAATACTTCCGCGCCGCGCTGTACGACAGTGCCATCCCCGTGGACGGTGCCATGGAGCTGCTGCGCGCCCTCCACGGCAGCTACACGCTGGCGGTCGCCAGCAACGGCCCCTACGAGCAGCAGCTGCACCGGCTGGAGCTGGCGGGCATGAAGCCGTATTTCGACTGGTTTTTCGTCTCGGAGAAGCTGGGCGTGTCCAAGCCCGCCGCCGCCTTCTTCGACGGGGCCTTCGCGGAGCTGAACAAGGGGCGGGAGACGCCGGTGCGTCCCGCCGACTGCGTTATCATCGGCGATTCGCTGACCTCCGACATGGCGGGCGGCCGCGGGTACGGGATGCGTACCTGCTACTTCCGCCGCCCCGGCGCGCCGGAGAGCCGGGACGTCAGCTGGCAGGTCAGCGACCTGCGGCAGATACCGGGGCTTTTGAGGGAGGCATCTGTATGACCATCAACGAATACCAGCAGCGCGCCATGGCGTCTCTGAACCCCACCTACAGGGGAAGGACGTGCTTATCAACAGCGTCATGGGGCTGTGCGGCGAGTCCGGCGAAGCCATCGACATCGTGAAAAAGTGGCTGGCGCAGGGGCACCCCTTGGACAAGGAGCACTTGGCAAAGGAGCTGGGCGACGTGGCGTGGTATCTTGCCGAGGCCGCCACCGCTCTGGAGCTGCCCCTGGAGGACATCCTCCGCGCCAATCTGGAGAAGCTGGAACGCCGCTATCCGGGCGGCTTTTCCACGGAAAAGTCCGTAGGTCGGCGGCAGGACGATATTTGACGAAAGCGGGAGGTAACGCCTCCCGTTTTTCCCGCTGACCCCTTGACACCGCGCCATTTTGTGGTACACTGTGGCGGTGCGTAATTTGTTCTTATGTAGGAGGGATGCCCCGTGCTGCAATCGTTTCTCACCGTAGGTCAGCAGATCATCACGCTGTATCTGCTGCTGGTGGTGGGCTTCGTGCTGGGAAAGGCAAAAATACTGGACGACCACGCCTCCACCGCCATGAGTAATGTGGTCATGTTCGCGGTGACGCCCTGCATGATGATCGTGGCGTTCCAACGCCCCTTGGAGTCGGCGACGCTGCACAGCTTCGGCATCGTGGTCGCCGTCTCCATACTGCTCCACGCGATATTTATCGCCGCCGCCACGCTGCTGATCCGCGACAGGGATCGGGAGCGGCAGAGCAGTCTGCGCTTCGCCGCAGTGCTCACCAACTGCGGCTTTATGGGCTATCCGCTGATGACCGCCATGCTGGGCAGCCTCGGCGTGTTTTACGGCTCCGCCTACGTGATCGTGTTCACGGTGCTCAGCTGGACGTGGGGCGTGTACGTCTTTACGGGGGATCGCCGCCAGCTGCGGCTGCGGCCTCTGCTGCTGAACCCCGGCGTGCTCAGCGTGGCGGTGGCTATGGTGCTGTATCTGGTGGAGATCACCGTGCCGGAGTTTCTGATGGTGCCCATCCAATATCTCGCCAATTTGAACACGCCCCTGCCCATGCTGGTCGTCGGCTATCAGCTCAGCCACGCCAATTTCCGGGTTGCACTCCGCGGCGTCAGCTCGTGGGTGACGCTGGTGCTGCGGCTGGTGGTGCTGCCGCTCGTCTCGCTGGGCGTGTGCCTCGCGCTGAAGATCCCCCACGATTTGACGCTGGTGCTGCTGATCGCCGCCAGCGCGCCGCCGGCGGCACTGCTGAGTATGTTCGCCGCCCGCTTCGGCAAGGATACGTCGCTGACCTCCTCGCTGGTGTCCGTCCAGACCGCCATCTCCGCCATCACCATGCCGCTGATGGTGGGCTTGGCGGAGGTGCTGGCATAAGCAGTAAAAATTTGAAGCCCCGCCGATTTCTCGGCGGGGCTTCAATAAACATTTCTCCCCCTTACGGGCGCGCCTCCCGCTTCACCTCTCTCCCCTCCGACCACACCGACACGATATTGTGCCTGTGCGTCATGTAGATCGCCCGCTCGAACCGCTCCCGCACCGACAGCGCGTGCGCTGCCTCCGGGAAATCCCCGTCGTCGATGACCACCGCGTGCAGCTTGTCGCCCACGGCGAACCCCTCCCCCGCGCCGAAATACCGGTGTCCCGCCGTGGTGCCCAGATAATATCCCTCCGGCACCGTCAGGAAATCCGGGTGCCACTCGTCCGTGACCCGCCGCGCCTTGGACGTGCGTATAGACATGGTGATGACCTTGTACATGGGCAGCTGTGCGCCGCCTGCGATGTCGCTTCCCAGCGTCACCCACAGCCCCTCCCGCACCATCTGCCGCACAGGGCAAAGACCGGAGCAGATGTTCACGTTGGAATCCGCGCAGTGTACCACCACCACGCCCGCCTTCTTCATGGCATCGCGCTCCCTCTCGTCCGAGTGGACGCAGTGCGCCATGAGCGTGTGGTCTTTCCATAAGCCGTACTTATCATACGTCTCCCAATATTGCCGACAGTCGGGGTGCAGCTCCCGCACCAGTTCGATCTCTCGGGTGTTCTCCGACAGATGTGACTGCACGTACAGCCCCCTCTCCCGCGCGATACGCCCCAGCTCCGTCATCAGCTCGTCGGTGCAGCTGGGGGTGAACCGCGGCGTGATTATGGGCTTCACGTGCTCGAACCGGCAGCCCTCCAGCCACCGCAGTGTCTCCCGGACGGATTCCTCCGTCGTCTCCTGCAGCACCCCCGGCAGCCCGTTTCTGTCCATGTTCACCTTGCCCACATAGCCGGTAACGCCCGCCTTTTCCAGCTCCTCCATGAGCACCAGCGTGGCGTCCGTGTGCAAAGAGGAAAACATACACACCCGCGTGGTGCCGTTGGTGATAAGGTCGCCGGCAAGCCGCCGGTACACCCGCCGCGCATAGTCCAGATCGGCAAACCGCGCCTCTGTGGGAAACGTGTATGTATCCAGCCAGTCCAGCAGCGGCAGATCCATTCCCATGCCCAGCATGGGATACTGCGGCGCGTGCAGGTGCATATCGGCAAAGGACTGCATCAGCAGCCTGTCGCCGAAGTCCCTGACCTCCGCGCCCTCCAAGCCCTCCGGCACCGTCCGGTACAGCCCCTGTATCACGCCGTCCTCCAGCACCATGCAGCCATGCTCCAGGATCTCCAGCCGCCCCATCTCCGGTGCTTGTATGATGTTTCCCCGCAAAACCTGTTTCATACGTTGTCCCTCCTGCCGCGAAAATAAAAAAGGATGCCTCGATGCTGCACACCGAAACACCCATAGCAGAGCCGTCGGCGGCTCCGTAGAAACGCCCCGCGCCATTCCCGCAGGGCTATATGAGTTCTATCTCTATCTTTAGTATACCACCCTTTTCCCGTCCTTGCAATATGCAAAAATTCTCCCCCGCCGCAGGGCGGGGGAGAACCTTTCTTTTACTCCACGGTCACGCCGCGCTTTTTGAATTCCTCCACCATCAGCTCCAGATCCGGCTCGATGTGGATAGGCTCACCGGCGGACTTGATGGCATTCGCCACGTCCTTCAGCCCGTTGCCGGTGACGACGCTGACCACCGTAGCGTCGTGGGGGATCAGACCCTCCTCGCAGGCCTTCTTCAACGCCGCCGCGCCGGTAACACCGGCAGGCTCGCCGAACACGCCGCAGGTGCGTCCCAGCAGCCGCTGCGCCGCCAGAATTTCCTCGTCGGACACATTCACGGCGATGCCGTTGGACTCCCGAATCGCCATCAACGCCTTGTCGGCGTTCCGGGGCACGCCCACGGAGATGGAGTCGGCGATGGTGTTCTCCTCCATAGGCTCCCACGGCTTGTCCTCCTGAATGGCGCGGTTGATGGGATAGCACCCCAGCGACTGCCCGGAGATCAGCCGGGGCAGCTTGTCGATAAACCCGATGGCGTACAGATCCTTGAAGCCCTTCCACACACCGGCGATGGTACAGCCGTCGCCCACGGAGATAGCCAGATAGTCCGGCATCTCCCAGTTCAGCTGCTCGGCGATCTCCAACGCCACCGTCTTTTTGCCCTCGGACAGATACGGATTGATGGCGGCGTTGCGGTTGTACCAGCCGTACTTGTCGATGGCGGCGGCGGACATCTTGAACGTCTCCTCATAGTTCCCCTTCACGGAGATCACGTTCGCGCCGAAGATCATCAGCTGCGCCACCTTCCCCTTGGGGGCGCGCTCCGGCACGAAGATATACGTCTTGATCCCCGCGGCGGCGGCGTTGCCCGCCAGAGAGCTGGCGGCGTTGCCGGTGGAGGAGCAGGCGATGGTCTTTGCGCCCGCCTCCATGGCTTTCGCCACCGCCATGGCACTGGCGCGATCCTTCAGCGACGCGGTGGGGTTCTGCCCGTCGTCCTTCACCCACAGCCTTTTGATACCCAGCAGCTCCGCCAGCTTCGGCTCCTCGTACAGAGGGCTCCAGCCCACCCGCAGGGGCGTGTCCGGCGTCGTCTCCTCCACAGGCAGCAGCTCCCGGTACCGCCACATGGAGCGGTTCTCCCGCTTCTGCAGCTTCTCCTTCGTCAGCACGGACCTGATGTAGTCGTAGTCATACACGATGTCCAGAATCCCGCCGCACTGGCAGTTGGTCAGATCGGGCACCGCCTCATACGTCCTGCCGCAGCGGACGCATTTACCGTACTTCACATTTTTCATGTCGTCTCTCCTTCTCCGTCGATGGAAAATCAGAGCGGGGCGACTGCCCCGCCCTGAGGCGTTCCTATTTTCTCTCTTACAGCGTTTTCAGCAGACCGGTGGCCTCGTTGAACTCGTTGATCAGCTCATCCAGCTCTTTGGCCTGTGCGTGGACGGCGTCCCAGGTGTTCTTGGTGTCGTACCACTGGGCGTTCAGATCCTCCACCTTCATCTGCTGCTGCTCCACCCAAGTGTAGTACTTCAGGTTGTGGACGCGCTTGCGCTCGGCGTAGCCCATCTCCATCATGCTGTCGGTCTTCAGCCCCAGCATATGCAGGTTGTGATCCAGAGCCGCCTCGTGGGCGTTGTACGCGCCGTGCATCTCATTCAGCTCGTCCACACGGGACTTGTACATCACGGCGGAGTCGGTCAGGACGGTGCCCACCACGTCGTTCTCGGTCAGCTCGTAGTATTTCGCCATCTTGATGCAGCACAGCACATTGGCGATACCGGAGATGCCCAGCCAGCTCATTTTCTCCACCTGCTCGTCGGACATACCCAGCTCGTCCTTCATGTACTTCTTGCCCTCATCGGTGTTGAACAGGCGCAGCAGCCGCTGGCTGTCCTCGTCGTCGATGGCGATAGCCATGTCGGTGTTCTTCACGTTGTGGATCCAGGGGATGTGCTTGTCGCCGATGCCCTCGATGCGGTGGCCGCCGAAGCCGTTGTCCAGAATGGTGGGGCACTGCAGCGCCTCGCCCACGGCCAGCTTCAGGTGGGGATAGCGCTCCTTCAGCAGATCACCGGCGGACATGGTGCCGGCGGAGCCGGAGGTAAAGCAGGCGCCGGCAAAGTTCTGACCGGGCTTCTTCACGGCCTCGAACAGCTCGGCCAGGGCGTAGCCGGTGACGTTGTAGTGCCACAGGGGGTTGCCCATCTCGGCGAACTGGTTGAAGATCATCATGGTGGGATCCTGCTTCAGCTCCCAGGTCTTGTCGAAGATCTCCTTCACGTTGGACTCGCAGCCGGGGGTGGCGATGATCTGACCGGCGATGGACTTCAGCCAGTCGAAACGCTCCTTGGACATATCCTGGGGCAGAATCGCCACGGACTCGCAGGCCAGCAGCTTGGAGTTGAACGCGCCGCCGCGGCAGTAGTTGCCGGTGGAGGGCCATACGGCGTGGTGATAGGTAGCGTCGAACTGACCGGTCACCAGACGGGGAGCCAGGCAGCCGAAGGACGCGCCCACCTTATGGCAGCCGGTGGGGAACCACTTGCCGGCCATGGCGATGATGCGGCAGGGCACGCCGGAGAGCGCGCTGGGGATCTCCACATAGTTGGGCACCTTCTGGAACAGACCGCCGCTCTCCTTGGCCTCATTGTGCCAGGAAATACGGAACAGGTTCACGGGGTCCACATCCCACAGACCGGTGTGGCTCAGCTTCGCCTTGATCTTCTCCGGAATGAGATCGGGGTTCTGCATCTGGGCGATGGTGGGGATGATAACGTTGTTCTCCTTGGCCTTCCGGATATTATGCTCCAGACCGGCTTTGTTAATGGACAGATCGATTTTACCCATGGTTCTTTTCCTCCTGTTGTTTGTTGGCGTCGATGTAAGAGTATAGAGTATATTTGGAAATACCGAAGTATTTTGCCACCTTGTCGCCGGACTTCGTCACAAGGAACGCCCCTGCTTCGCTGAGGAACCGTATGGCGCGCACCTTGTCGTCCTTGTTCATAAGAGCCACCGGCTTCCCCACCAGTGCCACGGACTGCCGGATCAGATCCTCCAGCACGTCGTTGACATTGATGATCCGCTCCGGCTCCTCCTGCTCCCTGTCGCGGGTCAGCATAAACTCGCCCAAGTCCTGATGCATCAGCATCATATTGGTAATGTCGTAGTTGATGGAAAAAATCGCCGTCACAGCCCCCCGGCTGTTGCGGATATACAGTGACGAGGATTTCAGGATCTTCCCGTCCGGTGTCCGCGTCAGATAGCACAGGTGATCCTGGGGCTGCTCGTGCTGGTGCTCCAGCTGCTCCATCACCACTCTGGACGCGCCGTCTCCGATCTTCCGTCCGGACACGTGCCCGTTCTCGATGTGTACGATGGTGTGATCCGGGTGGCTGCTGGATACATCGTGGATGACCACCTCGCACTTGTCGCCGAACTGCGCCGCGATCCCCGCGGCGATCTGCTTGAGCGACTCTAACCGCCTTGCCTCCATAACGCCCTCCTTTTCTCCGCTTTTCTCCTCATACATAATACCACACCTCCCACAAAAAGCAACGGTTTTTTCTAAAAAAATTTTAGATTTCCTAAATTTTTGTTTGACATCCTGCCGTCATGTGCTATGATAGTAGATGGTAGATACTGTCTGCCTGTTTTTACACATGAATCAACAATTTTTGCGGAGGTACATTATGGATTTCGCTGCCATCAGAAACGCTGCTGAGGCGTACAAGCCCGCCATGGTCAAGTTCCTGCGCGACATGATCGCCATTCCTTCCGAGTCCTGCGAGGAGGAGGGCGTCGTCAAGCGCATCGCCGAGGAGCTGAAATCTCTGGGCTATGATAAGGTTGAGTTCGACAAGCTGGGCAACGTCATCGGCTGGATGGGCGAGGGCGACAAGATCATCGCCATCGACAGCCACATCGACACCGTGGGCATCGGCAACATCGAAAACTGGGAGGCCGACCCCTACAAGGGCTACGAGACGGACGACATCATCTACGGCCGCGGCGGCTCCGATCAGGAGGGCGGCATGGCTGCCGCCGCCTACGGCGTGAAGATCATGAAGGATCTGGATCTGCTGCCCAAGGGCTACAAGATGATGGTGGTTGGCTCCGTACAGGAGGAGGACTGCGACGGTATGTGCTGGCAGTCCATCGTCAACGAGTATTTCAACGGCCCCGAGGACGCCCGCGAGAAGGTGGAGTTCGTCATCTCCACCGAGCCCACCGACGGCGGCATCTACCGCGGTCACCGGGGCCGCATGGAGATCCGCGTGGATATGCACGGCGTCTCCTGCCACGGCTCCGCCCCCGAGCGCGGCGACAACGCCATCCACAAGATGGCGGAGGTCATTCTCAACGTCCGCGACCTCAACGAGAATCCCGCCGACGGCTCCACCGAGATCAACGGCCTTGTGAAGATGCTGGACCCCAAGTTCAACCCCGACCACTACGAGGACGCCCGCTTCCTTGGCCGCGGCACCTGCACCACCTCCCAGATCTTCTACACCTCCCCCTCCCGCTGCGCCGTGGCGGATAGCTGCTCCATCTCCATCGACCGCCGCATGACCGCCGGCGAGACGTACCTCTCCTGCCTGAAGGAGATCGAGGATCTGCCCGCCTGCAAGAAGTACGCCAAGGACGTGAAGGTCTCCATGTATATGTACGACCGCCCCTCCTGGACGGGTCACGTCTACGAGACGGAGTGCTTCTTCCCCACCTGGATCAACAAGGAGACCGCCCCCCACGTGCAGGCTCTCATCGACGCCCACCACAACCTGTGGGGCGACAAGCGTCTCATGCCCACTGAGCTGGCGGCCTCCAAGCGCGAGGGTCGTCCTCTCACCGACAAGTGGACGTTCTCCACCAACGGCGTGTCCATTCAGGGTCGCTACGGCATCCCCTGCGTGGGCTTCGGCCCCGGTGCCGAGTCTCAGGCGCACGCCCCCAACGAGGTCACCTTCAAGCAGGATCTCGTCACCTGCGCTGCGCTGTACGCCGCCGTCCCCGGTCTGTACCATCCGGAGAACAAGGACGGCTCCGCCACCAGCTTCCGTCAGGAGCTGACCGGCAACGATATTAAGTAATTTCGCCAATATTTATACGATATAAGGAGAAAAATGCAAAATGAGCAAGACTGTTGAGCTGGCACGTCATCTGTCCACCTTGAACATCAACAATATGTACAAGAACGATTTCTATTGGACTTGGGACAAGACCGATGACGAGATCGACGCCATTTTCACCGTGGCGGACGCACTCCGCGACCTGCGTGAGCGCAACAAGAGCACCCGCGTGTTCGACTCCGGACTGGGCATTTCCATCTTCCGCGACAACTCCACCCGCACCCGTTTCTCCTTCGCCTCCGCCTGCAATCTGCTGGGTCTGGAGGTGCAGGATCTGGACGAGAAGAAGTCCCAGATCGCCCACGGCGAAACGGTTCGCGAGACTGCCAATATGGTCTCCTTCATGGCGGATGTCATCGGTATCCGTGATGATATGTTCATCGGCGAGGGTCACAAATACCAGAAGACCTTCATGGACGCCGTGAAGGAGGGCTACCGCGACGGTATCCTTGAGCAGCAGCCCACGCTGGTCAACCTCCAGTGCGACGTGGATCACCCCACCCAGTGCATGGCGGATATGCTCCACGTCATCCACCACTTCGGCGGCGTGGAGAACCTGAAGGGCAAGAAGGTCGCCATGACCTGGGCGTACTCCCCCAGCTACGGCAAGCCCCTGTCCGTGCCCCAGGGCGTGATCGGTCTGTTCACCCGCTTCGGCATGGACGTGACGCTGGCGCACCCCGAGGGCTACGACGTGATGCCCGAGGTGGAGGAGGTCGCCCGCAGGAACTGCGAGAAGTACGGCTCCACGTTCCACAAGACCAACTCCATGACGGAGGCGTTCAAGGACGCTGACATCGTCTATCCCAAGAGCTGGGCGTCCTACGCCGCCATGGAGGAGCGCACCAAGCTGTACGCCGCCGGTGACAAGGACGGCATCGACGCACTGGAGAAGCGTCTCCTCGCCCAGAACGCCCAGCACAAGGATTGGGCGTGCACCGAGGAGATGATGAAGCTCACCAAGGACGGCAAGGCTCTGTATCTGCACTGCCTGCCCGCCGACATCACCGGTCTGAGCTGCGATGAGGGCGAGGTGGACAACTCCGTGTTCGACCGCTACATCGTGCCTCTGTACAAGCAGGCCTCCTACAAGCCCTACATCATCGCCGCCATGATCTTCATGGCGCAGGTGAAGGATCCCGTCAAGGCTCTCATGGAGCTGGACGAGACGAAGGACACCCGCAAGAAGTTCTGAGAAAACCGATCTCCCGCACCAGCGGCGGCGTCGCCGCCGCTGGTGCTTTTTCCTAACGACAGTGTATGAGGTAACAACTATGTCTAAACGTATCGTCATCGCCCTTGGCGGCAACGCGCTGGGCAGCACACCCGCCCAGCAGCTGCAGCTGGTCACCGAGACCGCCCGCTCCATCGTGGATCTTATCGCCGCCGGAAGCGAGGTGGTGGTGGCTCACGGCAACGGTCCTCAGGTGGGCATGATCAATCTGGGTCTGAGCACCGCCGCCGAGGTCAATGCCATCAAGTCCGATATGCCCTTCCCGGAGTGCGGTGCCATGTCCGAGGGCTACATCGGCTACCATCTCCAACAGGCCATCGGCAACGAGCTGGCAAGCCGCGGCATGGATAAGCCCGTTGCCACCATCGTCACCCAGACCGTCGTCTCCAAAGACGACCCCGCCTTCCAGAATCCCACCAAGCCCGTGGGTGCCTTCTACGACAAGGAGACCGCCGACCGTATCGCCGCCGAAAAGGGCTACACCATGGTGGAGGACGCAGGGCGCGGCTACCGGCAGGTGGTGCCCTCCCCCAAGCCTGTGGACATCGTGGAGAAGACCTCCATCAAAGCTCTGGTGGACGCGGGACACGTGGTGGTCGCCGTGGGGGGCGGCGGTATTCCCGTCGTCCGGGAGGGCGGCCGTCTCTCCGGCACCCCCGCCGTCATCGACAAGGATTTCGGCAGCGAGCTGCTGGCGGAGCTGCTGGACGCTGATATGCTCATTATCCTCACCGCCGTGGAGAAGGTCGCCATCAACTTCAACAAGCCCGACCAGCGGGGGCTGGACGACCTGACCCCCGGCGAGGCGTACCGCTACATCGGCGAGAACCAGTTCGCCAAGGGCTCCATGCTGCCCAAGGTGCAGGCGGCGGTGAAATTCGCCGAATCCAAGGCGGGACGCACCGCCCTCATCACCCTGCTGGAGAAAGCGAAGGACGGCATCGAGGGCAAGACCGGCACCCGCATCCACCAGTAACGCGCTTATCCCTGCCATCTGGAATGGGTATCGCCGGTGGGCGAAATTCTATTAAATGCCGTATACTGCACAAGTTTTACAAAGTTTTTTTGTGCGGCGCAAAGAAATTTTGCCGTAATCCACATTTTCTGTTGAAATCCGCGGCGGAATCCTGTATAATACCAGCGTCCGTATGAATTGTGTGAATCACGGGTCGGAAGCCCGTTATTCAGACGTGCGCTTGGATCTGCTTTACTTTCAGGTGTACGTCACATATTTTAAGGAGGAAAACAAGAATGAAAAAGTTCCTTGCAATGCTCCT
>ERZ1026844.1586-NODE-1586-length-13537-cov-3.903130_pt1 | contig 13537 bp, 10 predicted proteins | sample MGYA00380152_ERZ1026844 | MGnify/ENA primary metagenome ERZ1026844 (study PRJEB33269, sample SAMEA4719788) | human gut metagenome | biome: human-associated habitat; feature: organic feature; material: feces | place: Cameroon | collected 2013-10 ... | reverse complement strand
GGGCTCGGAGATGTGTATAAGAGACAGCACGGGATGTGCATCTGGGGGAAGCTACGGTGTTCCGGGCCGTCAAAAGACTTCAGGAAGAGGGAGTTCTGAAATCTCAGGATAAGGTCGGAGTTTTCGTTGCCGATCCGCGCACCCCCGGTCTTGCAGGGTATCATGTCGGGGTCTTGATGGGAAGGGCTGATACCGTCGGGTATATGGCTCCGCTCTCCGGATATATCCAGAATGCGCTCTCCAGAAACGGTTGCCGGAGCATGGTCTTCCACGGTGAAATTGGAGATGATTCTTCGATGGAAGATACGCTGGAACTGCATGTGGGGGTAAAACAGTGCATTGAGCGTGGCGAGATTCAAGGGCTGATGTTGGCGATGGCGCTTTCCGAGGAAAACTGGAACTATCTGCGGGAACGTAATATTCCTGCCTGTTATGTGGGGGGATTTCCTTATCTTGCGGCACCGCTGGCTGCGACACTTTCATTGAAAAATGTATTGGATGCGGGTTTGAAGCGTCTGCTTGTCCTTGGTAAAAGGCGCCCGGCGTTGTTTCTGCCGAAACTGGACACGGAGTCGGAAGCCATGAGAATCTTCAAATGCCTGACGGGGACTTTAACGGGATTTGATCCTGAACAATACTGTTTTCACTATTCAGGGGTATCTGAAGGGAGGGCTCTTGCTGAAAAAATCTTAAGCATACCCAAGGATAAAAGACCAGATGGAATTCTATTCCTGGACCATTATCTGGCACTTCATTTTTATTCTATCCTGCTAAGACAGAATAAGATGGCCTATCTGCCGCATCCCGTGGTTCTATGCGCGAAAGAAGAACTTTTCTGGCTTCCGCTGGAAACGGATCTTCTGGAATTTCAAATGTCGGAAATATCGAGATGCGGAGTGAATCTTCTGTTGAAAGCGCTTCGGGCATCTTCATTCAAAGAGGAACGGGTTGAATTTTCCGCAAAGGGGAATTTCATAAGGATTTTTAGTCAACAAATGGAAAAGGAGATGATGAAATGAAAAGGATCAGGATAAAATTCACATTGATCGAGCTGCTTATCGTTGTTGCGATCATTGCCATTCTGGCGGGTATGCTGCTGCCTGCATTGAATTCGGTAAGAGAAAAAGCAAGGTCAATCAGTTGCCTCAATAATCTGAAACAGATGAATCTTGTTGTCGCGGCTTACTGCGGAGATAACAATGATTACTTCGGACTTTATACTTATTGTACGATAATGCCGGATGATCGCAAGTGGATACAGCGCCTTTCCGGCACTTCCGTAAAGGTGGAATATATTCCGGAAAAACAGAGAAAAATGACTTACTGCCCCACATTCCAAAAATATAATTCAGCTTACTGGCTTGATACTGTTTACGGCACAATGATGGAAAAGAAACGGAATAATACATTGGCGCTTCCGACGGGAATTCCGGAATCGCGGGGTATGCTGGTGCCGGCGGGATATAAAAATACCGGCAGGGCGGGATTTCTGCGATTCGGCGTCACAGATCCGCGCTTTCCGGTTTTTTTTGATTCCTTGTGGTTGCATTCCGGATTTGCCGGGGGAGCGACATTCACACCATTTCAATCTGCCTACATGGATCCGGATGCTCTAAACTATCCCGGTTTCCATTTGGCACACGGGATGACTGGAAACATGAGTTTTCTTGATGGTTCCGCACGTCAGCTCCTGCGCAAAGAAGCCGTGGCAATGGGATTTACACGAGGATATACAAAAGGTCATAGTTTGACATCATTTTAATTAAGAAAGGGTTGTGATGATCAAGAAAAAGATGCTGACATTGTTCGGAGTTCTGGCTCTTTTTTCAACGAAAGCGGAAGAACTTAAACTGAATGGAAATTTTGCTTCCGGCGCATCCGGCAGCGAAATGCCGGAAAACTGGGTGCAGAACAAGGGAGAGTGGTTCAAGCCTTACGGTATAGTGAAATACCTTGGACCAAACCGCCTTCAAGTTGTGACAAACGACAAAAAATCGGTTTATGTGGATGAAATGACCCGTTTCCAGGCGGCTCCAGGGGCGGAACTTACATTGAACCTGAAAGCCGCAGGAAAGGGAAAGGTTGGATTTCTTGTACATCTGTATGGTAAAAACGGAGAACGCCTGACAACACTGACCTCCGCCTTCGACGTAAAGAACAAAGGAGATACCGTCAAATTATCTTATCGGCTTAAAAATGAATATGGCAATAAAATTCCGGCGGCTCTGTCGCTCGGAATCTTCATCGAAAAGAATTCCGATGTAATTCTTTCCGATTACAACGCGGATTATAAAAGTCAGATTCCGAATACGGCACTGATTCCACAGACCCGTACCGACTGGGCGGCTGGGACCTATCGGATGTTGACGGAACGTGCCGCAAAGGAAAAAAATGTTCCATTGATGTTTCTCGGGGATTCCATTACCCAGTTATGGGAGTTTTCGCCGAAGGATCGTTTCCCCGGCGGATTTGATGCGTGGAATAAATATTTCAAGCCGATGGGCGCGGTAAATTACGGTGTGTCCGGCGATATGATCCAGAATGTCCTGTGGCGAATCACGGAAGGAAAACAGCTTGCGTCCAAACCGGGCGTTCTAGTTCTCCTGATCGGTACAAACAACCTGCATCAGCAGCCGGTGAATACACCTGGCGAGATTGTGGATGGCATCGACAACCTCCTGTGTCTGATCAAGAAAGAACTTCCCGATACAAAGATTCTTTTGCTGGGGGTTCTTCCTCGGAAAGGAAATTATCCGCTGGAAACCATAAACAAGGGACTGGCAGAAACGGCACGTAAACACCGCATTTCTTTTATGGATATCGGAAGTATTCTCTTACGCGGCGGAAAAGAGGTTGAGCCGGAAATTTTCCGTGACGGACTCCACCTTTCTCCTGCCGGATATGAATTGTTTGCGCAGACAATTCTGCCGGAAATCATGCGTCTGACGGCGGTATGGGAAAATGCTCTGATGGCTTTGCCGGAAAAAAAGAGTTCCTACCAGCTGTATTTGGCAAAAGACGCGATCACGCCCGAACGAAAAGCCGCCGAGGAACTGCAATATTTTTTCGGCCGCATTTTCGGAGAAACTCCTGAAATTGTGACGGAATTTCCGGCGGATGACAAGGTCATTCTCATCGGGCACTCCTCCGAAGCATCGAAACTCCTGCCGGATGTGGATTTCTCCAAGCTGAAAACAGACGAAATCATTCTTCGTAAAACCGGAAACCGTCTCGTTTTGACGGGTGCGCGTCCGCGCGGTTCTCTGTATGCTGTTTATACACTGCTGGAAGATTTTCTGGGCGTAAAGTTTTACACCTCTTTCGAACAGGAAACGCCGAAGCTGTCCCGCTTTACTGTTCCCGATGTAAATATCCGTTATGCTCCGGTCATCAAGGTTCGCGGTTCTTTTTTTCATGATCTGCTCTACACAGACCAGCTTTTTGCGATTCGTCTGCGCAACAATGAAGATTTCCTGAAGAATAAACAGGATTACGGATGTGAGATCAATTTCATTGGCGGAGTGCATTCGTTCGATCGTTTGATTCCTGCCCGGAAATACCTGAAAACTCATCCGGAATTCTTCAGCCTGCGCGGGAAAGAACGGGTCGGCGGACAGTTCAATGGGCAGCTTTGTTTGAGCAATGACGACATGCGCGGAGAACTCACGAGAAACCTTCTGAAACTTCTGCGGAAAAATCCGAAAGCCACTATGGTTTCGGTAAGCCAGAACGACAATACCCTGCCGTGTGAATGCAACGCGTGCAGAGCAGAAACGGAAAAGGAGGGAAGTCCGGCCGGATCGATGATCCGTTTTGTGAATCAGATAGCAGAGGAAGTGGAAAAAGAGTTTCCGAATGTGACGGTGCAGACATTTGCCTATCAATACACGTCGACTCCTCCGAAGTTTGCGCGTCCGAGGCACAATGTCGAGGTTCGGCTCTGCTCCATCGGAAGTAATTTCGCGGCTCCTCTGGATTCTCCGAAAAATGCTTCTTTCAGCAGAGAATTGAGAGAATGGTCAAAAATCGCTCCACGTCTCTCTGTCTGGAATTATGTCACGAACTTTTCCAATTACCTGAGACCGTTCCCGAATCTGACGGTGCTGGCGGAGGATATCCGCAGTTTCGGAAAATACAATGTCGGCGCGGTTCTGGAACAGGGAGACTGGAACTCCGGCGGAGTTACGGGCGATTTTGTCGCGCTGAAAGCCTATGTCATCAGCAAACTGCTCTGGAATCCAGCTTTGGAACCCAGGAAAGTGATGGATAAGTTTATCGGAGGCTACTATGGAGCGGCGGCTCCGCAGATCAGGGAATACCTTGAACTGATAGAAAACGAGGTGGAGAAAAACGATACTTATCTTGGCTGCTTCACCGCGCATATAGACAAGATATTGAGTTTGGAATCGATCCTTGCAGGATACCGCCTTATGCTCAAAGCGGAAGATGCGGTAAAAGACAAAGAATTCAAATTCAGGGAACGAGTAAAGATCGCCGGACTTCCAATCCGCTTCGCAATGCTGGAGCGCGCACTTCCGCTAAAAAGGAAATACGGGGCAAATACGCCTGACTTGAATGCAGTTTTTCAGGATACCATGGCAATCGCAAAACGCAACAGAACAAATAAATATAATGAAACTCATCCGTTCAGCGATTTGGAAAAGGATCTGCGAACCAGAGTGGATCAGGCAATGAATCTGAAACCCGTAAAAATAAGGCCGGCAGAGTGTACAGAAAATCTGAAAAGCGGAACTTACTGGGAAATTCAGGATATTGTGAAACAGGTCCCCGATCCGGCCGCAAGCGATGGAAGCGCATCAAGAGAGACGGGAAAAATCTATACATGGTCGCTTCAATTCCCGCCGAGTCTGGACAACTTTCCGATGAAGAGTGGAAAATACAGAATTGTCGCATCACTCCGCGCCGAGTTGAAGGAGGGGGTGACGGCGACCGGGAACGCCTCCGAAGGCGGCAGTTACGACCTCCTGAAAAAGAAAATCACAATGAAAAACATCCCGTTGAAGGAGCTTGTCGGAAGCGAATATAAAGAGTTCGATCTCGGGATCCATGAATTGAACCCGAATTGTTATCTTTATATCGCTCCGAAAAAGAATGATGCAATGAAATATCTCTATGTTGACCGCCTGATCATAATCAAGGCGGAATAGAAATATCTGCATCCGATGACCATCTCCCATATAAGATAGGCGCGGTCCGGTTCGAGTTCATTGCAGAATTCCTGCACATAACTTTATAAAGTATTCTTTTTTTACAGTAATTTCCTGTCCCGGAGGCTGAGAGAAGCACCTCCGGGATTTTTTGTTTCCGCATCTTTTTCTGCCGTGATGCCCGTCCATGACGTGCGATGAGGAATCACTGTTCCACCCGAAAGCCGGAGTTTCCGGTATCTGCAGATTTCTTTCTAAAAAATAATACAATCTTATGAAAAATACTGATGGGGCTTCTTACTGGTAATGTACAGGAAATATCCAACAGGCGGCGGATGGAGTATGAAATGTTTATCCGGCTGATATTTATTAGATTGAATATCAATCTGAGACGGAAGTTTTAGAAAGGAGTTTCTATCCTATATAATGTTTATTACAGTGCGTGTTTGTGGTAATATCTTTCTGTGCTGAATGAGCAAATATTATAATTCATGTGAAAAACCCTGTTTGATTGTCAGGGATGAATTTCACTAAAAACGCGGAAGAAATTTGCTTTTCTTCCAGTATGGTCTATATTATAAAATATGCTGTTGTATTAGTGTTTTCTAGCGGAGGTAAAAACGATGAGTTTTACAACGCATTACAGTATTGTCAAAGATCTCAGGGATGAGGCGAGTGAAGCGTGGACTCGTTTCTTCGAAGCTTATTCTCCTCTGATCCGTCTTCACGGCAAAGACTGCGGTATTGATGACGATTCTCTGGATGATCTTGTCCAGGATGTCATGGTGTCGGTATTCAACAACAGCAGCAAGTTTGAATATGATCCTGCAAAAGGTCGTTTCCGTGACTATCTCCGTTTCATTATCCGCGCCCGCGCCAATGACATGCTGCGTGCCAGGTACAAGCAGGCGAAGTCTGAGGCTCTCACCGTGCCGGAAGAATATCTGGACGATCTTTATACCTCGGAGTGGGAGGAGCATATCCGCACTGAAAGCCTGAAAGAATTGAAACATGACATACAGGCGCGTCATTACCAGATTTTCCATATGCTTGATGTTCAGAACCGTAAGATCAAGGATGTTGCCCGTTTCTTCAAGATGTCGGAGGCCTCCGTTTATTCCATCCGGAACCGTACGGAGTTGAAACTGCGGCAGATCGCCGAGAAACTGGATATCTGAAATGAACAGCATCAAGCCTAAAATCCCGAATTTTACGATTGTGGAACAGTGCGGTCGCGGCGGAAGCAGCACGGTCTGGCTTGCCATCGACAGCGACGGCATCCGTCGCGCCATCCGTATCATGGACAGTGTGGATCCGGAGAACAAGGAGCGGATCGAGGCAGAGGGGAATGCGATTTCGATGTATCGCAATGTTGCGAACCAGCATCCGAATCTGTTGGATATTCTTTATTTCGGTCGCACTTCCAAGTATCTTTATTATGTGACGGAACTTGCCGACAATATTGCCAGTTTCGAATGCAAATACCGTCCTGATACGTTGTCGAACCGGATCAGGACGCGGCGTTATTCCAAATCGGAGGCGCTGGATTATATCGAAGCGATTCTGAATGGTGTGGAATACCTGCACAAAAGGCACCTGGCGCATCATGATCTGAAGCCGGAAAATATTCTTTTCATCAGGAATGAGCTGAAAATAGCGGATCCCGGGCTTTCCTCCTCGATAGTGGAAGCCTCCCATGCGGGGACGGACGGCTTCTATCCCCCGTGGCAGGCAACCGGCGAAGAAGCCGATATTTATGCGATCGGCAAGATCATTTACTGTTTGTACACCCGTTTGAATGCGGATCAGTTTCCCGAGATCCCCGAAGGTCTGAATATCGACAAGATTGCCGACCTGAATGATATCGCCCTGAGATGCTGTGACGGCGACGATGAATTCCGCTATAAGAATATTGCGGAGATCCGTGCGGATGTCCTGAAGATCAGGAGGCTGCCTCCGTGGAAGGAATATCTGATCCAAAGCAAAGGTTATGCCGCTCCCGTCTTCGGCGTCTTTCTGCTGATTTCTCTTTTTTTTAATTTCCGTCCCTACCTGAATTCTCTTTTCAGCTACATTCCCGAGAAAGAGGGCAGGCGTATTTATCTGCATCTTCAGGAAAACTTTTCCCATGCCAATATGTTTGAAACCTTCGAGGCGTTGAAAAAGCTGAACCGGCATTGTCCCGGCTTGGCGAAATCGGAGGACTTCCGGAATTTTTATACTCAGTTGAAAGATAATATCGAGTGGCTGAACTGTTACCGGACCTCTGAAAATACCGTGTTGACACTTCCGATTGTATTGAATCTGGCGCTTTATCCGACAGCCGGGGAGCGTGAAACCGTGGTCCAGCGCTACATCCTGATGAATCCGGCGACAACGAAGATGCCGTCCATGATGGGGCATTATTACCGTTTCACGAAGAAAACCGGCGATCAGGAAAAGGCGAAAAAAGTTCTGAACTCCATCAAAAACATCAGAATCGGGAACCATAACCGTCTGACCGTGGCGCTGGCTTTTCTGCAGTTGTCCAATGATCTTGTGCTTGAGGCGAATTACAAGGATGCCCTGTATTTCGCCGAGCGCGCCCAGCAGCTGGCACCCCAGCTTTTCGCCGTCTATATCATGACTTTCCAGTCTCATTATTTCCTTGGCGACTACGACAAGGCGCTGGTTGCCCTGCGCAAACTCTATAAGCTTCAGCCGGACAGTATCTGCATCGAACGTTTCTATTCGCTGCTGATTCAGAAAGGACTGGATTTCTCCTTGTAGGCTGCTCGATTGAGAAATGTTGACGCATATGGGCTTAACAGGTTCTCCTGATTGTGGTTTTACAATTTTTTTTCTTCAATGACAAACCATGCCTGCTTGAAACTTTTTATATTGACCCGGAATGAATCACCATTCAGGACTTTAATGTTCTCTTTGGAAAAAGCATCTTTAATCTGGATGTTTTTCAATCCCAGTGTTTCCAGATCCATCTGTATATCACCGGTAATCCCGTCATGCTTCTCATTGAAATTTGCTGCAATCAGCAGGACTTTTCCCTTGTTTACATAAGCAGAAACCTTGAGAAGTTCATCCGGTGTTTGCAATGCCGGCGGTGTAGCTGACCAATATGGCAGGAAATGCTGATTGCTGGCTCCGAACTGTTCCAATGCTTTCCAGTAAAGTGAAATCACCTGCATTTCATTGATGCGGTATGTCTGTGTCCAGGTTGTCCCGTGGACAAATGCATAGGTACAGTTTTCCACGGCGCTGAAAGGCTGTTCCACATAAGAAGCGAACCGTGTCGGCAACCCGTAGGGGAATCCGTTCAACAGCATCCGGAATCCTTCCAGAGGCAGAATATCAAGTTTTTTCCTGCCATCCGCTTTGAGATTCATAAACTGTTCACCTTCCCATATTCCGTGCCAGAAGAAACAGGTCGGGGCATCCCACAGACTTGACTTATGCTGTTCCCCGTAACCCTTGCGCGCCTGCAGAAGATTGTAGAAACGCCATGCTTTCAGACGTCCGTCCCAGACATCCCGTCCCGCGACTTTCTTCCCCTCGAAGTTTACCACTCCACATCCGTGTTTTGCGTTATCGCAAGTGGCATACATGCGTCCGTCAAGAAAAGCGCCATCAATCTGATATTGATCCATATTTTCGGCTAAACGCCAGAAAAAGTAATCAATATATTCACTGCGCGGACATGCCTGATAAGCTTTGTCGCCGGGATGTTCTGCCGAAGTGAAAGGGTATCCTTTCGGTGTAATCAGCCAGTCTTCCCTGTGTGTATCCCAAAGACGGTCTTTGTTGGAAAGGCTGTTGCCGGTATAGATCACCGCTTTCATTCCGTTCTTCCGTATGGCGCCGAGACTGCTTTTGAATGCTGCCTCGTCATGAATATACAGGCCGGAAAATGCTTCGTCTGCATATTGGGCAGCATGATAGATCATTGTTTCGATACCGAGAGCCGCATAGCCCTCAATCCGGCTTTTCACTTTGGCACGCATCGGCTGGATGCACTTTCCATAAGCATCTTCCGCCAGAAGCGTATCCGGCATGAGATAGCCGCATTCGGCTTCTTCAGAAACTTTTTCCGGGATTGTGGCATGCCTGCCGTTGATGTAACCGTTTTTCTCAAAATTATCCGCCAGTAAAGTATCCTGATCCATGGTGACATGAACGCTGAGGCAGAAATCTGTTCTGGGGCGTTTGGAGATACGGATTGAGTCCGCATAGATATTTCTGCCACCCAGACGGAGTATCGTAGGAAATACTTTCATGCTTTCCCTGTGTTTGCTTCCGGCGACAGCTTTGCCATTGATGCGGAGTACCATCTCATCGCCCCATGTCAGAGCGATATGCGTCCACTCATCCTTTCCCGGTTTGACTCCTGACCGGATATGGGTTTTATACATATGTTCATATACAATAAACCGAAACTAATACCGAATTGGTATTGCACTCCAATTCGGTATTAGTCTCTCATTCGGCTAAATGCCGGATGCGCAGGCTTCGCAACTGCCCTTTGAAGAACCGGACGTCCTTGCCCGTTTCATAGGTCGGCCAGGCGGGGCCACCGAACACCGATGGTTTGAAAAAGACGCCGCGTTTATTATTGAATGGATATTGGCGGCTTACTCCATTTACCGTGAATTTCAGTTCCCGCAGATTGTAACTTACGGTGACTTTCGACCATTCCCCTGTCGGCAGCGGCAACTCCGTCCGGAAGTTCTCGATTCCGCTGGGGTTGTTAGCGCCATCGGTGCGGTAGGTAAATGCCCCTTCCAGTTTTCCCTGTCTCCGGTAAAGACTCAGGGAACCGCGATGATGAGCGAAATTGCGGAACAATACCTGTGATTCATTACCATCCGGCTTAATCTCGAATTCAAGGGTAAAGCTGCCGTAAGGCAACGCTTCCCGGGGCAGGTTCATGTAATTTGCCATACCATCGAATTCCAACACGTTGCCTTTCCAGACAGGATTCAGGAATTTCCGGCCGGGAATGTCCAGCAAGGTCGGGCGGGGCCGATTGAAAGGTTCAAGATAGAGGAAACCACCCTCCAGTTGAGCGTCGAAAAAGGGTTCCCAACTGTTTTTCAGCATCGCGCCGCGCGCATTGTCAAACTGATAATTCAATTCGGGAATACGCTCTGCCGCCACGTCGACAGCCACCGCCTGTTGCTTCACCGCGGAATATACGTAGTGTCGAACCTTTTCCCCGCCCGGACGAACAGGCATGAACGGACGGCTCCGGTAAATCCGCCCGGAAACCCCGATAGCCCGCAACTGGTAAACCGGAAAGCGGCTTTCCGTCTCCAGTTGGACATTGAACTCCGCCCGTTCCTGTTGCCACGGTGCCGGGATATCCACCAGGTTCTTGACGATTTTCAAATCCAGACGGTTGTTGCCGTCGAACGTTTTGGCCATTTTTCCCAGTTGCAGTAGCTCCAAGACTTTGAAAGAATGTTTTCCCAGTCGCGCAATGTCAATTTCCAGCACCGCGTCCGCCGCGGCGCTTTTCGGGATCGTGATGTTGAAAGGATAACTGTAGTAGAAATTAATGTAGTAATAGGGTTCCGTCACCTTATTGTCGATCACTTGCGGGTCTGGCGTGTCCGGCCGGGTGCGATAGCATTCGCGGAACCATTGCCAGCCGGGGGCGTTCAGAACCTCGAAGACGATCTTCCTGGTGGAGACGGTGAACGCAGTGAAAGACCCCTGGATAATGATGTTGTTTTCCGGGTCATACCGCTTTTCACGTTCTGCGGCGAAAACTTCGCTTTCGTTGTCCAATACCTCGAATTGCAACAGCTTTTCGGGGGCTTCCGCGCGGGCGGCCACTTCATATACGCCGGGTTTACCGGACGCTTTGACTTCAAACTCCGGCGTCAGCGGCAGCATATCCCGCAATGGCTGCATGATCGCCTTGTAATTCAAACAGACACTCGGGTGAATCCGGTTGTACTGCATGGCGAAAATCCGTTCCTTTCCCTGTGCGTCAATAATCCGGAGCTCCGGCAGGATCAGGTCATGGGCGGCGAGTTGCTCGGTCGGAATTTCATAATTCACCGCTTTCATTTCGGAAGCCTTGAAGGTTTCTTCCGGAAACGTTTTCAGGACTTTGCCGTCATAATCACGAATGATCAGGCTGGCGCGATACGCCGCGCCGGAATTCGTATCCGGGATATTCAACAATTCGTAGCGCAATACATCGCCGAGCCGCAGTATCTGCCGTGAGCTGAATACGAGATTCGGGATCGACAAATCATCGCCGTTTTCCGGTTTCGTGGGTTGTCCGCGCATTTTCCGGGCATAGAACCGAATCAGGCGCTGCATGGTTTTCGCATCGTTCACGGTCGGCTGGAAATGCGTGTTTTCATTAGCTTCGTTCCACTCGAAAAACACCATCAGCACCATCAGTTCATCCATCGCCAGCCGGAAGCCGCCGGTACCGTATTCCTCGGTAGTGTTGCCGGACAGATGATTGACATATCCCTTGCGTACGTATGCGCCGATCAGTTTATCCTTATACTCAGGTTGCTGCGTCAGCTCCAAGACCAGGGGCACAATGCAATCCCGGAAATACCCCGCCGTCGGTCTGGCGGCATAGTCGCCGCTGTTGCGCATGGCAAGCACCGGTTCCACCATCAAACCGCCGCATTCATCCAGCAGACTTGCCAGGAGTTTGCGTAATTCCGCCATCTGCGGTTGAGTCAATTGGCCGTTTTTCACATAAAGCTGTTGAAACTTCAAATCCTTAGGCTGGGCGAAAAGAATCGGTTCCACGCCCGTTTTTTCTTTCAGCACTTTTGCCAGTCCGCTCATTTCAGTCGGAGTGATGTATGTGGAAAGATAACCCCATACCGGGATTTTGCCGTTGATTTTCAACGTATAAGGAGAATTTACAGCTATTCCGTAGCTTTTCAGGTAAAGCTCAAGCCATTTCTGATCTGGCTTTTGCGGATTGTAATCTGCCGCGTAAGCCGCTCCAAACATATAGCTGAAACCGGGATACGGTTTTACTTCATTCAACGCCTGTAAATGTTCGCCATACATGCCGATCAACGAGGCGGCATTGGACAAGGTGACAAAACCGTCGATTTCATAATTCCCGAGAATCTCGATATTGCGCAGGAAGCTGTTGCGGTAACTCTGCTTTCCGCGTAGGCCGCTGTCGTGAAAAAGCGGTCGGTCGATCCAGTAATGAAGATAATTTTCCACCAACCGGTAACTTTGGATTTCCGCATAGAAAAGCGGTCGATCCAGAACCCGTTGCCGTTGCGTCCGGAAAGACGGAATATCTTCCTGGCGATTATATGTGATTTCCGCACCGTACACCGAGCCAGCGAGAAGCGAGAGCATCAATGCCATTTTCCAAACTTCCATATTAAAATATTCCTTGCCTTTGTTCTTTTTTGATCATCATCAGGGTTTATTGCCGACCAGGGACAGGTAAGTGCTGTGCACATATCGGGTTCTTGCGTCATGCTCTGAGCTTACATGTCCATCCGCCCAGGTCACGTTGGCACGGTTCAGGTGGCGTGATCGGAGGTTATTGCCATCCTCAATTGCATAGTATCCACCATAGGAGGGTCTCATAGTTGTAGTTGGAGGTGGCGCAATCGGCAAATACAATGGCTTCCGTGGGCTTGCGAAGACGGGCAAGTATGATTTGCTGCCACGTCGTTCCTCCCCAGTTGGAACCCAAGCCGTATCCGTTATAACCGATCGCGGTGTAACAAAAATGCCACGACGCCGGAATAGTCGGCTTGTTTCTGCTGAGAAATAATGAAGTGCTCGCGGCGATGACCGAAGGGCAGTCATACGCTGATAACATCTTTACATACCCCCCGTCGAAAAGCGTCCAGCCCCAATTGTATTTGCTGCGATCAATAACAACTCCTGCCCTGGAAGCGCCTTGCAAAGACAACCCGTTGTGGTCATCGGCATAGAGTTACATCCCGAGAAAGAGTTGCTTCTGGTTGTTGAGACAGATTGATTGCCGCGCCTTTCCCCGAGCCGCGTTCAGCGCCGGCGACAGCATGGCAGCGAGAATCGCGATGATCGCAATTACGATCAGCAACTCTATCAATGTGAAAAGCTTCATACCGCTAAACCGTTCCATTTTCATATATCGCTTCATTTCCTCTTCCTTTCTTCCTGTTCAGTTTTATCAAACACTTACTCTCTCTCAGAAAGTGTTTGAGCTCACTTTTTATTATGTCATTTGCCACCTTTTGCCGCCACTTACCTCCATCATTTCTTTCATATTTTTTCATATCAAGTTTGACATTATCAGGTTGCAGTTGAAATCTTTATTGCTTGATTTTGTCTTTTATGCCGATTGATGAAATCATCATATTTTATCATGCGGTCAC
>ERZ1026844.1583-NODE-1583-length-13562-cov-9.896350_pt1 | contig 13562 bp, 17 predicted proteins | sample MGYA00380152_ERZ1026844 | MGnify/ENA primary metagenome ERZ1026844 (study PRJEB33269, sample SAMEA4719788) | human gut metagenome | biome: human-associated habitat; feature: organic feature; material: feces | place: Cameroon | collected 2013-10 ... | reverse complement strand
TTTTTTACTATATTTTTTTATTTTTTATTTACTGGAGTAAGGATGAACCAAGCAAGTTCCGCCTTTTCTTCAATTGTCAGCTCTTCAAGCTGATTTCTGACACTGTTCTTGATTTCATCGAGACTTCGTCTCTCACAGGCATCGGTATCTCCAAGAAGATACGAGCCTGTCGTATCAAGAGCCATAGCAATCTTCTCCAGATTGCCAGCTGAAGGAAAAGCTTTCTCATTCATAAGACGGCTTATGATGCTCTGTGATACACCGCTCTTCTCTGAAAGCTGTAATGCATTCATGCCAAGCATCCTCATCCTCTCCTTTGCTCTCTTTGCAAGAATGGCTTTCTTATTCTTATCCATTCTCATCTCCTCCTTGTACCTATATAGTATCACTTATATTCCTCATTGTCAACTTAATTTCTATTTAGGAATTAAGTTTTTTTATCTGCTCCAAGTGCAGATTCCTTGAATTCTATGGAAAGGACCTTCTTTTCCTGGATATCGACAACGATTCGTCTGATATGCATTTCAACGAATGCTTTCTTCTGCCCTTCATTCTCGAAATCGCTGAACACTCTCACCGTATCAAGACTCTGTATAGCAGAACGCTTTCTTCTGGCATCACTGAGTTCGTTGTCAATCGCAGTCAGCATAATCTCCATGTTTTCCAGGCTTACCACGCCATCCATGAACTTTTCTTTCAATCTGCTTCGCCTGCCAAGGAGAAGAGATTCAATGTCTCCGAGGGCATTATAACGGTTTTCGAAGTCTCCTGTAGAAGTCTCTACTTCAAGTTCTGAGAGTTCATCCTCCACATCGCTCTGACGTATCCTCTTCCTGCATGTCGGACAGAAATAATAGAGATACATCTTTTTCATCTTGCCATATGCCGACTTGCATAGAAGCGTACTGCCACATCTCCTGCATATGAGAACGTGTGTGAAGATGTATCTATCCGACTTCTGCGAATGAGTCACAAGATTACTTTCAGCTTGTTTCTGCATCTCTTCAGTGATGATTGCAGGAACCAGATCATCATAATCCTTTCCATACACACTTATAGTTCCTGTGTATTTCCTATTCTTGATAATCCTCCTGATGCGTCCCATCGTGAAGATTTCCTTATCCTGACGGATGTTCGCCACCCTGACTATCTCTCGCATCCTGTATCCTTCGCACGCCATCTGGAAAATCTCCAGAACTAAGGATGCCTCTTCTGGATTAAGCACCATCCTGCCGTCATCATCCTTCATGTAACCGTAATGGCTCTTACCGCCAAATGGATACCTGCCCGACTCAGCTATATTGATGATTGCATCTCTTGTACGCTCAGACGTTCTTTCTCGCTCATACTGGTGCGTTGCCATCTTGATTGTAGTCATGAAGCGTTCACTTGCCGTCTCGAAAGAAGGATTATCATAAAGACACTTGAGAGATACTCCATACTTATCCAGCATCCTCATAAGAGACATCATATCCATGATATCACGGCTGACTCTCGACATGTCATAGGCAACGATCAGATCCATCTGTCTGGTCTTTATATCGCCTATGAGAGACCTCATAGCGGGTCTCTCAAGGCTCTTTGCAGACCACCCATCATCTATATACCATTTTATTTCCGACTCATCTGAGATGATTTCCAGCATCTCACAGTGATTGATGATGATTCTTTTCTGCATCTCTATGGATACGCCATCTTCCGCCTGTCTCAGCGTTGAGACACGGAGATAGCCTGCTATTCTCATTGTTCCACAGCTTTCTCTGGTGTAGCAGTCTTTCCAGCTTCAGGCTTGCTCTTCTTGTATCCTGCCTTTCGTGCAGACTTCCTCTTCTGCTGTTCCAGCATCTTCTTCTTGTTGAGTTCCTTTCTTCTCTTCTTCGCCTCGATTCGTCTTTCATACTCTTCTCTTCTCTTTGACTTGCGGACCACAGCTATCTTGTGTTCCTGCTGATCATATGTCTTGTGAAGAGATGATGCCACCATCTTAGCCTTGTTGAGTCGGTCCCAGAATGCGTCATATTTCTGAAACTGCTCCTCAAGACGGCATACAGCTGTCGCTGTCGGATGATACTTTTCCATGAGGTCCCATGCCTTGCCTTCAAATATCTCTTCAACTCGTCCGACTGTGACGTATGTTGAATGACCTCTTCGTACATCTCCTTTTCTTCTTTCACGTGAGACTGAATACTGTACAAGTACAGCATCATCCACTTCCACATCCTTGAATGGACATGCAAAGTAGTAATCTTTCTGGTTGTCATTTATAGGCTTTGCCGTCTGCTGTTGCAGTTTGCATCTTATTACTTTCATATTGATTTCTCCTTTATATTCTTCCTATCTTAAGCAAAAAACGGAAGAGATGCCACCATCTCTCCCGTTTTTTCCGAATACATATATATTGTAAAGATTTCTTTGTCTGATGTCAACATTACCCTCTATTCTGGATGGTCTGATTACCCTCTATTCTGGATGGTCTGATACCCAGAATAAAAAGACAGGCATCAAAGCCTGTCCAGTAAATTGCATCGTTCATTCTACAAGTATCCTTATGGGATTAGGATTATTATATCACTGATTATGCATTCTAACAACTCATCCAACAGACAGAGACTGCTGATGGATTTTCAGCAGTCTCCAGCCTATTTAAAAGTTGTTCAAGTTCCGTAATGTCCTCTCGTGAGAACGGAATCGCACGAATTCAGGGAAGGAATCCATATGTGCGAAATAGATTATATATAGAGGAGGACAGGGAATTATGAGAGTCCTTTTCAGGACAGAAATATTCTATCATTCTACTGCTATTTTTGCAATAGTACCCTCGGTCACCCTCTATGGACTGCAATTACATTGAGAATAACAACAAAATATGCTATAATACATATGTTCTAGTTTATACCCCATGAACACATAATATCGAACGGCACCGCATTGCAGCTAAGCTGTAATGCGGTGCTTTTTTTGTACTATTTAATACAAAAAAAGACATGAGGATCAGCCTCATGCCTATTATCAGTTTGTTACATTATCAAACATTTCATCCTGCAACTCAAGTACAGCTAATGCCTTCTTCAGAGTTGTTATAAGATAGTTATCATATGTGAAGTCCATCCCTTCAACATAGATATCAAAGTCGTGAAACACGTACGCACCCTCGTGCTGAGCGTAATATAAAGCAACCTGAGCGTCTTCCCCTTCTTCAGATATCCATCTCTTAATATCTTCAATATCCTCTTCACAGCCGTAAGATACGTTATCTGCAACGTATTTATCAAAGTTGCTGTCGATGTTTTCCCTGACATAATTGTACGCTGATTTCAACGCCATAATACATTCCACCTTTCCGTTCCTATATATAACACTAACACAGATTCAATGACATATCAAAATAAAGAGTGAAAACTTCCCTCTTCAAGGAGAGTTCTTCAATTAATGATACATATAAAAAGCCACCAGCTACTACCAATAGCCGATGACTTCTAAAGGATATATATGTCCTTCAATTATGCACCATCATTTTACACCATGACTTGGGGCAATTCAATTGACTACTATATCTATTTGATTTGTAACAAAGTTTATATAGCTTTGTAATTTCTTATATAATAGATTTTTACTATATTGTTCCATATATTCATAGTCAGGTGTTCCACATTCATTTACAGGTAACATAATTCCACTTCTAAGCAATCGCTCTTTAGTCCATTTATATCCGTGACTATATTTTTCTTGCGACATATCAGAACAAGTAGTTATAAACAATCCAATATATCTATTAAGCCAATCCGAATATGCAAATATTACATCAGAAGTAGAAATGAAACTTTCATATTTGTATATTGCATATCCGGCAGAGCCATTACCATTCTTAATAAATCCAACAGCATTCCCTTTTTGTAACATTTTTTTATCCGCTCGCACAAAAGATAAAACACCATTATTGCGATTAGTCGCACCTATATATGATTTTCCGAATGTTTTATCTTCTTCAAGATGGTTTAATCCTTTTGATTTTCCAGGAGCAAAATAATCAAAAATATCTCCAATAAAAAACTATTGCCATTCCTTATCTTTCAGAGGTATTAGGTCGTACCCCCCCCCGACAATTTCAAGCTGTTTCTTGCAATATTCAAGATATTCTTCTCTTTTTATTTTTTCTTTCTCTTTGATATAGGCTTCCATGAATTCATAATCAGGCATATTATTTTGATCTATCGGCAATAATAGTTGCATTCTCTTTAATCTTCCCAAAGTCGCACCATTTCCACCCCAAGAGAGCTTTGAAACTTGCTTTTTCAAAAGTGGAATTATGAATTTGGCAGTGTATTTATTAAGATGTTCATTATATAAAACCTGAATATTTTGTCCAGTATAAAAACTATGTGGTTGATAAAATACTGTTTGAGTATCTAAGCCAATTGTTATTACATTTCCTTTGTCTATTTTAAACTTTTCTCTTTGTTCCTTTCCAACGAACAATGCAACTCCATTATTAAAATCAGAGCGGGTAATATATGGTGTTTCTTTGTCATTACTCTCCAGCAATTTGTTCTTATCTATCCCAGAAAGTGAAGATCTAAGTTTGAAAATCCCATTTTCTTTTTCATCCGAAATATAAAAAGCTCCCCATTTTTTATCTGTCAGTGTTTTCATCATCGTTCACCTCCTCAAATAAATATTTTTTTCCTTGCATTATCATTGCAAATTCAAATGATAAGTAATCTCCAATAGTTTTATCGAACTCTTCTTCAGTAGGTAATTCATCATTGAAATAGTAAAAACTGTGCAACCACTCATCACCCGCTTCAACAGTTGTTTTTACACAAAATTTTGTTTCAGCTTCTATTCTATCGAACCAAACATCAAGTAAATGTTGCTTTTTATCTTTCGCTGACTCTGTTTCTAACAAGCCGATATGTGGAGATACCTTGTAACCATCATCTTCAAAATTAATAAACTTACATTGCTTATCAGCTGGGTGTGGCTCTCCAGCAGTAAATACAGCGATACAAGGCATAGTACCAACACCATAAAATGTATCTTTATTTAATGTTATAACGCCCTCCAATGTATGATGTTTGAATATATTTTCTTTGATTCCCCTCTCTTCTTTTGACTTACCAGTCATAGTTGATTGTGGAACAATAATAATACATCTTGCTCCAACAGATAATGAATCCAATAAATGTTCAGTAAAAGCAATCTCATATAGCTCTGAATTAGATTTTGAGCCTTGCGAATAAGGAGGGTTCATCATTCCAACGGTTGCTTGCTTTAATTGCAACTTATTTGGGTCTTGCTTCAAGAAATCGTCATTGATCAAATTACTTTTTCCATCACCACGCAAAATCATGTTTGTAGTCGCAATAGTAAACATATTAGGTCTTAATTCTATTCCATGTAGCTGATTTTGTCTTATACTTCTCTTTTGTGCCTCATCATCAGTTTTCTTAAGCATATTGTGCATTGCAGCAATCAAAAAGCCTGCTGTACCACAGCAAGGGTCAAAAACAACATCATCAGGTTTTAGATTGACTAAATCACAAAACAATTGTGTTATATGCTTAGGAGTAAGGATTATACCAAGTGTTTGTCCATCTCCTCCTGAATAACTCATAAATTCCCCATAAAATCGACCAATATAATCTTCTGCCGATTGAGAATATCTTATTGAACGATAAATTTTTTCAAACAAGAACTCTGTGAAATGTTTCAAGGGAGTTTTGTTTAATTTTTCATCAATTTCATTAAGTTTTACTGTATCCTTTATGAATGCAAATTGCCCTAATATTTTATCTTTTTTTACTGCTGGTGATACATTTGCTCTTTGTAAATTAGCGTCTATCGCATCATATATTTTTTGACCATCAGTTTTTATAGTATCCCCAGTTAAATCACTAATAGCAAAATTCTTAAATTCAGTTTCTCGAAGTGCTAGCAAAATTCCTGATACAATTAATGGTTTTTCAGTATCAAGAAGATTCCCATAATTTCTCAAGTCCTCATGCAATACCTCAGCATCTTTTAGGATTTCAGCAGTTTCTTTTTCAGTATCAGTATCTTCTTTCAGCACTTCTCGTGTATAATATTCGTCAATATTATCCTCATTAAAGGATATGAAAGACTGTACTTCGGGAAGTTCCCTGTAAAACTCTGTTTCATCTACATATATTGGAGAAATTTTATGCCTTCTTTCATCTCCCGATACACCAAAGGCAAATATTTTCTTATAGGTTGTATTCTTTGCAAGATGTTTAGCATAAAATAAAGCACCATTTACCGCATAATCACAAACTGCATTTATTTCATGGCTTATACAGTTCTTTTCGTTTAACTGAATATGTTTGCTTAAATCAGCCTTATCTTCTACAACAAGTAAATAATCTTTAACAACCGCTACATACTCTGGAAATCCTACATTTCCAGTACCTTTTTTAGAAGCAGTCTTTAAAGCTTTATCTATTTCTTTTATATTACTCCCTTGTGCATCAAAATTGATTTTAGCCTGTTTTAACAAATCATATACCCACAAGTCAGTCCTAATTTCTTTTTTCGCCATTTGCTTACACTCCTTTTATTTCTTTATATCCTGTCTGACAAGTTGCTTCAGGTATTGAGATACATTGTCACACTCTTCAAATTTTTCAAGGATATCAGCATCTGTGTTTTTATTCAGCTTCAAGGAGAAAGTCTTAGTATTTCTCTTATCATACTTTACACTAGCTTTAGACTGTGCATTCGCATAAGTAGTGTCCAGATAATACCTAATCATATTATCTAGTTCTTCTCTGCTTTTTAGCTTTAGAGCTCTCATGGCTTCCTTTTCAGAAAGGAGTTCCCTATCTCTGAAATCAGATTCCTCAGTATCTAGCCACTTTTCAGCTTTATCCATTGAAATGAACTTCTTTACATAGACAGGCTCCCCATCCTTGAAGGAGATTCCAAATACCTCACCAAAGGCATTATAATACTCTCTGAAATCACCGTTGACAGCATCCATAACTTCTTCTTCAAGGATTCCAGATACCTTATCCAGCATATCCTCATAATCTGTAATTCTGACTTTAAGAGTCTTGGAGTTAAGCTTGGAATCAAACTCATCTGTCAATTCAGTGATTCTTTCGTTCCGCCACCATGAGAAGAAATCTTCTCCTTTATCTAATTTGTAAGTTTTTTCTAGACTGCCTACGATATCATCAATATCTCTTACCAGTTCATCGTGAGATATATTTCTGAATTTTGCAGAACCGTCATAATTATATTCAACTTCGAATTCATCAATACAGCTTGTATATTGATATTCATCTGGTTCATCTTCATTTATTTCATATTCATTAACCAGAACCGCATCATATGAACAGTTATAGGAAGAAGAAGCTTCTTCCTTGGCAGTTTTGATTGCTTCTTCATCGTCTTCAATAAACACTGGATGACACCCTTCCAGACTGGAGAAAGTGATCTCTCTGTTCTTATTCTGGTTTATCAGTTCAATAGCATATTTGGTTTTCATATTATTTCCTTTCATTTATGTGGGTTTTTAATTGATTGAATGAATTCATCAATTTTATCATATTCTTTTTTAGTAACTTCAAATTTAGCATAAATATATTTTGAAGAATCAACTGAAATAATTTTAATTCCATTTTCATTTAAGAATGGTTTTAAATTTCTCCATTCGTCGTGAGTTAACATAGAGCAACTCTCAAATTTGTTTTCCATATTCTTATCCTATTAGTCCCAATCAAATTCAGTTACATCACTTAGCACATCCCAGTCAGAAACACAGTCATCTAATTCGTTTGCTTCAGCATTGTCAGCATCCCAACGTACTAGATACTTAGTTCCTTGCTGATCAACTGCTTTTGCATAAAAATAGAATCCGCTGGAATCGACAGTGTCTCTAGCACCTTCCAGAATGAAGTAGGTTCTTCCTTCAAATTCAGCAGTACTGAATACTTTTAATTCTTTTCCTTCATGATTGATAGTTTTCATTTTACTGTTCTCCTTTTTAATTATTTTAACCCTTCTCTATATCTATATTATATATAAGTATTACTTATATGTCAAGATAAATATAAGTAATACTTATATTTTGCACCGAATTTCATTGTTATTGTAAGCCTATATTTATCTGATATTCCATCATAATCCCCTTCATTTTCATTATTTTAGTTCTAGCTGAAAAAAATACCTGTTGCACCCCCTTGGCAAATATCAAGGAGCTTCCCTGCGGGACTCCTCCTTGACATTTGCCTTATCAGGGGTTGCACCTTTAGGAGGCGAGGCGAGTGCGCCTTAAAATTAAGGAGGAATAAATTATGTTTGAAGCAACAGAAAAGGAAGTAAAAGAATTAAGAAAGGAATATCCAAAAGGAACAAGAGTGGTTCTTGTTCGAATGGACGATACACAGGCACCACCTATCGGTACCAAAGGCACAGTATTAGGTGTAGATGACACAGGCAGTCTGCTCATGGCTTGGGATAACGGGTGTGGATTGAGCGTGGTCCATGGTGAAGATGAAGTGAAGAAAATCAATGATTCTATGAGTGAATACAGTTTGCGTGATATACTCATTGCATTTTCAATTAAATACAATGGAATCTTCACAAGTATCTATGGTGCAATAGCAATAAAAGAAGAACTTAGTCATGATGAAATGGAAGAACTTCTCAACAAAGCGCCTAAGTACCTCGTCACAATCATAGATGATGATTATCCTTCATCACTCAAGAAGATTCCATGTCCCCCATTCGTCCTCTATTATTGTGGTGATTTAGAAGAAATCAACAGAAAAGAAATATCACTATTCCATGTAGGTGCATTAAAACATGGCTATCGTTATTTCATTCCGTCACCGAATTACTCAAAACGTTTCATCGCCTGTGAGAATCCATCAGAATTCAGCACTTATCTCAAAGAATTTATAACTATCTACAAGGATTGTATTTAACTAATTAAAGTATGGATTAATTTCCATACTTTTTTTAAAAAAATTTCGGTGCTTGCACCCTCCGTTGCCTCTCCGACTGCAAGCACAGGCTCGTCAGCTGAAGCTTCCTCGCCAAATCATTTTCATTCATTCTGGTCTAGTTAAATAAAAAATCAAAAGATCAGATGCAGATGCCCTCGTTGCCTCTCGGACCATCTGCATCACGGATGCTACGCCTGTCCATGCTGCACAGACTCCGCATCCTTTTTTCATTTTCATTATTTTTAATCTAGTTTAAAAGAAAATGCCTGTTGCACACCCTTGTCTCTGTCAAGGAGCTTCCCTTCGGGACTCCTCCTTTGACATTCGCCTTTAAGGGCGTGCACCTATAGGAGGCAAGGCAAGTCGCCTTGATAATTAAAGGAGGAATAGAATATGGAAAATTTAGTATCACATGAAGCAATGGTAAAAGAAATCAAGAACTTATGCTGGGACAACAGATACCGTGAAGGTATGACATTAGAACATCTAGCTGAGGAACTTGATGCACTGGCTGAGGATTTTGATCCTTATGAATACCGTGACAATCTTCTGGGAGAAGATAATTATATTGATGAAATCATCTATGATTTAAAAGATGGAAGATACATCAGTGAATATATGGAATTTCTTCAGATGGTTGCTGAAGAAGATGAAGACAACAGCGTTGTTGCAGAAATCCTAATGCAGTATTTAAAGAAATACAAGAAAGGATGCTGAGATGTTCATATCATAAAAATCAGAGTGAAGCGATAACACTTAAAACACCAATTTAAAAAATAAAGGAGATCAAGAATTATGAAATTTACTGAATTTGAAAAAGAAACAAGAATTACAAACTTCGCTAAGAGATGCTTATTGGATGTTAATTACAACGAAAAAGGCGAGAGCTACAGAGTACCTGTTCATGAATGGGCGAGAAAATGTTGGAGAAAAGCAAAGACATTTGAAGAATTTGTTGAATTATTCTTTGCTACAGATGAAGAAGAAATTGTTAGAAGTCAAGGATATTGTGAACTATCTAAAACATTAAATGCCAAGGCTCACGAAAAGAGATTTAACAGAATGTTAAGTAATGCGAATCGTGCATATTGCACAATGAGTGATATCGGTTCTTTAAAAATTGGAAATAGTAACTTTACCATGCTGGTACCTAACAGTTATGGCGATGGAGAAACAAAAGTGTTTGTTTTTAAAAAAGACAACGGAAACTTCATTTACAATATGTTAAATATCCATGATTGGCGCTGTTCTTGCAAAGGCAAGATTGATATTTATCATTATGATTGTGGGGATGATATTTGTGCAACGTTGGAAGGTAGTTATTCAATTTATTCAGAAAACGGAAATGTTATCTTTGTAGAAGATTAATTTAAAAAAGTGAAGCGATAACACTTAAAACACTAATTTCCTTATAAAAAAAAGAGGTTGACAATGATAAAATGAAAAATATTAGAGAACGTATAAAAACATTACTCAAAGAAAAGAAGATGACACAGAAACAGTTAGCTGAATTGTCTGGAGTGACAGAGAGTGCTTTATCGCATTACATCAAAGGAGATCGTATTCCTTCAGGAGTCGCATCAGTAAATGTCGCCTATGCATTAAGTACAACAGTTAACTATATTTTAGGCAAGGAAGATATACTAGATTTTTCAAACGTAAAACGAATTCTAGAACAAAATAAGAGTAAAATGACAAATGAGGAAAAAGCTGAATTAATTGATTTGTTATTCAGGAAGGATTAAAAGGAGGAAACAAAATTGGAAAGAAAACAGGGAAGTCTTTATAAATATGAAGTATACTGCCCAGTCTGTGGGGCAACATGGAAAAGAAAAACCAGATGCAAATTAGTAAGGGACTCAGAATTATTCTACTGCAAGAGATGTGAGGTGGAATTGAAAGTCAGAGTAATTGGAGGAAAATAAACCATATGACAGATAAGGAAAGATATGAAGAACTCTATAAGAAGTATAATATTCTGTGTGAAGAATACAGAGATCTGAGAGAAGCTTATGAAGAACTGCTGCGTGACTATATGTGCTATGAATATGAAATGGGGTGGGATGATGAATGATGAAAAAAGAATAGTCGCAGGGCATGTAAAGGATGGAAGACTGGCAGTCTATGATATGAAGGGAAATCTGCTTTGCAATGCTTCTCCAAAAGATGAAGCATTCATCATAACGGTCAAGCATGCTTTTAATGGCTGTGACATCATTGTTGGATATGAACCACAGAGACTTATCAGCTTCATCGTGAAGCATGGCATCACTCTTCAGTCATATGATTTTATTGACATTTCATCCTATACAGATTTCGACTTCAAAAGAAATAAATCACACGGTACAGGAGGCAGAACTTCAATCAATGACATTGCCAAATTATACGGCTTTCCTGTCACAGGAAATGAGGCTAAGGATGATGCACTCATCATTCTTAGAACATTCCTTCTTCTGAGAGAACGTCTAGAAGACAGCAATGCCACAATTTCAGAAAAGAATATTACCAGCAAAGAAGATAGAGACAGCTTCTTTCGCATCATCAACTGGATTGATTCAGAATACTGCTCACGTTCTACCAATCTCATTGCAAGAACTGAGGGCAGTCATTCAGTCAGCTATATGACTATAAATTATGATGAGATCAGAACAAGGATATCTAAATGGCTGAAGAAGGAATGCACTTATACAAGAGTATCCTATGATGAGCAATATAGACTTCACATCTTTACTGGCATTCAATCAGAGGATGAAATGAACTCTCATGAACCAGACATGCAGTATCAGCATATGACTATCATTCCTGTTCCAGAACACATGAACAACATGCTACACAGAAAGGATATCAGCAGAAAGGATATCTTCAGCAAGACGAAAAAAGACTGGATTTCACAGAACCTACGAAAAACCACCATTGAAGGACTTCTCACATATCTTAAATCGCCAGCTGAAGCAGAAAAGAAGAGTTATGAAGAGATGTTCTCTTCAGGGATGAGCGATTTAGATATCGCTCATCGAAAAGGTATCCGACTAGCTACTGTGATTGAAAATAGAATCAAGATTCTGGGCAGTAAGGACGTATCCATCATAGATGGATACATCACCAACGGCACTGAAGAACCTGTTTACGAAGAATTTATCACTAATGACTACTACAAGAGACTGAATGGTACAATCAGCCCTTATAAGGCGAAAAGCACTGAAAGAGCAGTCAGAAATAAGACAGGCATCCATGTAGATTACATCTCAATGATGGCTGTATTTTACAAGATACTATTCAACGGGCATTACATGGATGTTTTCTGCTAAATAAAAAAAGAGAAGAGACATGATATCTCCTCTCTATGAGAACGTCACTCTGTATCCTGTATATATTCCATCTGCACCCTGAATTGGAACAACATTATACCCATTTGCGTGACCTGCATTAATCTGACTCTGGGCATACTGTACTGCCTGGTTATATGTCTGGTTCATGTCGCTTGATGATGAGAAAATGAACACCCTTGAAGATGCAGTCACCTTTCTGGAACTGCTGGAACCACCTGTCTTGGGTGGATTGTTCTGTTGAGAACCATTCGATGCAGACTGCTGACCAGCTGAAGGACTCACTGTCTGCTGTGGCTTTTCTGCCACTGATACATTAAGAAACTTCTCAGTCATGTTTCCTGCATCATCCTCCACATAATATCTTACCTTATACGTTCCAGACTTAGAGCAGTCAACACTTCCTTCTGTCTTCACTCTATTTTTTATGTCTCCGTCTTCATTATCAACTGCACTCTGTATGTAGGCTTCTGAATTGAATGAACCTCCATATGCAATGCTTTCATCCGTCTTTGAAAGAGATAGAACTGGAGGTATATCATCATATACTCTGATTGTCATATACTTTTCTATCTTCTTCATGTCATTGGAAAGAACATACTTGACTCTGTATGTTCCCTTCTTATCAAGCTTTGTTTTTGGAATAGACAGATGGCAGTCTTTGCTGTAGGATTTGATGTAATCCATATAGTCAATGCCTCCTGCCTTTGACTCACCGATTGACAGGTTATCTGCCTTCAATTCCAGATGTATACTCTGAAACATATTTGTGATTGTATCCTTCTTCCAGAAGCATAGTGCAGACACTGACACAATCACTGCTATAAAGACTGCAACGATGATATATCTAAGCAGTCTTTTTTTCTGAACTGCCTCATGCTTCGCATCATACACTGCATTATTTTCAAATAATCCCTGTCGCATGCCCTTCATCTGTTCTGAAGGAATATCAGGATGACAGAAAGGCGTTGGATCAATATCCTGTGAAAGACACAGCCTTATCTCCTTCATCTGCTCCCAGTCGTAACGCGGGTCACACATGTAGCTGAGATCCAGTCCTTCATCATCTGCCTTCTTCAACTGCATCTTCTGCTGAGTGCTGTAAGCATACTTTTCGCAGTATTTCTCATATTGCTGACTCACCGCCAAACCCTCCTATAGGAATCTTAAAATAAAATACACAGTGTGTGTTTTATTTTAAGATATTATTTTATTATGACAATGAGCGACACGTGTCGCTCATTGTCATACACTCTATATATTTTGT
>ERZ1026844.1582-NODE-1582-length-13565-cov-14.811843_pt1 | contig 13565 bp, 8 predicted proteins | sample MGYA00380152_ERZ1026844 | MGnify/ENA primary metagenome ERZ1026844 (study PRJEB33269, sample SAMEA4719788) | human gut metagenome | biome: human-associated habitat; feature: organic feature; material: feces | place: Cameroon | collected 2013-10 ... | reverse complement strand
TGAATTTAAGATTCCCGACAACCTTGAACCGGTCAACATCCTTGTCCTCGGCTACGCCGACACCTCTCGTGAAAAGGCTCTGTCCGCAGATCGCCATGCAAAAATGAGAAACTCTCTTTCTGCCATGGTATCTTTCGAGAAGCTTTAACTTAAAATTATATCTTTATATCATTCTATTTTCTCTGGCACGTCCAACTATTAAGTTTTTCTTAATAGTTCCAACTGCTAAACTCGAACCATCCAAAAATCCCGGATAGTTGACAGACTGCCCAAGTTATTAAGCAACGCTTAACAACTGCCCTGAACTCTTCGGAAATTCCGAAGAGTTGCCCCTATATGTACAGCCCCCGCCAACATCCGCTGACGGGGTTCTGCTATGCTTACAGCTCTATGCTGTTCTGCCTGTTCTTCTTCTGGCTCCTATCTGTTGTCTGCTCCTGTTCCCTCATACCATGTGCCCTGTTTGCTGTCCTTGTACGAAAGCAACACCCGCACTCCTAAAGAAGAGTTGCTCCGCAAGATTGCGGAGGTGCTGGACGTGAACTACCGTTCCCTCTATGAGCCTACCTTGTACGCCGCAGAGGATGTAATGTACACCCTGTTCGAACTGGATGAGCACTACCCCGGCACCCGGCTCTATGAGGTCACAGACACCACCGACCCGGATCTCCCGGAAAAGCACATGGCAGTCAGTTTCCGCTATCGCCTGCTGGATGAGTTCTTAAAGGAGTGGCAGCTCCGTAAGAAGCAGCTCCGGGAGGGCGAGATCACCAAGGAAGAGTATCTGGAATGGAAACTCAACTGGCCGCAGACTGCTGACGGCTGCGGCCACTACGAGCCGAAAAAAAGTGGCGCAACGAATAAGAGACACAAAAATGCCCTCTGAAAAACTTACCGTTTCTCAGAGGGCATTCTTATGTCTCTCTTTATGAATAATCGCCTGATAGTATCAAAGCAGTATCACAGAGTCTTTTAGCTCTTAAAATATCGCATTGTATCAATACTTTTCAGGGTTTGCCGATTATTCGAGCTCGATCGTGGCGGGCGGCTTACCGGTGCAATCGTAGAACACGCGATTGACATGCTTGACCTCATTCACGATGCGGCTGGTGACAGTGCCCAGGACATCCCAGGGCATGTTATAGCTTTCGGCAGTCATGAAATCCGTAGTGGTGACAGCACGCAGAGCCACAGCGTAGTCATACGTGCGCTCGTCACCCATAACGCCGACACTGCGCATGTTGGTCAGAGCTGCGTAATACTGGTTGATCTCCTTGTCCAGACCGGCCTTCGCGATCTCCTCGCGCCAGATGGCGTCTGCGTCCTGCACGATGGCGACCTTTTCGGGGGTCACTTCGCCGATGATGCGGATGCCCAGACCGGGGCCGGGGAACGGCTGACGGCTGACCAGATACTCCGGCAGACCCAGCTCACGGCCGACCTGACGGACCTCGTCCTTGAACAGGTTGCGCAGAGGCTCGACCAGTTCCTTGAAGTCCACCGTGTCGGGCAGGCCGCCGACATTGTGGTGGCTCTTGATGACGGTGGACTCACCGCCCAGACCGCTCTCGACAACATCGGGATAGATAGTACCCTGTGCCAGGAAATCCACCTTGCCGATCTTCTTGGCCTCTTCCTCGAAGACACGGATGAACTCCTCGCCGATGATCTTGCGCTTGCGCTCCGGCTCGGTGACGCCTGCCAGCTTGCCAAAGTAACGCTCACGGGCATCCACGCAGACGAAGTTGATGTCAAAGTTGGGGTTGCCGGGGCCGAAGACGGCGCAGACCTCTTCCTTTTCGTTCTTGCGGAGCAGGCCGTGATCCACGAAAACGCAGGTCAGCTGCTTGCCGACCGCCTTGGCCAGCATAGCTGCCAGGACCGAGGAATCCACACCGCCGGACAGAGCGCACAGCACCTTGCCGTCTCCGATCTCTTCCCGCAGTGCCTTGACGTTGTTCTCCACGAAAGAGTCCATCTTCCAGTCGCCCGTGCAGCCGCAGACGTTGTACACAAAATTGTGCAGCATCTTCTTGCCCTCGGCGGTGTGCAGGACTTCCGGATGGAACTGGACGGCATACAGGCCCTTCTCTGCATTTTCCGCAGCGGCCACCGGGCAGTTCACCGTATGCGCCGTGATTTGGAAACCGGGTGCTGCCTTCTCAATGTAGTCGTTGTGGCTCATCCAGCAGATGGTGGAGGGCTGAACATCCGCAAACATCTTGCTGGAATTGTCCACGAAGACCTCCGTTTTGCCGTATTCACGCTCCGGTGCACGGCAGACATGACCGCCCAGCAGGTGCATCATCAGCTGACTGCCGTAGCAGATGCCCAGGATGGGCACACCCCAGTTGAAGATCTCCGGGTCGATCGTCGGGGAATCCTCCAGATAGACGCTGTTGGGGCCGCCGGTGAAGATGATGCCCTTCGGGTTCTTGGCCTTGATCAGTGCCAGATCCGTCTTGTAGGAATAGATTTCACAGTAGACATTGTTCTCGCGGACGCGGCGGGCGATCAGCTGGTTGTACTGGCCGCCGAAATCCAGAACGATCACGGTTTCGTGCTGCATGATATTCTCCTCCCTGTTGCAGGTGTGCTTTTATAGATAAGAACAGTATAGCACATTTCACAACCAAAATCGACATCTTTTGTGGATTTGACCGGATTTATTTTTTTCGAATTGGATGCCGCAGGACTGTCTTGCACTTTTCCGGAGCCGTGCGGCGAGGGTCAGAGAGATAGATCTCATGGTGGCGTCGGGCTGCAAAGTCAACCTCATATCCCTGCACCGCCGCAAAGGCGTCCATCTGGCGCAGTGTTTCCGGCTCACTGTCGTATGGACCAAGGTGCAGACACTGAACACAAAGCCCCTCGTCATAATGGAAGAATTCCACCTTCGAGAAATCCTTCCGTTTTTTGGCGGTCGCTTCCTGCACAGCCCAGTCAAACTCAGCTTTCGTCACGAACTCCGGCAGGCGGATCATCGACGTCCACTCGAATGTCTCCTTGTGGGCGTAGTTCACCCCATTAACGCCTGCCTGATGCCACAGGCCCTCCAGCGGCGGAACGACATATTCGAAGTAATCGTCGATCTTGTGACTCCCCTTATAGCTCATCTTGATGGTGAATGCAATGCCGTACAGCAGCTCCATCGCTGCCTGGTATTCGCCATCCGGCTCATTGGGGTCGCCTTTTCCCTGCACCGCCACAAAATTCATGGGCGGGATGGTCACAAGGGATGGTTTCTTCGGCGGCAGGTAAAATTCCTTGTATTCTTTCTTATAATCAAAGGCCATCGTTTACACCCTCCGGAAATTTATTCTGTTTCAAGTGTATCACAACAACCAAAATTTGTAAAGCCGCTTTTTATCAAAACGAAAAAGCCCTTCTGCGACAGGCGCAGAAGGGCTGGTATAAGCAAAAAGAGCGTTCCCACTCTCCGGAATGGGAACGCTCTTTGTAAGTTTAACCTTATGCCTTAGAACAGGCGCGAAGGGTCAAAATCACTCAATGATCTTGCCGACAACGCCGGAACCAACGGTACGGCCACCCTCACGGATAGCGAAACGCAGGCCCTCTTCCATAGCAACGGGGGTCAGCAGCTCAACGTGCATCATGACGTTATCGCCAGGCATGCACATCTCGGTGCCTTCCGGCAGGGTGATGATGCCGGTCACGTCGGTGGTACGGAAGTAGAACTGAGGACGATAGTTGGAGAAGAACGGGGTGTGACGGCCGCCTTCGTCCTTGGTCAGAACGTAGACCTGAGACTCGAAGACCTTGTGGGGGTGAACAGAACCCGGCTTTGCCAGGACCTGGCCACGCTCGATCTGGGTACGATCAACACCACGCAGCAGAGCGCCGATGTTATCGCCAGCCTCAGCGAAGTCCAGAGACTTACGGAACATCTCCAGACCGGTGATGGTGGTGTTCAGACGGTCGGGCTTAATGCCGACGATCTCCATAGCATCGCCAACCTTGGCCATACCACGCTCAACACGACCGGTAGCAACGGTACCACGGCCAGAAATGGTCATGACATCCTCGATGGGCATCAGGAAGGGCTTGTCCTCCTCACGATCCGGGTTGGGGATGTAGGAGTCAACAGCGTCCATCAGCTCCTTGATGCAAGCGTAAGCAGGATCCTCGGGATCGTTGGGAGCCTCCAGAGCCTTCAGAGCGGAACCACGAATGATCGGGGTGTCATCGCCCGGGAAGTCGTACTCGCTCAGCAGCTCACGGATCTCCATCTCGACCAGATCCAGCAGCTCTTCGTCGTCGACCATATCGCACTTGTTCATGAAAACAACGATATAGGGCACGCCGACCTGACGAGCCAGCAGGATGTGCTCACGGGTCTGGGGCATGGGACCATCGGTAGCAGCAACGACCAGGATAGCGCCGTCCATCTGAGCAGCACCAGTGATCATGTTCTTAACGTAGTCAGCATGGCCCGGGCAGTCAACGTGAGCGTAGTGACGCTTCTCGGTCTGGTACTCAACGTGAGCGGAGTTGATCGTGATACCACGAGCACGCTCCTCAGGAGCCTTATCGATGTTGGCGTAGTCCATGAACTCTGCATCACCCTTCAGAGCCAGGTACTTGGTGATAGCAGCGGTCAGAGTGGTCTTGCCGTGGTCAACGTGACCGATGGTGCCGATGTTAACATGCGGCTTGGAACGGTCAAATTTTGCCTTTTCAGCCATTGGAATATCCTCCCTTTATAATCGGATTGAATTTGGTTACAACAGTCCTGCAAAAACAGAATTGCATTGCAAAACTATTCTACTAGATTCAGCCTGTAAAATCAAGTGTTTTTACAGGAAATTTTGCCGGAGCTACACTACCCCGGCAAAATTCGTTTTCAATTCAGGCAATCAAGCCTTGGTGCGGCCAGCAATGATCTGGTCGGCAATGTTCTTGGGCACCGGCTCGTAGTGAGACGGCTCCATGACATACTGGCCACGGCCCTGGGTCTTGGAACGCAGGTCGGTGGCGTAGCCGAACATCTGAGCCAGAGGAACGAAAGCGTTGACACGCTGCGTGCCTGCCATTGCCTCCATGCCCTGGATCTGACCACGGCGAGCATTCAGGTCGCCGATGACATCGCCCAGATACTCATCAGGAACGATGACAGCAACCTTCATGATGGGCTCGGTGATGATGGGGTCAGCCTTGCGCATAGCGTCCTTGAAAGCCATAGAACCTGCGATGGAGAAGGCCATTTCAGAGGAGTCGACCTCATGATAAGAACCATCCCACAGGGTGACCTTGACATCAACGACAGGATAACCAGCCAGAACGCCGGACTTCATAGCACCCTGGATACCGTTGTCGATAGCCGGGATGTATTCCTTCGGGATCGCGCCGCCAACGATGGCGTTGACGAACTCGTAACCCTTGCCGGGCTCGTTGGGCTCGATCTTGATCTTGACGTGACCATACTGGCCCTTACCACCGGACTGACGAGCGTACTTGGTCTCCTGGTTGGCCTCCTTGCGGATGGTCTCACGGTAAGCGACCTGAGGTGCGCCGACGTTTGCCTCGACCTTGAACTCACGCAGCAGACGGTCGACGATGATCTCCAGATGGAGCTCGCCCATGCCTGCGATGATGGTCTGGCCAGTCTCTTCGTCCGTGTAGGTCTTGAAGGTGGGGTCCTCTTCGGCCAGCTTTGCCAGCGCGATGCCCATCTTCTCGTTGCCGGCCTTGGTCTTCGGCTCAATGGCAACGCGGATAACGGGCTCAGGGAACTTCATGGACTCCAGAATGATGGGATGATTCTCATCACACAGAGTATCACCAGTGGTGGTGTTCTTCAGACCGACAACAGCAGCGATATCACCTGCATAGCAGCAGTCGATATCCTTGCGGTGGTTGGAGTGCATCTGCAGGATGCGGCCCATACGCTCCTTGTTGTCCTTCACGGAGTTGTAGACAGTAGTACCTGCCTCAACCTTACCGGAGTACACACGGAAGTATGCCAGCTTACCAACGAACGGGTCGGTAGCAATCTTGAAAGCCAGAGCAGCAAACGGAGCATCGTCAGAAGAAGGACGGGTCTCCTGCTCTTCGGTCTCAGGATTCACACCCTTGATGTCCTCGACATCGGTAGGAGCGGGCATGTAGTCCACGATCGCGTCCAGCAGCTTCTGAACGCCGCGGTTCTTGTAGGAAGAACCACAGACCACGGGCACCAGAGTGTTGGCGATGGTCTCCTTGCGGATCGCAGCCTTCAGCTCTTCACGCGTGATCTCCTCACCCTCCAGATACTTTTCCATCAGGACTTCGTCGTTCTCGGCAACAGCCTCGACCAGGATGTTGCGATACTCCTCAGCCTGCTCGACCATATCTTCGGGGATGGGCTCGGTACGCATATCATTGCCCATGTCGTCATAGTAGACCTCAGCGTTCATATCGACCAGGTCAACGATACCACGGAAGGTATCCTCCTGACCGATGGGCAGCTGGATGGCCACGCCGTTGGCGTGCAGACGATCATGCAGCATCTTGATGCAGCGGAAGAAGTCAGCACCCATGGTGTCCATCTTGTTGACGTACACCATACGGGGGACTTTGTACTCATCAGCCTGACGCCAAACGGTCTCAGACTGAGGCTCGACACCACCCTTTGCGGCCAGAACGGTCACAGAACCGTCCAGGACACGCAGAGAACGCTGAACCTCAACAGTGAAGTCAACGTGGCCCGGAGTGTCGATGATGTTGATGCGGTGACGATTCTTCTTGAACGCAACCGGATCCTTCTGGGTCTCGGAGTGAGACCAGTAGCAGGTGGTAGCAGCGGAAGTGATGGTGATACCACGCTCCTGCTCCTGAACCATCCAGTCCATGGTGGCGCCGCCATCGTGGACCTCACCGATCTTATGGTTGATACCGGTGTAGTACAGGATACGCTCGGTAGTGGTCGTCTTGCCGGCATCGATATGGGCCATAATGCCGATATTTCTCGTCATCTGAAGAGAAACTTCTCTGGGTGTAGCCATGAAATTAACCTCCTACAGAACAGATCAATAACGGAAATGAGCGAAAGCCTTGTTGGCCTCGGCCATCTTGTGGGTGTCCTCGCGCTTCTTCACGGCGTTACCAGTGTTGTTGGCAGCATCCATGATCTCAGCAGCCAGGCGCTGGGCCATGGTCTTCTCACCACGGCTGCGGCTGTAAGCGGTCAACCAACGCAGGCCCAGGGTCTCGCGGCGGGCGGGGCTGACTTCCAGAGGAACCTGGTAGTTGGCACCACCGACGCGGCGGGTCTTGCACTCGAGGCTGGGCATGATGTTCTCCATCGCCTTCTCGAAAGTCTCCAGAGGATCGTTGCCGGTCTTCTCCTGAATCATGGAGAAAGCCTCATAAACGATCTTCTGAGCGACGCCCTTCTTGCCATCCAGCATCACGCTGTTGACCAGACGGGTGACCATCTTGGAATTGTAAATAGGATCAGCTAAGACATCGCGCTTAGCAATGTTACCTCTTCTAGGCATCTTTCTTCCCTCCTTCACAGAATGATATCATCGGTACTCGAAAGTAATAAAACTCCCGTTGTGTCACAAAGAGCTGACCTTACATAAACCGTTACCCTCCGCACTATGCGGACTTGTTATTTATATAATGGAAAGCCGTTTATGGCGGTTGTCCTCAATTACTTCTTTGCAGCACCGGCCTTAGGACGCTTTGCGCCGTACTTGGAGCGGGCCTGGTTACGGCCTGCCACACCCTGAGTATCCAGGGTACCACGGATGATGTGGTAACGCACACCGGGCAGGTCCTTAACACGGCCGCCACGGATCAGCACGACGGAGTGCTCCTGCAGGTTATGGCCGATACCGGGAATGTAAGAGGTGACCTCGATACCATTCGTGAGGCGGACACGAGCAACCTTACGCAGAGCAGAGTTAGGCTTCTTCGGGGTCATGGTACGAACAGCAGTGCAGACACCACGCTTCTGGGGGCTGTTCAGATCAGAATACTGTTTCTTCTGAGAATTGTAGCTCTTCAGCAGTGCGGGAGCGGTGCTCTTGGTAGCCAGGACCTGACGGCCTTTGCGTACAAGCTGGTTAAAAGTAGGCATTTTGTTTCTCCTTTCTTAATGATGAACATCGGACAGTTTCCGACTTTTTTGCCGCACTTCCCCTTCAGGGACGCGCAACAGTTATATAATACTCGTTTTGATTTGGAATGTCAACAGTTTTTCCAGAAAAAATTGCAATTATTCTCTGCTCTTTCGGTTTTGCCGCAACGCCCGGCTTTTTCTACCCTCCTGTCCCCTGCCCGGCCTGCCGATGGCCTGGGCTGAGTGGGCAAACGGCGCAAAAAGCCGCCCTGCGGGGCGATCCCCCACAGGGCGGCAGTTGCAGTGCTTGAATTTCAGTTCCGGGCGCTTACTGCTGGTTTGCAACAGCCAGCTCAGCAGCGACAGCCTCGTCGCGCTCTGCCTCACGGCGCTTCAGATCCTCGCGGACCTCCGGGAGACCGGTACCGGCCGGGATCAGCTTACCGATGATGACGTTCTCCTTCAGGCCGGCCAGCGGGTCGACCTTACCCTTGATGGCAGCTTCGGTCAGGACACGGGTGGTCTCCTGGAAGGAAGCGGCGGACAGGAAGGACTCATTGGCCAGAGCAGCCTTGGTGATGCCGAGCAGCACCTGCTGATACTCGACCAGCTTGATGCCCTCTTCGCCTGCATCAATGCGCTTCTGGAGCTCGGCGTTGATGTTCTCCACTTCAAGGCGGTTGGCCAGTGCGCCGCCGATCAGGTCGGAGGAACCGGAGTCGGTCACGCGGACCTTGCGGCACATCTGACGGACGATGACTTCGATATGCTTATCGTTGATCTCAACGCCCTGCAGACGGTAGACCTTCTGGACCTCGCTGATGAGGTAGTTCTGGACGTCCTCCAGACCCTTGATGGCCAGAATATCCTGCGGATACAGAACACCTTCGCGGGTGATGATGTCGCCCTTCTCCACGCGGTCACCGGGCATGACACGTGCATGCTGGGTGAACGGGATGGAGTAGCTCTTGACGACCTCTGCGCCCGTCTCATCGTGGCCGGTGACCTTGATGACGACGTTCTTCTTGGTGTCGTCCTGCGAGACGACGCCGGAGATCTCGCTCATGATGGCCATGCTCTTGGGGCGGCGGCTCTCGAACAGCTCCTCAACACGGGGAAGACCCTGAGTAATATCTTCTGCCGATGCGATACCGCCGGTATGGAAGGTACGCATGGTCAGCTGGGTGCCGGGCTCGCCGATGGACTCTGCTGCAATGACGCCGATGGACTCGCCCAGCTGGACGGGCTCACCGTTGGCCATATCGCTGCCGTAGCAGTGTGCGCAGACGCCCACCTTGGCGCGGCAGGTCAGCAGGCTGCGGATCTTCAGCTTGGTGATGCCGGCTGCCTCGATGTCGTTGGCGTCGTACAGGTCGATCATCTTGCCTTCGGGCACGATGACATCGCCGGTGACGGGGTTGAGCACGTCGCCCACGGCGTAACGGCCGATGATACGCTCACGGAAGCTCTCGATCTTCTCCTTGCCCTCGTGGATCTCAGAGACCCACAGGCCATCGGTGGTGCCGCAGTCGATCTCGCGGACGATGACGTCCTGAGAAACGTCGACCATGCGGCGGGTCAGGTAACCGGAGTCGGCGGTACGCAGAGCGGTATCGGCCAGACCCTTACGAGCACCACGGGCAGAAACGAAATATTCCAGAATGTTCAGACCTTCACGGTAGTTGGCACGAATGGGCATCTCGATGGTCTTACCGGCGGTGTTTGCCAGCAGGCCGCGCATGCCGGCCAGCTGCTTGATCTGGTTCATAGAACCACGCGCACCGGAATCTGCCATCATGAAGATCTCGTTGTCCTTGGGCAGGTTTGCTGCCAGCGCCTTGGAGACCTTATCGGTCGTTGCCTGCCAGATGTTGATGGTCTGGGTGTAGCGCTCGTTCTCGGAGATCAAGCCGCGGTTGAACAGCTTGTTGACCTGAGAGACCTGCTTGTCGGCATCGGCGATCAGCTCGTCCTTCTGGGGCGGGATGACGGCGTCGCAGACTGCGACGGAGATGGCAGACAGCGTAGAGTACTTGTAGCCCTGTGCCTTGATGGCATCCAGCATCTTGGCGCAGGTGCGGGTGCCGTTGCGGGTCATGCAGCGGGAGATGATGTCGGGCAGGGTCTTCTTGGTCACGCGGAAGCTGACCTCATACTCCAGCCAGTGCTCCGGATCGGTACGGTCGATATAACCGAGGTTTTGGGGCACCGGGGTGTTGAAGATGATGCGGCCGACGGTCGCATCGACCAGGCCGGTGTGCTCGACACCGTCGATGGTCATGGTGCGGCGGACCTTGATGGGAGCGTGCAGAGTGACGACATGCTCAGCGTATGCCATCAGGGCCTCGTTCTCATCGCGGAAGATCTTGCCTGCACCCTCTTCGTTCTCGCGAACGGTGGTCAGGTAGTAGCTGCCCAGGATCATATCCTGCGTCGGGACGGTAACAGGAGCGCCGTCCGAAGGCTTCAGCAGGTTGCCGGAAGCCAGCATCAGCATCTTGGCCTCGCGGCAGGCATCCTCGCCCAGGGGCAGATGGACTGCCATCTGGTCGCCGTCGAAGTCGGCGTTGAATGCGGTACATGCCAGCGGGTGCAGCTTGATGGCACGGCCCTCGACCAGCACCGGGTTGAAGGCCTGGATGCCCAGACGGTGCAGGGTCGGTGCACGGTTCAGCAGGACCGGGTGGCCCTTGATGACGGTCTCCAGGCTGTCCCAGACTTCGGGCTTGGCGCGCTCGACCATCTTGCGGGCGGACTTGATGTTGTTGGCAACACCCTTCTCCACCAGATCCTTCATCACGAAGGGCTTGAACAGCTCCAGAGCCATCTCCTTGGGCAGACCGCACTGGTCCATCTTCAGCTCAGGGCCGACGACGATGACCGAACGGCCGGAGTAGTCAACACGCTTGCCCAGCAGGTTCTGGCGGAAGCGGCCCTGCTTGCCCTTCAGCAGATCGGAAAGGCTCTTCAGGGCGCGGTTGTTGGGGCCGGTGACCGGACGGCCGCGGCGGCCGTTGTCGATCAGGCTGTCCACAGCCTCCTGCAGCATCCGCTTCTCGTTGCGCACGATGATGTCGGGAGCGCCCAGCTCCAGCAGGCGGCGCAGACGGTTGTTGCGGTTGATGACGCGGCGGTACAGATCGTTCAGGTCAGACGTTGCAAAGCGGCCGCCGTCCAGCTGGACCATGGGGCGCAGGTCCGGGGGCAGAACGGGCAGAACGTCCATGACCATCCACTCCGGGCGGTTGCCGGAGATGCGGAAGGCCTCGACGACCTCCAGACGTTTCAGGATGCGGACCTTCTTCTGGCCGGAGGACTTCTCGACCTCGGCGGTCAGCTCAGCGCTCAGCTGATCCAGGTCGATCTCCTTCAGGAGCTCCTGGATGGCCTCGGCACCCATGGATGCCTCAAACTCGTCGCCGTAGCGCTCGCGCATCTCGCGGTACTCTTTCTCGGTCAGCAGCTGCTTCTTTTCCAGCGGGGTCAGACCGGGATCGGTGACGATATAGCTTGCAAAGTAGAGGACCTTCTCCAGCAGGCGGGGGCTGATGTCCAGCATCAGGCCGATGCGGCTGGGGATGCCCTTGAAGTACCAGATGTGGCTGACAGGGGCTGCCAGCTCGATGTGGCCCATGCGCTCACGGCGGACCTTTGCCTTGGTGACCTCGACGCCGCAGCGGTCGCAGATCTTGCCCTTATAGCGGATGCGCTTGTACTTGCCGCAGTGGCACTCCCAGTCCTTGGTGGGTCCAAAGATGCGCTCACAGTACAGGCCGTCGCGCTCCGGCTTCAGGGTGCGGTAGTTGATGGTCTCAGGCTTTTTGACCTCACCGTAGCTCCAGTTGCGGATCTGCTCCGGAGAGGCAAGGCCGATCTTAATGGAATCGAAAACGTTGTTTTCCATGAAACGAACCCTTTCTTAATCTCTCGTTGTTTCGATGATGGCAGGCGATCCAAATCCGCTGCTCTCCCCCGCCCTTGCGGCGGCAGCACGCGCACCGCTGCGGGGGCGGCAGCTTGTCCGGGATTTAGTCGTCCAAATTCACTTCGTCGGAGGAGGACTCTGCGGGGGCAGAATTGTCATCGTCCAGCACGGAAGGATCATCGAAACCTGCGTCGGCGTCCTTGATGGTGTAATCGTTCAGCAGCTCGTTCTCGTTCGTCACGGTCTCGGAACCTGCAACGTCACGCATATCGAAGCCGGTCTCTTCGTCGTCGAAGTTCTGGCGCATGTCGATCTCGTTGCCGTCCTTGTCCTGGACCACGACGTCCATACCCAGGGACTGCAGTTCCTTCAGCATAACGCGGAAGGACTCCGGAATGCCCGGCTGCGGGATGGGCTCACCCTTGACGATGGCCTCGTAGGTCTTGACACGGCCCTCGACGTCGTCCGACTTCACGGTCAGGATCTCCTGCAGGGTGTAAGCGGCGCCGTATGCTTCCAGTGCCCAGACCTCCATCTCGCCGAAACGCTGGCCGCCGAACTGGGCCTTGCCGCCCAGAGGCTGCTGGGTGACCAGAGAGTACGGGCCGGTGGAACGGGCATGGATCTTATCATCGACCAGATGATGCAGCTTCAGGTAGTACATATAACCGACGGTGACGCGGTTGTCGAACTTCTCACCGGTGCGGCCGTCGTAAACGGTGGTCTTGCCATCGCGGTCAAGCTCGATCTTGGAGAAGTCGATGATATGGCCCTTCTCGCCCATGATCTTGGGGAGCTTGGTGGGATAAGCCGGGGCGTTCTCGCCGTGCCACAGCTCACGCGCGGTATCGAAGGTATCGCCGATGTCGTTCTCACGAGCGGAGTCGAAGACGGGGGTCATGACCTTGATGCCGCATGCCTTGGCAGCGTAGCCCAGGTTGACTTCCAGCACCTGACCGATGTTCATACGGGAAGGAACGCCCAGGGGGTTCAGCACGATGTCCAGCGGGGTGCCGTCGGGCAGGTAGGGCATATCCTCCTGCGGCAGGATGCGGGAAACGACACCCTTGTTGCCGTGACGGCCTGCCATCTTATCGCCGACGCTGATCTTGCGCTTCTGTGCGATGTAGCAGCGGACGACCTCGCGGACGCCGGGCTGCAACTCATCGCTGTTCTCCGGGGTGAAGACCTTGACGTCCACGATGATGCCGTACTCGCCGTGGGGCACACGGAGAGAGGTATCGCGGACTTCGCGGGCCTTCTCGCCGAAGATGGCGCGGAGCAGGCGCTCCTCAGCGGTCAGCTCGGTCTCGCCCTTCGGGGTGACCTTGCCGACCAGGATATCGCCGCTCTTGACCTCGGCACCCACGCGGATGATGCCGCGCTCGTCCAGATCCTTCAGGGCATCCTCCGAAACGTTGGGGATGTCGCGGGTGATCTCTTCGGGTCCCAGCTTGGTATCGCGGGACTCGGTCTCATATTCCTCGATGTGGATGGAGGTGTAAACGTCCTCACGGACGATCTTCTCGTTCAGCAGGACGGCGTCCTCGTAGTTGTAGCCCTCCCAGGTCA
>ERZ1026844.1579-NODE-1579-length-13577-cov-16.071735_pt1 | contig 13577 bp, 9 predicted proteins | sample MGYA00380152_ERZ1026844 | MGnify/ENA primary metagenome ERZ1026844 (study PRJEB33269, sample SAMEA4719788) | human gut metagenome | biome: human-associated habitat; feature: organic feature; material: feces | place: Cameroon | collected 2013-10 ... | reverse complement strand
CGGGAGATTTTAAGTCTCCTGTGTCTACCATTCCACCACACCGGCGGATTCGGCAAGAATTAGGATACCACACTTCCCTCCGCGTGTCAACCCCTTTCCCCGATTTTTCCGCCCCCAAGCCAAAGACCGGCTTCCGCCGGTCTTTGGCTTTTGTCCCGCTTATTCTCTCCGCAACGCCTCGATGGGGTTCAGCTTCGACGCCTTCATGGCGGGCACCAGCCCGAACACAACGCCGATGACCATGGAGAACGCCACGGCGATGATACACGCCGGCACGCTGATGGCAACGGGCGTCCCCATAACGTGTGACATCATCTCCGCCAGCGCGATACCGCTGGCAACGCCCAAAATGCCGCCCATGCTGGTCAGCACCGCCGCCTCCGTCAGAAACTGCCACAGTATCCGGCTCTGCTGCGCGCCGATGGCGATTTTCAAGCCGATCTCCCGCGTCCGCTCCGTCACCGACACCAGCATAATGTTCATCACGCCGATGCCTCCCACCACCAGTGAGATGGCGGCGATCCAGATCAGCTGCTTGTTGGTGCTCTCCGACAGGCTCTGCAAATCGCTGGCCTGCTGCAGCAGATCCTTGGACTGGTACTTATACTTCGTCGTCCGCATGACGTTTTCGTTGAGATACTTCGCCACGCTGTCGCCTGCGGTGGTCATGTCGTTGGTGCTGGTGGCGCGCACCGCCGCGTACTGCGGCTCGTCGTACCGATACGGCACCGACCAGCACACATCCGGGATAAACACCGTTCCCGCCGTGCTGCCGGCGTACATCTGATAATCCTTAAAGCTGTTGATCACAGGTCCCGTGCTGCTCCGGGCGGACACCACCCCCACCACAGTGAACGGCATCCCGTTGATCTCGATGGTGCCGCCGATGGGGTTCTCCCCCTGGAACAGCGACTTTGCCGACTTCGCGTCGATCAGAGCCACATTCCGCCGGTTTTCATAGTCCGCCGCCAGAAAGCTCCTGCCGTAGTTCACCGTATAATCCACCGCCGACAGGTAGTGGTCGTCCACACCGTACAGCGACCCGCTGAACGCCGTATTGCCCACATACACGTTGTCGCACCACTCCCGTGCATGGTACATACCCACCAGCGACACGCCGTTCAGCTTCTCCATCTCGTCCCGCATCTCCCGCGACACTGTGTCGATGCCCTCCGGCAGCGCGGAGTAATTCATGTCGAAGTAATTCTGGCTGTCCGCTGCCTCGATCGTCACCCGCACCACGTTGTTTCCCGCGCCGATCAGATTCTGCTTGATCTGCTCGTTGGTGCCCTGAATGGTGGACACGATGGTGATGATCGCGGCGATACCGATAATAATGCCCAGCATGGTCAGAAACGACCGCAGCTTGTGGCTCCACACGCCCTGAAAGGCGAGATTCACATTTTCCAACATATCTCCCGCCTCCTTACACGCCGTAGTTATACAGCTGATCCGCGGTGGCCTCCTTGGTCTGCGCCCCCTCCACCACGTCGCGCCCATAGGGGAACGCCACATAGTCGTCGATGGTCAGCCCGCCCCGGATCTGCGTATAGCTTCCCCACAGATCCCTGCCGGTCTGCACCCACCGCTGCTCCAGCCTGCCATCCTCGTTCCGCACCATCACGTAGCTCTTGCCGTTGTCCTCCCGGATAAACATGCTCTGCAAATACAGCGAGCTCCCCGTCTGCTGCTGGGTGGACACCTTCTGGTACTGAATATCCACATAATCGTTCGGCTCCAGATTGGCGTCCTCCTCCACGAATATCTTGAAGGGATAGTACGACGCGTTTCTGTTTCCGTCGCCCCAGTTGTTGCTGTTCTGCGTGGGATAGTCGTCGATAGACACGATCTTCCCCTCGCAGAACGCCCCGGTGCGCCAGCTGCTGATCTGCACCGTGTCCCCCACCTTCACGCTGCCCAGATCCATCTCGCTGAGCGTCCCGCTGACGTAGTACCCTCCGCCGCCGGACAGCTCCACCACCGCCTCGCTGTTGTTATACGCCTCCGTGGCGTCCCGGACGGTCTTCACCGTCCCGCTGAACTCCGCGTACACGTTGCCGTCGCCCAGCTCCCTCAGCTTTTTGTCGAGATCCAGCTTTGCCAGCTTGTTGCTGATCTCCGTCTCCTTGATTTCCTGGGTTTTCGCGGCGACGGCCTTGTTCAGTTCCTCCCGGCTCATGGACGCTGCCGCCAGCTCCTGTGCGTAGGCGATCTTCTTCTCCAGCTTGGTGATCTCCTCGCTGTCCTCGTAGGTACGCCCCTTGTCCTCATACGCCGGCAGGTCTGTCACCAGCTGCACGTCCTGTGACACCTTGTACTCGTCCGCGCCGGTGCCGGTCTTTTCGTACTTTTCCGTCACCCGCACGCCCCAGCTGGCCTCCACGCCGCCGCCCACCTTGTCTCCGGCGCGCTTCACCAGCACGATATTCGTCACGACCTCCGGCGTTTTCTCGTCCGCCCGCAGCCGTCCGCCGAAGGTCGTCCCCAGCAGACGCTCCGCCGACAGCACGGAGTTCGCCGTCCACGCGTAGTAGTGTACGGTCCGGCTGTTCCCGCCGTCGTCCTTTACGGTCACCGTGGGCAGCAGCTCCTTCTCCGTCACCGCCTCATTCGCGTCGTAGGGATGGCTGGGGTCCTTGTCGTACTTTTCCTTCAGCTCCGCCAGCTGCTTTTCCAGCTTCGCCAGCTCCGCCTCCAGCTGCTCCTTGTTCTCCGCCTTTTTCAGCAGCTCCAGCTGCCCCTTCGCCGCCTCCAGATTGGCGACCGCTCTGTCGTAGGCGACCTTCGCCTTCTCCACCGTGGCCTCCGTCAGCGTGGAGTCATAGCTCACCAGCGGCTCGCCCTTCCGTACCTCGTCCCCCTCCTTGACCCAGACCTTTGTGACCGTCTGGCTCTGGGATATGAATATCTTCTGCAACTTATCCGTCGTCACCATGCCGCTGGTGTTGGAGCTGTCGCCCCAGTAGTCCGTCATGGCGAAATCGCCCACGGCGTACACGTTCACGTCCCCCCGCTGTGCGTTCCGTGCGATGGTCAGCCCGCCCCACACCGCGCCGCAGCCCGCCGCCACGCAGGCAACGATGATCAGCGTCTTTTTCAGCCTCTTGCCCACGTGCAGCTTCTCGCCCACACGCAGCCTTCCGCCCAAATGCAGCTTCTCCCGGAGGGAGGGCTTCTTCTCCGCCCCCTGCTTCTCCATCCTCTTCTTATCATCCATTGTCGTCACCTCCCGACAGCACGCCGTCCCGAATGGTCATGACCTTGGCGGCGTGGTTGGCGATGGAGCGGTCATGGGTGATCATAATAATGGTGGAGCCGCTCTCGTGCAGCTGCTGGAACAGCTCCATCACCGCCGCGCCGCTTGCACTGTCCAGCGCGCCTGTGGGCTCGTCGGCAAGCAGCAGCTTCGGCCTGCCCACAATGGCGCGTGCGATGGCGACGCGCTGGCACTGTCCGCCGGACAGCTGGTCGGGGCGGTGCTCCACTCTGTCGGAAAGCCCCACCGTCTCCAGCGCGGCGCGGGCGCGCTCCAGCCGCTCCGCCTTCTTCACGTTGCCGTACAGCAGGGGCAGAGCCACATTCTCCACCGCCGTCAGCTTCGGCAGCAGGTTAAAGCTCTGGAACACGAAGCCCAGCTCCTTGTTCCGCACCTCCGCCAGCTGGGTGCTGCTGCACTTGGTCACGTCCCGCCCGCCCAGCAGATAGCTGCCGCTGGTGGGCACGTCCAGGCACCCGATCAAATTCATCAGCGTGGTCTTTCCGCTGCCGGAGGGGCCCATAATGGCGAGGTACTCCCCCTCCTTCACGTCCAGATTCACGTTTTTCAGGATATGTGCCACGGACTTCCCCATGGGATAGTCCTTGCATATATCGCGCATTTCCAAAATCATGCTCAGCCCTCCATCGGCGAAACGACCGCCGGCGCGGAGGCGGCCGCGCCGCCGGGAATCACGGCTGCGGTGCCGCCGTCGTCCGTGACGGTGTCGTTCTCAGCGGGCATATCGCCGCCGTCCATGCCGTCCATGGGCACGTTTTCGTCGATTTTTTCACCGCCGCCCTCGGGGTATACCTCGCCGCCGCTGGCGCTGGGGTCAAAGGTGGCGTCGTCATAGGTGATGCACGTCATGCCCGCCTTCAGGCTGTCGTCGGGATAGGCGATGTAGTCCTCCGCCGTCAGCCCGCTCAGCACGGGGTACGTGTCGTTCTCCCCGTTGTATTCGCCCAGCTTCAGGCTGCGCTTCTCCAGCTTGCCCTTGCTGCTCTGGGCCCACACCCACGGATTCCCCTCCGCGTCGTTGACGAAGTAGGACGGCAGGTTGATGGCGTTCTTCTCCGCCTCGTCCTCCTGACCCACGTCCGGCTCTATGTACACGTGCTGCCCCATGAGCAGCCCCTCGCCGCCGCCGTCCAGCGTCACGTAGAAGGGATACCTGCTGGACATGGCGGTGTCGCTGTCGCCGTAGTCGCTGCGGCTCTGCTGGGCGTTGTTCCAGTCGATGGAGTCGATGGTGCCCTTCCACGTCTGGTCACTGACCCGGGAGCGGATCACCACCGCCGTCCCCTCCGTCAGCACGCTGGCGTTGTTCTCGTTCACGTAGCCCTTGATGCGGCAGCCCCCCGTCTCCACAATGGTCATAAAGGGCAGGGGATTGCCGTAGTTGTCCGTGCCGCCGCTGGCGTTCAGAGCCTGCACCTCACCGTCCACCGGCGAGGTGACGGTGGCGTTCTTCATGCCGTTGCGGTACTTCTCGATGTCCTTATTCTTGGTGGCGATGCTGGCGTTGGTGGTCAGAATGTCCGCCTTCCGCTCCCGCACGTCCAGGGCGTACTGCCGCTTCAGATCCTGGTCATACGTCTCGTCCATCAGCTTCTGCGCGCTCTCCAGATCCGCCTGCTGGTCTGCCAGCTTCGCCTTCAGCTGCTCCAGCTCCAGCTCCGCCATCTCCAGATTCGTCCGTATCTCGCTGAGGTCGTAGGTCAGCAGCACGTCCCCCGCCTTCACCTTGTCCCCCACCTTGACCTTGATGGTGTCCACGGTCATGGATTCGTCCTTTTTGATGGTCGTCTCCCCCAGCGGGCTGACGATCCCGGCGAACCGGTCGGCAAGCCCCACGGATCCCAGCCCGCACACCATGGACACGGACTGGACGGACGCCTCGCCCTCCGCCGCGCCGCACCCTGCGGCGCAGCCCAACAGCATGACCAACGCCAGCACAAAAGCAGCTTTCTTCATCGTTTTTTCTCCTTTTCTTGCCCACTGCCTCGGTGGGGAACTTTTCTCACCCCGCCGCCGGGAGAGTCCCCTCCCCCGCCGCGGGAAATTTCTGCCTATCCGTTTAGACGGCAGGATCGCTTTTTCCGTTCCGTCCTCTTTCACTATTTTCTCAGGGTTTTTGTTTTTTCGCATCTCCGTTCCGTTTTTCGCCACGTCGCCGAGTCTGTCTTATCATACCATGCCGCCCCGCCCCAAATTGTGAACACACTATGAACGCCCCCTTAAGACCTGTATAATCTTCTGCGTCAAATCGGTGCCAAAACGACCCGGAAATATTGACAGGGACCCCCCACGCGTCCTATTATTATGGTATATGCCGTGTGCAAGTTGAACATCAACCGTATATACAGGTATATTTTCTATTGGACACACCCCATGTCTGCTGACGCCCACAGGAGGGAAAACCATGAATAAAAAACGCATCCGCCAGATGGATCTATTGCTGCGCCGCCGCCTTTCTGACCGTCCTGCCTCGGACTTTTCTCTGCTCCAGCAGGTGGAAACGGAGGGCTATATGCAGCGTTTCACCTGCCTTTTCAACGGCTCCCGCCTGCGCTGCGCCGACGTTCTTTCCCTCCTCCGCCCGGACTTGGAAGCCTTGTGCCCCAACGGCTCCGGGGAACCGGAGGGCGGTTGGGCGGCGTATACCTACGACTATGCCCGCCGCCTCCTCTTCCCGGAAAAGTCCCCGCCGTCGGACGTTTTCGCCCCCGGCGCGGTGTTCTTCCTCTCCGTGCTGCAGGTGCTCTTCACCGCCGAGGGGGAGCTTCTTCCCCACGACCCCCTCTGGACCTTCGACTTTCTCTCCGAGGAGGAGCTTTCCGCCTCCCCCTCCGCCAATTCCTACGCCCGTTTCCTCCGTCTCTGGAAGCGCGAATTTATCTATGAACTCATGCGTTTGGGGCTGGAAGTAACGCCCTATCGCACACTTGAGCACATCGCCGGCGTCCATCACATCGCCGTCACCGCCGCCCGCGCTTTGCGCGAAAGCCTTGTGCCCGTTGATGTTGCGCTGGTTTCCGGTGCGGCGGCGGGGCACGATCTGGGCAAATTCGGCTGCCGCCCCGGCGAGCGGGTGCCCTACCTCCATTATTACTACACCGACCTGTGGTTCCGCCGCCGGCGCATCACCGACATCGGGCACATCGCCGCCAACCACTCCGTCTGGGATCTGGAGCCGGACTACCTGTCCGCCGAGGCGTTGCTGCTGATCTACGCCGACTTCCGGGTGAAGCAGCTGCGAGACGGCGACGGGCGGGAGATCACCCGCGTATCCACACTGGCAGAAGCGTTTCAGGTGATTTTGGACAAGCTGGACGACGTGGACGGCAAGAAGAAAAAACGCTATATGCGTGTGTACGCCCGGCTGGAGGATCTGGAGCAGTACATGATCAGCCGGGGCGTGGACGTGACCATGTCCGGCGGCGACACCGCGCCGCTGCCGGAGAAGCACACCGCCCTGATGACCGATGACGAAGCCCTCCACGCCCTGACGCTGCGGTGCGTGGAGCACAACATGACGCTGATGCACCGCCTCACCGACCAGCGCAGCTTTGCGCGGCTGCTGGAGGAGGCGCGGGGCGAGACGGACTGGCGGCGGCTGCGGGCATATCTGGCGGTGTTCGAGTCCTACTCTTTGTATCTGCACATCCCCCAGAAGGTACAGACGCTGACCTTTTTATACGAGCTGCTCATGCACCGGGAGGGCGACATCCGCCGGCAGGCGGCGGCTCTGCTGGGCGAGATCATCGCCGGGTTCCACGCCGGGTACGCCAAGGAGCGTCCGGAGGACAGCCGCCCCGACCCCCGCGCCATCACCGACGTGGAGCAGTGGAGGCTGTATCTGGACAAGATCCTCTACCCCGACCACAAGCTGATGCCCCAGCACCGGCGGTGGATCGGCTATACGCTGAAATTCGCTGTAGGCTCCCTGCTGAGCCACTGCCCCGGCAGGGAGGAGCGGTTCCTCGCGCCGGTGTTCGCCTACTACCGCCGCCCGGAGACGCTGGACGACTACACGGCGTTCCAGCTGCTGGACACCGCCGGCGCGCTGCCGGACGAGGCGTACAGTGCGCGGCGGGTGCGGGAGATGGTGGGCTTCGCCGCCGCCCTGTCCCGGCGGGAGGAGCTGACCGTGCGGATGGCGGCGGTGCTGCTGCTGGAGCGGCTGTACCACCTGTACCCCGGCGACGAAAGGCCGCTGCGGGTGGTGGAGGCGGTGCCCTGTGAGGACAGCGGCACGCTGCGGTATCTGAAGCAGGACATCCTCGCCAAAGGGGACGCGCTGCTGCTGCCGGAGGACGTGGTGTCGGAGATCTTTCTGGACAACCTCAAGACCGCTACGCCGTGGATCACCAAGCAGGCGAATTTGCAGCTGCTGACGGACTTCGCCCGCAGCGGACGAAGCCCCGCACTGCACATCGCCACCCATCTCTCCAATCTTATCAAGGTCAGCGACCGGGTGACGGTGCGCCACAGCGCGGGCAACGCGCTGCTGTCGCTGGCACCGCGGCTCACCGCCGACCAGCGGAACGAGGTGGCGGTGGAGCTGTGCCGGGGGCTGGAGCTGGGACAGCAGGAATTCACCAAGTATATCCCCGACTATCTGGGGCGGTTCGCCCTGTGGCTGCCGCCGGCGGAGCTGGACGAGGTGCTGAACGACTTGCAGGTGAACCTCAGCTCCTCCGACAGCCGGGTGACCGCCTCGGTGCTGGACACCGTGGGCGTGATCTACGAGGAGTACGACGCGTACCGCGCCCGGTTCCCGGAGACGGACGAGGCGTACCGCCGCCGCCGGGAGCGGCTGCTGGGGCTGCTGATGCGGGGACTGAGCGGCATTGACGGTGCCACGCGGCAGGAGTCGCTGTACGTGCTGGGGCGGCGGGTGTTCGGCTCCGGGCAGTTGGGGCGGCACGAGAAGCACCGCGCCTTTATGCTCACCGAGCGGAAACTTCTGTCGGCGCAGGACGAGTTCTCCGGCGAGGGGCTGACGTTCTATTACCGCGCCTTCATGCTGGGGAAGCTGTACCGGTTCCTCACGGAAGAGCGGCTGTTCCACGGGGGCTTCGACTTCGGGGAGCCGCGCCCGGTGGCGTTCTTCCCCGGCACCTTCGACCCCTTCACCCTGTCCCACAAGGGCATCGTCAACGCCATACGGGATCTGGGCTTCGAGGTGATGCTCGCCATCGACGAGTTCTCGTGGTCGAAGAAAACACAGCCCTACCGGCTGCGGCGGCGGATCGCCGCCATGTCGGTGGCGGACGTGTTCCATGTGAGTATTTTCCCGGAGGATTTCCCGGTGAATATCGCCAATCCGGAGAACCTGCACCAGCTGCGTGCGGCGTTCCCCGGCAGGCGCGTGTCCATCGTGGTGGGCAGCGACGTGGTGCTCCACGCCTCCTCCTACCAAAAGCCGGTGACGGCGGACTCCATCCACACCTTCGACCATGTGGTGTTCCGCCGGACGGAGCCGGACGCGGAGACGCCCGATTACAGCTGCATCACCGGGCGGGTGGTGGAGCTGACGCTGCCGCCCCAGCTGGAGGAGATCAGCTCCACCCGCATACGGGAGGCGGTGGACGCCAACCGGGACATCTCCAATCTCATCGACCCCACGGTGCAGGAGTTTATCTACCGCCGGGGGCTGTATCTGCGGGAGCCGCAGGACAAGCCGGTGCTGCGGACGGAGGATCTGAGCTTCCTGCCCGCCTCCCACGAGACGCTGGAGAAGTTCCTGCGTACCATGCTCTCCCCCGCCACCGCCGCCGGTGTGCGCCAGCAGCTGGAGCGGTGCGGCGACGATGTGATGGTCTGCCGCGGGGCGGACGGCGGTATTCTGGGGGCGGCGGCGTATGGGTGCATCGACTCCGCCCACCTGTTCGCGCGGCTGGGCGACGCGTCGCTGTCCGCCCTGGTGCGGCAGAACGCTGGCGGCAGAACGCTGGTCATCAGCGGGCTGTTCGTGCCCCGGGGCGAGCGGCAGAGCGACATCTGCCAGCTGCTGATCACGGAGGTGGTGACGCTGGCGTTGAGCCGGGAGTTCACCTACGCGCTGTACGTGCCCGCGGAGGGAGCCGCCTCCGGCTACGGGCGGCAGCTGCTGACGCTGCAGGGGTTCCTGCCGGTGGAGGGTCACACGGACGCGCTGGCGGTGGATATGCGCTGCCCCATCGTGCTGAGCCGCAACGTGGACACGGCGGTGAAGCCGCCCTTCAGCTCCTCCCCGCGGGTGCTGGCGGCGATCGCCAACGCCCACCGGCACTTGCAGGCGTCGCTGACGAAGCTGCGTCCGGGGTCGCTGGTGCTGAGCTTGTCCGCCGGGGTCGTCTATCACCGACTTTTGCAGCGGATCACCGGGCGCAACGGCGTGCCGGCGGAGCCTACGAGCCCGCGGGTGCTGGGGCCGGACATCTGCGTGCCCTACGGCAAGATACTGCGGGGCGTGGCGGTGCCCAACACCGTCACCAAGACGCTGCGGACGGACAAGGTGTACGAGCCGGATCTGAGCCGGTACTCCATCGAGGCGTACCCGGACTACTCCCCCCTTGCCGATCAGGTACGGACCATCCACGCCTTTGACCGCCCCGTGATACTGGTGGACGATCTGCTCCACGACGGCAAGCGTATGCGGCGGATCGCCCCCCTGCTGGCGGAGACGGGGACGAAGGTGGATCAGGTGCTGGTGGGGTATCTCACCGGCATGGGACGGGATCTCATGGAGCAGCTGGGCTACGACGTGGACGCTATCTACTACCTGCCCAATTTGCAGCTGCGGCTGGTGGAGTCCACCCTGTATCCCTTCATCGGCGGCGACACCGTGCGGCGCAGTGAAGCCCTGCCGGGCGGCTTGCAGCCGGCGGTGAACCGCATACTGCCCTACGCCGCGCCGGAATACGCCGAGGCGGACGGGGAGACGGCGTGGGAGCTGAGCCTGTGCTGCCTGGAAAATGCACGGGACATCCTGCTGGCGTTGGAGACGGAGTTCCGGAGCCTGTATGCGCGGAACCTGACGCTGAGCCGGCTGGGCGAGGCGGTGATCCTGCCCCTGTGCCCGGACAAGGGCGGGTGCATGACCTACGACCTGAGCCGGGCGGCCAGCACGTACCTTGAGGGGGACATCGAGCTGCTGAAGCGTATGCGCCCCCAACCGATAAAGCACCATTAAGCAGTGGAATGGAGGCATGAAAATGAACGATCTTACCCATACTGCCGGTCTGCCCCGTATCCCGGAGAAATGCCGGGTGACGCTGCTGGCTCTGGGCGATGTGGGCAGCACGCTGCTGCTGGGGCTGCGGCTGCTGGGCGGCGACGTGATACGCTCCATCGGCATTTGCGACGTGCGCCCCGGCGCGGCGGAGCGGTGGGAGTTTGAGCTGAACCAGATACAGTCGCCGGACGGGGCGGTGATGCCGCCGGTGGACATTATCCCGCCGGAGAAGCTGTTCGACGGAGATGTGTTCCTGTTCTGCGCGTCGCGGATGGTGCCGGACACCTCCGTGACGCAGGGGGATGTCCGCATGGCGCAGTACGCCATGAACCGGGAGCTGGTGGCATCGTACAGCCGGATGGCGCGGGAAAAAGCGTACCGGGGGCTGTTCTGTGTGGTCAGCGACCCGGTGGACCCCCTGTGCCGCGCCGCGCTGCGGGAGAGCGGCCTTGCGCCGGCGCAGGTGCGGGGCTTCGGGCTGGGCGTGATGCACGCGAGGGCGATGTACTACGCCGGGAAGGACGGGCGGTTCGCAAGCTATCTCACCGAGGGCAGAGCCTTCGGACCCCACGGGGAGGATCTGGTGCTTGCCAACTCCATTGAGCACTACGACGACGCGCTGTCCCGCGAGCTGACGGAGAAGGTGGCACACGCCAATCTGGAGATGCGGCGGCTGGGGTACAAGCCCTACGCGGCACCGGCACTGTCCTCCGGGGCGTTGAGCCTGCTGTGCCTGCTGCGGGGGGAGTGGCACTACTCCTCCGTGTTCGACGGGCGGGTGTTCATGGGGTGCCGGAACCGGCTGACGCCGGAGGGCATCGAGGTGGAGCAGCTGACGCTGCCCCATGCGCTGCAGCGGCGCATTGACGAGACGAGGGCGCGGCTGGACGCCATCCAGTGACGGAGGTGGGATATGCTCACGGTATTGCTTCCGGAAAATGAATACAGCGGTCCGCTGCGGCAGCTGCTGGCGGCGCATTTGCCCGACGGCAGCGAGCTCCGCGACCCGGACAGGGGCCTGGAGGGTCTGGCGGGGCGGCGGCTGCTGTTCGCCGTGGCGTTGGACGAGGGCGGATGCAGCATGGCGTACTATCGGATGCTCTCCCGCCTGCGGCGGAGCGATACGCTGCTGGAGGGGTGCGTGGCGGGGTGCATCGTCACGGGCGTGGGGGAGCTTTACACCAAGGACGTGGCGCGGGACATGGTGTTCGCCGCGAATCAGGCGGGGTGCGCCTTTATCGGGCGTCCACTGGTGGAGGCCACCGGCTCCCTGCGGAATTTCCGCACCCAGGCGCAGATCGGCGGCACCGACGAGGTGACGGCGTTCCACGCGGCGGCGGCGGAGCTGATCGGGCGGCTGGACGGGTGGGAAAAGCCCGCGCCGGTGCAGCACGTGCTGGCTCTCCACGCCTCCCAGCGGAGCACGTCCAACACGCTGGCTCTGTGGGAGCTGGTGAAGGCGGGGCTTCCCGGCACCGTGGAGGCGGAGGAGATCTGCCTCCGCAACGGCACCATGGCGGACTGCAACGGGTGCAGCTACACCGCCTGCCTCCACTTCGGGGAGCAGGGCGGGTGCTTTTACGGCGGCCCCATGGTGGAGGAGGTCTATCCCGCCGTGCGGCGGTGCGACGCGCTGGTGATGCTGTGCGCCAACTACAACGACGCGCTGGCGGCGAATCTGACCGCCTTCGTCAACCGGCTGACGGCGTTGTTCCGGCAGACGAGGATGTACGACAAGCGGCTGTTCGGGCTGGTGGTGTCCGGGTACTCCGGCGGCGACCTGCTGGCGCGGCAGCTGATCTCCGCGCTGAACATGAACAAGTCCTTCTTCCTGCCGCCCCGGTTCTGCCTGATGGAGACCGCCAACGAGCGGGGCAGTCTGGTGAAGCTGCCGGGGATCGAGGCGCGGGCGGCGGCGTTCGCCCGGCGGATAGCGGAGGGCTGAGTGCAAATTCCGCCCGGTGCGCCGGGGCACGAATAGTACCGCCGAAAAGCGGGGAAAATACTGCCATATCAAATGAATAGGAGGTAGTTTCCCATGGAGGCTATGGTGGTGGAAAAGGCGTGCATCCGGTGCGGACTGTGCGCGGGGCTGTGCCCGGAGGTGTTCACACTGACGGAGGGCGAACCGGCAAGGGTGACGGAAAACCCCATTCCCGACGGACTGAAGATCGGCGTGCAGGAGGCGGCGGACAGCTGCCCCGTGGCGGCGATCACGGTGAAGGTGTAAAAAAACCGCGCTTTCCCGGAAAAATATGCTTTACAACGGGAAATTTCTGTGGTAATATTGCAAAGTACGCGCAGTGCGTGCATGACCCCTTCCTTAGCGGTGCGGAGCGTTCCATCTCTCCCATGGCTCAGGCTGCGGGCGTACTTTATGAAAGGTGGAAACACAACCATGATGCTGAAAGACCAGAAGACCTCTATCATCGAGGCCAATCGTACCCACGAGACCGACACCGGCTCCCCCGAGGTGCAGGTGGCTATCCTCACCGAGCGTATCAACCAGCTGACCGCCCATCTGAAGGTGCATCCCCACGACTTCCACAGCCGCCGCGGTATGCAGATGATGATCGGTAAGCGCCGTCGTCTGCTGGACTACCTGGCCAAGAAGGACATCGAGCGTTATCGTGCCCTGATCGCCAAGCTGGGTCTGCGTAAGTAAGTTGAAACAGGGTGATGTGCCGGGCGCATCACCCTTCTTTCACATTCTGCACCGTGCGCCGATTGACCATTAGCAGTTGAAAATGCGCCGAAACCGCCGACTTCGGGGTGTTTTCAAGTGCTAACGGCGATAGGTGGCGGCGCGGGATGCTATTTCACAAAAAAGGAGAAATGATATGTCAACGATCATCACCAAACGCCAGTTCCCCCACTATCACAAGTACACCATGGAGCTTGCCGGACGTACTCTGACGCTGGAGACGGGCAAGCTGGCGGAGCTTGCCAACGCCGCCGTCATGGTGGGCTACGGCGACACCCGCGTGCTCTGCTGCGTCACCGCCGCCCCCCGTCCCCGGGACGGCATCGACTTCTTCCCCCTCAGCGTGGACTTTGAGGAGAAGCTGTACGCCGTGGGCCGCATTCCCGGCAGCT
>ERZ1026844.1574-NODE-1574-length-13633-cov-7.764914_pt1 | contig 13633 bp, 9 predicted proteins | sample MGYA00380152_ERZ1026844 | MGnify/ENA primary metagenome ERZ1026844 (study PRJEB33269, sample SAMEA4719788) | human gut metagenome | biome: human-associated habitat; feature: organic feature; material: feces | place: Cameroon | collected 2013-10 ... | reverse complement strand
TGAGTAAAAACCTGTGCGGGAAAACCATTTTGAATGAGTCCATCCTGTCGATCGATCCCGACACGATTCTGCGGCGGCTTCACGCACTCGGCATCCCCGAGCTGGCGGCGGTCCGGTCTTTGAACCTGCTCAATGGCGATTACATCAATCTTGGAGTCCGGTTGCCCAACGGCGTCATCGCGAAGCTGCTTGACGACAGCAAAACCTATTACGCCAATCAAGTGGAAAAAAGCGGCAGCGACCGCTGTTATGGAGTTGCCGACGACGAGCAGCAGATCGCGGTTTACGAATACGGCAGCAACGGTACGGATGCCGCACTCGTCGCGTGGGTCAGATACCAGCCCGGATATTACACCGGACCATCTGATTCCTGAAATTTTTTAAGTCCGGATTATTGACCTTCCCGTTCAACAGGCCAGCATATCATAAAATGAAAAATCTTGTTTCAGAAAAGCAATTGGCGGGGCTCCCGATGCTGGCGGCATGTCTGGCGTTGCTTTTCATTGCCGCCGGATGCCGGTCGACGCCGGAATACAGATGCGATCAATTTCCGGAATCAATTGAGACGCCGCCGGAAACGGTAGCGGTGTTCTACACTCCGGGAGCTTCGGAGTTGCTGGTGTTCGGCGATTGCGCGTTGGCCCGGAAACGCTTTATCCCGTGTTCCACTTTCAAAATCGTATCGACCCTGATGGGGTTGGATTCCGGCATGGTTTCCGGCAAATCCGCCCGGCTCGGCTATGACGGACAAAAACATGAATATGAAGCGTGGAACAGGGACGCCACCCTGCAGGAAGCCTTTCAGGCCTCCTGTGTCTGGTACTATAAAAAGCTGGTTGGAAAACTCGACAAATCCTATGTGCAGCGCACCCTCGACCGCCTTCATTACGGCAACGCCGACATCAGCGTCTGGAACCGCAACGGGCACAATGTGTTCTGGATCGAGTCGAGCCTGTTGATCTCCCCGGAGGAACAGGTCGCGGTCTTGGCCGACATCTTTTCCGGCGGCGCCGGGTTCAGGCCGGAGCACGTCGCGATTCTCCGGGACTGCATGGACGCCGGAACCGTCGGTGATTTCAAGATGTACGGCAAAACCGGGACCGGGCGCAACCACAACACCAATTTTCTGGAGTCATGGTATGTCGGTTTTGTTGAAATACCGGGAAAGGACCGGGTATTTTTCGCCATCCACGGCGCCGATCCGAAGCGGAACGTCGCCAGCGCCTCGCTCCGTGAAACGATCGCGGCCCTGATCCGGCAGCTTGGGCCGATTCTTCAGAAGTACGCCGGCAATCTTCCTGAAAACGGCTCCTGACATCAGGTCATCGTGCGGCGGAAACGGATCCAGGAGATCACGAACAGCACCGTACCGATCACCGTCAGCCACAGGAACGGTTTCCAGACCACATCCAGCCCCGCTCCGCGGTACAGGATCGCCTGGCTGAATTCCACGAAATGGGTGGTGGGCGCCAGCTGCATCACCAGACGGACTCCTTCCGGCATGCTCTCCTGCGGCGTCATGCCGCCCGACAGCATCTGCATCGGCATCAATACCAGAATCAGCAGCATTCCGAGCTGGGGCATATTCTGCGCGGTACAAGCCAGGAAAATCCCCAGCGAAGTGACCGCAAACAAATGCAGCGCCATTCCCAGCATGAACAGCGCAAACGACCCTTCCGCCGGAACTCCGAGCATCCCCCGGATCACGAACAGCAGCGACAGCCCCGCCGCCGCCATCACCACCAGCGCCATCGACCAGACCTTGGAGGCCATGATTTCAAACGAAGTCACCGGCATCACCAGCAGATGCTCCAGCGTGCCGTGTTCGCGCTCCCGGATCAGCGCCGCGCCGGTCAGGATGATTGCGAGCATCGTGATATTGTTGATCAGCTCCATCACCGAACCGAACCAGGCCTGAGTCAGATTCGGGTTGAACCGGTTCCGGGTCACGATTTCGGCAGGCAGTGCCGAAGAACCCTCGCCGCGGTTTACAAACGTGTTGATTTCATCCGTCACGATCTGCTGGATATAGCCGCTCCCGGTGAACGCCTGCGACATGCGCGTCGCATCGACGTTCAACTGAAGCTCCGGACGGTTTCCGGCCAGCACGTCCTTCTGGAAATCGTATGGGATCACCAGCACGAATGTGTAGTCGCCGCGGTCCATGCCCGGGTCGATTTCAGGGCGTGAAATCGGAATCGGCCGCAGAAAGCGCGGCGGGAAAAAAGCATCGGCAATGCGCTGTGAAAGCTGCGAATTATCTTCGTCGACGATCGCCAGCGCCGCGTTGGAAATGGAGTCCGGCGTCGCGGTCGCCGCGACGTAGACGCCCACTGTGAAGGTGTAGAGGATCAGCCCCAGCAGCAGCGGGTCCCGCATCAGTCCCCGCAGCTCCTTGAAGCCGAGCTGAACGATATTTTTTATTTTCTGCATCATCGCCGCGCGTCTCCTCTCGCCGTCATGAAGCCTGTTTCTTCTGCAGCACAATGCCCAGCCCGAGAATCACGGGAATCGTCAGGAACAGGTAAAAAAGCGGCATGTGCAAATCGGAAAAGGCGAGCGCCTTGTTGAATACTCCGCGGCTGACCAGCAGCATGTGCGTGGTCGGATACACGTTGCCGATCACGCGCCCGAATCCCTCCAGCGTCGTGACCGGGTTGATCAGGCCGCAGAACTGGACAGCCGGCAGCAGCGTGCCGATCATGGTCAGGAACATCACCGCGATCTGGCTGCGCGTGACCGAGGAGGCCAGAAGCCCCATGCCGGTCGAGATGATGCAGTAAGCCAGCAGCGCCAGCACCAGCGTCGGAAGGCTTCCCTTGATCGGCACGTCGAATATCGTCACGGCCATCACCAGCAGCAGCAGGGAGCTGAGCATCGAAAACAGCACGTACGGCAGCTGTTTGCCCAACAGGAATTCCGCCCGGGTCAGCGGCGTCACATACAAGTTGATGATCGACCCCATCTCCTTTTCCCGGACCACCGCCAGCGCCGCGAGAATCGCCGGGATCATCATCAGCAGGATCGGAATCACCGCCGGAACCATCGCCGGCAGGCTCTTCACATCCGGGTTGTACCGGTAGCGCGTCTCGACGGAGGCCAGAGCCGGATTCTCAATGCCGGAGTGATATTTCGCCCGGTTCGCCAGCCATTCGGCGTGCATCGCTTTCACATAGCCCTGAACCGTCTCCGCCCGCATCGGCATCGCACCGTCGATCCAGAACGCGACCTCCGGCGAATAGCCCTGATCGACCATCTTCCCGAATCCCGGCGGAAACTCCACGACCAGACTGAGCTCGCCGTTCCGCATACGGTGATCGAGGTCCCTGTAATCCCGGACCGGCGGCTTCTCCACGAAGTAGCGCGAACCGGCGATATTCAGCGCATAGTTCCGGCTCATTTCGCTCTGATCGCGGTCCAGAACCGCAAAGGAGAGGTTCTCCACGTCCATGCTGATGCCGTATCCCATCACCAGCATCAGCAGCAGCGCGCCGAACAGCGCCAGCGTCGCCCGGATCGGATCGCGGCCCAATTCGAGATTCTCCCGCCAGCAGCAGCTGTACCAGCGCTGAAAGCTGAAGATCGAGGAAAAAAAGCGCGCGAATTTCGACGGCTCCTTCTTCGGCTCCGCCGCAGTCAGCACCGCCTTTTCCTCCGCCTCCGCCCCGGATTCCGGGTCCGCGTCGCGCAGGTAGCCGATGAACGCGTCCTCAAGTGTTTCCGCACCGCGCGCCTTGACCAGCGCCGCCGGAGTGTCGCAGGCGAGCGATTTCCCGGCGTGCATCAGCGAAATGCGGTCGCAGCGTTCGGCCTCGTTCATAAAGTGGGTGGTGATGAAAATCGTGACCCGGTCGCGCCGCGACAGCTCGATGATCAGCTCCCAGAAGCCGTCCCGCGCCACCGGATCGACGCCCGAAGTCGGCTCATCCAGAATCAGGATCTGCGGCCGGTGCACCACCGCCGCCGCCAGCGAGAGCCGCTGCCGGATTCCGAGCGGCAGGTCATCGGGGAAGCTGTCCGCCACGCTCTGCAACTGAAACCGGTCCAGCATCTCCCCGACGCGCGGAACCACATCCTTTTCCGGAATCCGGAACAGCCGGGCGTACAGCAGCAGGTTCTGCCGCACGCTCAGTTCGCTGTACAAAGAAAACGTCTGGGTCATATAACCCAGTTGGCGGCGCACCGCCATATTGTCGTTGCCGATCGGCTTGCCGAAAAGCCACGCTTCGCCTTCGGTGGCCGGCAGCAGGCCGGTCAGCATCCGCATGGTCGTGGTCTTGCCGCAGCCGTTGGAGCCGAGGAAACCGAAAATTTCACCGCGCCGGATCCGGAAACTGACATGATCCACGGCGGTAAACGAACCGAACCGTTTGGTCAGTCCGCGCGCTTCAATCGCGATCTCCTCCCCGTCACCACCGGGCAGGGGCGGCACGACCAGCTCCTTGTGAGCCGCGCGCTTGCTCTCCGGCAGAAGCCGGATAAACGCGCTGTCCAGGGAGTCGCTGCCGGTTTTCTCCAGCAGCTCGCGCGGGGTGCCGGTGTCGAGGATTCTGCCGTCGTCCATCGCGATCAGCCAGTCGAACCGCTGCGCTTCATCCATATAGGCGGTCGCGACCATCACGCCCATCTGCGGCTGCTCCGCCCGGACATGGTCGATCAGGTCCCAGAACTGGCGGCGCGCCAGAGGATCGACGCCGGTGGTCGGCTCGTCCAGCACCAGCAGGTCGGGGTCGTGAATCAGCGCGCAGCAGAGGCCGAGCTTCTGCTTCATGCCGCCGGAAAGTTTGCCCGCGGGGCGGTTCAGAAAAGGGTACAGCCCGGTGCTGCGCGTGAGCCGGTCGATCCGGCGGCGGCGTTCCGCCGCGTCATGTCCGAAGAGGCGGGCGAAGAATTGCAGATTCTCCTCCACCGTCAGCGTGAAATAGAGGTTCTTTCCCAATCCCTGCGGCATATAGGCAATGCGCGGACAGACCCGGTTCCGGTGCGCTTTACTGCGCATATCGCCCCCGAGGACGATCAATTCCCCGGTCTGCATCGCATGTGCCCCGGTGACCAGCGACAGCAAACTGGATTTGCCGACGCCGTCCGGCCCGATCAGTCCGACCAGCAGCCGCGGGCGGATCTCCACCGACACCCGGTCCAGCGCCAGAGTCTTTCCGTAACGCAGGCTCAGTTCCGTGATCCGGACCACCGGCTCCCCGCTTCGGGGATGTTCCGGCTTCCGTTCGCTCACGGCAGCCTCTTGAGTTCCAGAAACGCGGGCCATTTCGCCTCCGAATCAAGCTTCACCCATGCAACACCCGGAATCCCGGTCTTGACCATCTCCACATATTTTTTCAGAAGCGCCGGATCGATCCGCGCCTTGACCCGGAACATCAGCTTCTGCCGTTCCACCTGGGTTTCCACCGTTTTCGGCGTGAACTGCGCGACGCTCGCGACATAGGAAACCTCCGCCGGAATCGGAATATCCGGCACCGCGTCAAGCACCAGCCGGACTTCCGCCCCGATCGGAACTTTGCCCGCAACCTCCTCCGGCAGGAAGAAGGTCATGTACACGTCGGTCAGGTCCACCAGATTCAACACGCGGCCGCCCGAGGAAAGCACCTCGCCGGGCTGGGCGATCCGGTACTGAATCCGCCCCTCGCGGGGCGCCACCAGAAGGCTGTCGTCGATGTCGGCCTGAATGCGCGCGATATCGGCGTCCGCCGCCTGAATCGAAGCGGCCGCGCCGTCGGCTTCGGCTTTGGCCGCGCTGATCGCCGCCTCCGCCTGCTTCACCCCGGCCTGCGCCGCCGCCAGCTCGGCCTTCGCCGCAAGGAACGAGGTTTCGTCATCTTCATACTGCTGCTTGGAGGCCGCATCCGCCTGACTCAGGCGCTTGGAACGCTCGTAACGCTTGCGCGCTCCGTCGAGGGTGCTTTCCTTTTGCAGCACACCGGCTTTGGCCGCCTCCAACTCACTGACCCGGACCTCCACCATCGCTTTGGCGCTGGCCTCCGCCGTCACCGCCTGCCGGCGCTGCGCTTTCGCCTGCTCCAGCTGCGCCTCCAGCACATTGGTCTGCATCAGCGCGAGCTTCTGCCCTTCGGTCACGAAGTCCCCCTCGTTGACCATGATCGTCTCGATCCGGCCGGCCAGTTTCGTCGCAATGCTGACCTCCGTGGCCTCCAGACGGCCGTTCCCGGAAACCAGATGGGCGTTGCCGTTCCGCTCCGCTTCCCGGTACGATTGGTAAAAATAGTATCCCGCTCCGGCCGCCACCACAACCACCAGCAGCCAAATGACCTTCTTCATATCACACACCCTCCTCTGAATTCCCGCATTCCGCAGGCATACTCCCCAGGCATTGTTTCACGGCGGAGCACTCAGCCGTTAACCTGGTATTGAAGATATCACGCAACTGCGTTGTTTTCAAGCGATATGCCCAAAAACAGTCCCTGCCGCCGGAAATGAGATGCGCCGTGACAGTCTCGGACAGTCAACGGTTTCGCCGTTGGATCACGTCCGGCAGGTGAAGCGCATCCCGCCACCGGAGGCATGTGTGGTTTTCCGGTAAATTTTGCGTTTTCCTCTTGACAAACGGAATCCGATTCGTTATAACTGATGTGGCCTGCCGCCATACCAGCTACACGCTGATTCCGGCCCACGAACGGGCCGCGCGAATCGTGGACGCGTCGCCGCGCCCGCCGGCAGTGTTCTGCACGGCGCAGGAGCTGGCGATCGGGCTGAACCGCTACTGCCATGAACAGGGAATCACGGGCGGGCGCGAGCTGTCGGTCTGCTCTTTCGGCCAACCGGAGATGGCGCGAATGCAGGTGCCGTCGATCACGGTGACCGATCGGCCGCCGCCGGTGGAAGTCGCGGAGGAGATGATCCGCGATGTGATGGATTCCGGCGTCGGCGAACCGGTCAAACTGATGTACCGCGCCGGCGTCGGCAATCTGATCGTCGGTGAATCCACCGGTCCCCTTACTCCATTGCAACACTGAAAAAGAAGGATATCCGTATGAGAACCAAATCGAACACAGCGCCTTTTCCCCGCCGCCCCCCGCGCCAATGTTTTCCGCACCCGCTCTCGGCCTCCTGCCGGATGCGGGAGGCACGAGGCGGACACGCCCCCCGCATCCCATGATTGCAGGCTGACTGCCATAGGATTTACATTGATTGAGCTGTTCGTGAACATTATTTATGAAATATGCAATCAGTTTTCGTATGACGTTCTGCACAAAAGAGAGGAGTTGAGGGGAGAGAAAGCGGTGCGGAAAACCGCAACTGATCCAAGCCCCGTATGGGCGCTCTGAAAGAACATGAAATGCGCGGGCCGGTTTCCAAGCGGTTCGCCTTCGCCCCCGGAGCGGGCTTCCTCGCTTTCAACAACACCATTTTCCACGAGCACGGCAACTTCTTCAACAAGCCCGGCCCGCCGGAATGCGAACTGGTGAACTTCCGCTTCTTCAACAATATCATCGTGACCGCCGCGTTCCACAAAAACGCCAAATACCGGGGAAGCCTGATGGAGTTCTACAACAATCTGGTCGTCTCGCCCGGCAGCGCCGAACAGTCGAAGCTGCTCGCCGGAGAAGGCGGCAGCGTGCTCGACAGTGTGGAGGCGCTGCAATTGAAGGCCCCCGCCGATTACGATTTCTCCCCGCTCGAAAACAGTCCGGCCCGGAATGCGGGAACTACCGCGATCCACCCGGCTTCCCATGCCGACATCGGCGCAATACCGGCCGGAACCTCCTGGAAAATGCCGCCGGTCGGACCGCTGACCGACTGATTTCGGCTCTCCGGCTTTCAAAAAACGCGCAATCGGGTTATATTATATGAAAGAAGAATAAAACCCGATTACCCGGAGGAGGAGAGACGATGATCGAATGGCTGGATACTTTACAGGAAGCCCTGAAGCCCTACCCATGGGCCTACAGCGCAATCGTAGCCGGAGTGCTGATCCTGGTCGCATTTCTGGTGAACTGGATCACCAAGCGCATCCTGCTGCGCGGCCTGCAGCGGCTGCTGAGCACACTCCCCGCCCACGACAGCGCCGAGAACAAAGTGCGGTTGGCAATCATCTCCCGGCTGGCCAACATCGTCCCGGCGCTGGTGCTCGCCTACGGCGCGGCGGCAATACCGGATGTGCATGAACCGCTGGAAATCGTGATCCGCAACGTGTGCAGCGCCTTTATCGTGCTGACGGTTTCACTGGCGCTCGCAAAAATCCTCGACCTGGTCGAAATCACCTACAGCCGCCGTCCCGATGCCGCCGCCAAGCCGATCAAAGGATATCTGCAGCTGCTGAAAATTTTCATCTTCACGGTAGCGGTAATCCTGATCGTCGCGACGCTGATCAACCGCAATCCGCTGATCCTGCTGTCGGGACTCGGCGCGATGGCGGCGGTACTGATGCTGATTTTTCAGGACACCATTCTGTCGGTGGTCGCCGGCGTACAGCTCGGTACCAACGACATGGTCCGTATCGGCGACTGGATCGAAATGCCCAGCCAGAACGCCGACGGCGACGTGATCGAAGTCGCGCTGCACACCGTCAAGGTGCGCAACTGGGACAAAACCATCACCACCATCCCGGTCCGCAAGCTGATCACCGACTCCTTCAAAAACTGGCGCGGCATGCAGGAAACCGGCGGGCGGCGCATCAAGCGCGCCCTCTATCTGGACCAGCGCAGCGTGCGCTTCCTCGACGACGCGGAAATCCGGCGGCTCGAAGATTTCGTGCTGCTCGACGACTATCTCGAACACAAAAAGAAGGAATTGGCCGACTGGAACGCCGAACTCGCCAGACGCGGCGCCAAGCCGATCAACGAACGACGGGTCACTAACCTCGGCACCTTCCGCGCCTATGTCGAGCAGTATCTGCGCAACCATCCCGGCATCCATCAGGAGATGACGCTGCTGGTGCGCCAGCTCCAGCCCGGAGCCACCGGCATTCCGCTTGAGGTCTACTGTTTCACCAATGACACCCGCTGGGCCGTCTACGAGAAAATCCAGTCGGATATCTTCGACCACCTGCTGGCCATCCTGCCGGTCTTCGATCTGCGCGTCTTCCAGCAGTGCAGCGACACCTCCGGCATGGTCGTCACCTCCCCCGCGCTGATTTCGAAATAACATGGGGATTTTGCCTTTGGCGACCAAAGGCAAAATCCCGCCAGTCAGGAGCGAGAGAAACGAAGCCAGAGATAACTGCGCTCGGCGGGGAGAGTGCAGGTGAGGCGATCAATTCCGGTGACTTCGAATTCTCCGTCTCCGGCGATCCGGCGGATTGTATATTCCCGCGGATCGACCGGCAGCTCGAACTCATGCCCGGATCGGCTGTCGAGGTCGCGCAGCAGGATCAGGTGACAGACGGATTCACCCGCCCCGACCGTGAAAAAACCGGATGTGGTCGTACCGTCAGGGCAGGGGCCGACCGGCAGCGTGACCCCACTGTACAGCTCTTCGCGGTACGCTTTCCAGACCGGCACGATTTTTTTCAGCGCCTCGCGGCACATTTCCGACAGCGAGCCGAGTTCGCACCAGATCAGGGGGGAAGCCGCCATCACCGAACAGAAAATCCAATCCATCGGATAGTGGACCGGAACGAGCGGGTCACCGGCGTACTTCTCCTGGTTCCGTTCCGGATTCAGGCATTCGAAGCGCAGCCGCACCGGCGGAATCGCCTGCGCCAGCTGCCACAGGTTGCGGAGTGTGGCGTAAGGCCACCAGCGGCGCCAGTCGGAATAGCGGTTCTCCACGAACAGCGTCCCGAATTCCGGCATCCCGAAATAGCCGGGGCGCACTTCGGCGGTCACGTCGAGGTCGAAGGTCAGCTTTGCGCCGCTGCGCTCCATCGCGCTCCGGAAAAAGCGGCGCAGGTTGGCTTCGCCTTTGCGGGTGCGCGATTTAACGCCGTCGATCTTGATCCATTCCACTCCGAACTCCCGCTCGAAGCGGCAGACGGTTTCCACATCCTTCTCCCAATTCGCGAAATCGTCGGCAGAGTCGGGGGAAAACCAGAGGCCGATGCCGACGCCCAGTTTCGAGGCTCTCTCCGTCAAGGGAGCAAGACCGTTCGGGAAACGCCCCGGATGCACCTTCCAGAAATCCGGGTTCACCGCGTGATACCCCTCCCAGACGCCGCCACCGGCCTGTTGCGCCGCACTGGAATTGACCGTGACGCCGCTCTGCCAGCCGTCGTCGATCTGGCAGGCGTCGAGGCCGATCCCGGCGGCGATTTCCAATTCCCGGAGCATGAACTTCTCATTCAGCGCCTGATCCCGGTTGCGGTCGCCCCAGGTGTTGCTGATCGCGATTCCGTCCCGGCCGCAGCGCGGCGGGCGAAGCTCCCGCTGAAACTCCTGCAGCGCGCGCGTCAGGCCGCAGCGGCCGCCGGAATAGCCGATCGCCGCCCACGGATAACGGTCGCCGTGCAGACGCAAACTCCGGCAATCCCATTCAAAATCGACCGGATCGGCAACCGGGCGGGATTCCGGCAGCGGCGCCAGCTTCAACAGCGCGATCCCCTCCCCGGAAAGCGGGCTCTCCACCGCCCACAATACCCCCCGCAGCCGCAGCGGTTCAACCGGCCCGAGCCGGTATTCGCGAATATCGAGCAGATTGTCGTGCCGGTCGGTCTGGTCCGCAAAGCGGAATTCCAGCAGCCGCAGATGCGGCGAGGCTGCTTCCAGATTTTCGCAGCATTCGAAAGCGGCGGACCTCTCCGCTTCCGGGGCCGGATCGATCTCCAGCCCGGTCGGGCCGGCGGCTTCCGCCACGGCGGCGGCCGCCAATTCGGACTCCCGTTCCACCGTGATTGCGGCGGCCCCGGCGGTCACCGCGAAATGATAGCGGGCGGTTCCAAGCTCCAGCCGGGCGTGCAGCGCCGGAGCGCCGGTACAGGTCAGCGGCGCGGCGAACGTCTCCCACCGCGCATCGGAAATTCCGGCGGCGATATCCGCCGGAGCCAGCAGCTCCCGGCCGTCCAGCCGGACCGACAACGGCGAAAGCCCCTCCGGGAGCACCAGCCAGCGCCGTTCGAACCGGCGGTTGCCGACCGCGACGACTCCGGCTTCATAGACCGCAAAACAGCCCTCCGGCACGACAGCCCCCGGAACGGGCGTTGACGAAAGCATCATCATGGAATACCTTTCCTGAAATTCATTTTTTCCGTGAAGCGAGCGGGCCCGATTCGGGGCGGCGAAGAATCCGCACCGCAACCGGTCCGGCGGCCGCCTCCGGCAACGGCGCGATAAAGACTTGCTCCGCCTGCGCCGCATAAGCGGGAACCAGCCCGTTGGCGAAAGGAACAAGGCGCACCCGTCCCGCTTCCCCCCCGCCGGGCCCGATTTCAATGTTGACGTCATAATCGACCGGGCGCAGCGGCCGGACCATCAGCAGCGGAACGGTTCCGCCGCGCGAGCCCGCCCGCACCTCAAAATCGGGATTCTCCTGCTCCAGCAGCGGCCCGCTTCCGGCAAACTGCCCGGCCGACATCGGCACCAGAAACGGCAGGCCGCCGGACGGAGTCCCCGGCGGAACGAGCCGGAACACCACCAGCTGGTCTCCGCCGCACGGAATGCTTCCCAGCGGCACCGCCGCCGGATTCGCGGCAAGTTCCGCCCGGAACCGCTCCAGCTCGCCCGCCCCGGTGGCATCGTCGTCCAGCGCCAGAATCACGGTGTCGCCCGTCTGCGGCTTCGCGTCAAGCCCCGCCGTCGGGTTGCGGAACAGAAAGTGAACGCGCTGCCGCGAAGTGGCGATCACCCGGCTCTCGCGCGGCACCTCCCGGCGAAGCTCTTCGATCACACTGCCGACATCGGGCCGCCAGTTCATCTTGGTCACCGCGTACCGGCCGATCAGGAAGTAGCTGCCGGCGGTCAGGGTCAGCGTTCCGAAGCAAAGCCCCCACAGTTGGATCGAAGCATGCCGGTTCCGGGGAATGCCCCGGCCGATGAAGCCCAGCAGGGCCGAACCGCGCCCCCGGTTGAGCCGCGCGGCATTCAGAACCGCAACGGCCAGCAGCAGAACCGAACTCTCCACTCCGTACTGCATTACGATATTCTTCACATCCGGGGAACTTTGCAGACATACTCCGGCCAGCAGCGGCAGGGCCGCCACGGCAAGTTTCGGATTCATCAGCACCGGCAGCGCCAGCGGCAGCAGCAGCGAACACACGAAAGCGAAGTTCTGCCACTCGAATACCGTCCGCCAGAACGCAGCCGGACGCAGGAACGGCGAACAGAGCACTTCCAGCGGCGTACTGCCCAACGCGGAGTAGTGGAACATCTGCGCGTAGCTCGCATGGGCGAACAAATTCGGCATCACCACCGAGGAGATCACCAGAAAGAACGCCGCGCAGCCGAGGAAGAGCGCCGTTCCCGCCAGCCGGCGCCGTTCCGCCAGCCAATAGAGCGCATAGCCGGCCCAGAAGACCGCCGCCGTCTCCTGAACCAGAAAGGAGAGGAGAAAAAGAACGGCCATCCCCATCCGGTTCTTCCGGGCGCGGCACACGAAGAATCCCAGCAGGACCGGCACCAGAAAGTTGATCGGATGGTATCCGTAAAACAGCGACAACGCCTGTCCGTTCAGCACCGGATTCAGGAAGGCGGCCGCGCTGAAAGCAAGCGCGGCGGCGACCGGCAGCCGCGCCGAGCGCGCCAGCGCATAGGTCAGCGGCACCGTCGAACCGAGCAGCAGCGCATTCACGGCAAAGACGGTGACTGCGGCCGGGTGAAGCCGGAAAAGCAGCGCCATGACCACATTCGGCACCGGGTTCCAGTGGCCGGCGACGGCGAGAAAATCACTCCAGGAGCGGTTTTCGCCGAAAGCAAGCCGCAGGTAATTTTCCGAATACTCCCCCCAGTCGCTGAAGAAAAGAAAAAATCTGTCGCAGGCGCGGCACTGGATTCCGAAATACCACCAGACCGCGGCGGCGAATCCCAGCCCGGCCAGCACAACTCCGCAACGCGGCGGCAAACGGCGCCACCGGCGGTAATTCTCCGGCGGAAACGCCGCGCCGAGCCGGTAGAATGCGATTCCGCCCGCCAGAACCGGCAGCAGCAGACAGAAATAGGATTCCGGCCACAGCAGCAGCGCCGGAACCGGAACCAGCAACGGAAACAGCGCCCGGTTCAGCAGGCGCAGTTTCGGAAAGAAATCGCGGCTGAACCATGCCGCTCCCGGCAGGATCAGCGCCCCGAGCGCCAGCGTAACCGCCGAGATTTCCGCCGGTATCGGAGAATTTTCCACCAGATAGTGGATCTGGTTGATGAAAAGCATCCAGAAATACAGGAAAAGCAAGCTCCACGCCCCCGCCATGCCGATCAGGGCCGCCAGAAGCAGCTCCCGCCATGCGGAAACGCCGCCTGCCGTCTTATGCTTCATCATCAGTGATTCCCGGTGAAAGTTTCAGTTTCTCCTTTCAATGTAGCCGCAACTTTCGCCGATTTCAAGGAGAGGTGCCGCAAGAACAGCCGATTTTGAAACCGCGCCGGCTCTCCCGGGCGGCATGTCTTGCGGTTCTCTCACGGGAAGCCCGCCGCCTTAGAGTTTATCCCTAAATAACGCCGTGTGCAAGTTTTTTGAACTGGGATTTCGCCTTCGGCGACCAAGGCGCTTCGCCCTTGGAACCCGACCGGCAAGG
>ERZ1026844.1562-NODE-1562-length-13712-cov-9.518196_pt1 | contig 13712 bp, 14 predicted proteins | sample MGYA00380152_ERZ1026844 | MGnify/ENA primary metagenome ERZ1026844 (study PRJEB33269, sample SAMEA4719788) | human gut metagenome | biome: human-associated habitat; feature: organic feature; material: feces | place: Cameroon | collected 2013-10 ... | reverse complement strand
TAGAACAGTAATCAATACAATTTCTATAGAACTTTCAAGAGGAAGAGATCCTTTCTTGAAAATAGTAATAAGATAAGACAAATAGATGAGTATTAATACAGAATGAATACCAAGATAAAAGGTGGTATATTCTCTAATGCGTGTTAAGTGATTTTTAAACAAATGTCCTGTAAGAAGTAAGAATAGACATAAAAGGATATCTGAGCCATAGATTGTATAATGAATAGGTAAGACTAAATCATATATGAAAATAGTGATACCCCATGTCATAATGACATAGGTAAGAACCTTAAGAAAGATAAAATAAAGTGATATAAATAGACTTTCTAGAAGACTGTCCTGCTTAAACAGAACTAAGCATAACCCTAATATACACAGACTTATAAGTCCATTATGTATAAACATAGAAGAAATAATAGAAACAGAAGATAATAATACAACTGAACCAATATACTTGATTAGATTTTCTTTAATGTTTATAGAATAGACATAATAGAAGAATGACAACAACATCAAAGAACATGTGATGAAACTTATACTATTTGTTTCTAGCATCATTATTCCACCTCCTTCATATACTCTAAAACAAGCTTTTTCTTTCTTCTACTTATTGGTATCTGATGATGCTCACTTATATATAATGTCGTACCTTCTAGCTTAGTCACCTTTTTCATATTCACTAGATAAGAACGTCCTACTCTTTTAAAATGATTGGAATCAATCGTTTTTTCTACATCACCTAACTGCATATTGACTGTAATAGAAGATGTATCAAAATGTATCTCTGTTTGATGATTGAAACTTTCACAATAAAGAATCAATTCTTTTCTTAGTACATAGGCATTTCCATTGATATAGAATGTCACACTTGGATGTAGATGAGACAATTGATAGTTGATTTCTTCTAATACATCAGGCATTTCTATATCTAGATTCTCTTTTCTAATAAAATCAAAAGGATGTATATTACATGCTTTATAAACAAGTTCATTATGACTTGTGATAAAGATAATCAAGGCATTTTCATGTCTTTTTTTATACTTTTTCGCGAGTTCTAATCCAGAAACTTGTGGCATATCGATATCTAGAAATAAGACATCAAAATTCGTATTTATAGGAAAACATAAAGCATCTCTATATGTATTGAGTTGTATATCTGTAGATGAGAAGAAATCACTTATGTGATGACTAACATGTTTTAAGTCATTTTCTTCATCATCCACCACTGCAATGTGACAAGCCATAGATTTCATCTCCTTATCATTAACGCTTTTAAATAGACCATTCACGATCATCAAATTGAATATATATGATGTATTATCTAAAATGAAATAAACAAAAGAACTATTAATTATATTCTAACATATCGAGGAGACTATTTATGAAACAATTCTTCTACTTATTGAAATCCAAAAAGAAACTTCTCTTATTCTCTCTTTATTTCATTGCGATTATCGTAGGTATATTTATCAGCTATAAAGGAGCCTATGGATCTATTCCTGAAAAAGAAATGATACTCATGAAATCAAAAGACCCTGAAATGGGTTTAGACTTCTTCTATTACTTACAGGATTCAGGACTGACACTTATATTATATGTCCTTACTACTCTTATTGTACCTAATATCATCAGTGCTGATTTTTTATTGTATAATCATAATAAATTCAATCAGTTTATGATAACACGTATGTCTTCTACTACTTATCACAAAAAGGAAAGACAATTTAATTTCTTTGCGACATTCATTCTTATTCTTATCACTCATTTGCTTACAATACTCATTATTCATCTTTTCTTCTTTAAGATATCCTTTTCTATCAATCCAATCTATATGAATGCCACAAGACAGACTAACTTATTATCAGGTTACTTACTTCTTAATCTTATTATTTATACAATTCTCTCATCTATTGGTTATGCACTCTTTTCTCATTTCTTATTCTCACTACAGTATTTTATAAAGAATGTTTATCTCTATAGAACTTTAGGTTTACTTGTATCACTCATTCTTTATATAGGAGCATCAGTATTGTCTCATACATTCTATAATACATCAGGAAACTTGACTGCCACATTGGCATATTTCCTTAATATCATTAATATCCTCACTCCAAGCATTATTAAAAGTCCTGTCCTCAATAATAATCCTTATCTCTTCTATATCGGTACTGCATTACTCTATTATCTCTTGTCATCTATTCTTTTTGGAATGAGGGATTATCATGACTTCACTACTAAAACTTATTAAGAAACAGGATTTTATTATATTTATTATTTTGATTCTTTTGATTCCTGTTGTCACACGATTAAATAAGAGAATCAACTTCATCTATATTCTTTTCACAAGTAACTATATCACCCTGATATTGAATATTGCTTTTCTTGTGATGATGTATAAGAAGGTGATGATCTTTAATGGTATTAATCATACCTTGATTACACGTGTTGGATATAGGACTACAAAACAAACTATTTATTCCTTTATGGTGATTATCACGCTTCTTTTCTTAATTATTCTCTATAGCTTCCTATTTCTTGTATATGGGTTCTCTCATATGAGTATCACACTTTTATTGATGCTGGTTATTTATACCTTACTTTATTTATTTGAGATTTCTCTCATTTACTTACAGTTCAATAGAAAATCAAATATTCTCCATATCGCTTTACCAATCATTATTAATCTTGTTTGTCATTATATGTTCTTCTAGGAGGAAATAAAGATGTTGAAAGTCAATCATATCAAAAAGAATTTTACAAAAAATAACATATTAAAAGATATCAATCTAGAAATAAATAAAGGAGAATGTCTCTACATACATGGAAAGAATGGATGTGGTAAATCCACACTCTTTAAGATCATCTGTGATATTATTCAATCAGATTCTGGAACGATAGAAAAGGATTCTGATACGTACATTGGTGCACTTATAGAAAATCCAGGATTTATCGAAAATGAGTCTTTAAGATTTAATCTTGAGTTTCTTGGCTCTATCAATCATCACTATAATGAAGAAAGAATAAGAGAACTATGTCATATGTACTCTTTGAATTATGATAGTTCTTCTACACTTAAGAATTATTCTGTAGGTATGAGACAAAAAGCAGGCATTATTCAGGCAGTCATGGAAGATCAGAATCTTATTTTCTTTGATGAACCAACTAGAGGTTTGGATGAAGAAAGCATTGTCGTATTTGAGAATATGGTGAATACACTAGTAGAAGATGGTAAAAGTATAGTGATTGCGTCACATGACCGATTACCGCATATTCACTATACACATACGTATTTACTTGAAGAGGGGAAACTTAAGAGTGAAAACTGTTAAGAATTATGTGTCTCTCTTCATTCTATTTCTCATATGTAAAGAAGTATTTCATATCGACTTTATTGATATCAAATACTTCTTTCCTCAAAGACCTATTTATATAGTATTTTCACTTTTAGTTAATTACTTATACTTGAAGATAGTCTTTGATTGTATCTTCCAGTATATTGAAATAGATACATTCTCAATTATTAGAATGGGAAGAAGGAAGTATCATATAATGATGTTTAAAAGAATATTCTATACAATTCTTATCTTTATTTTATTCTCTATTTTCACTGATCTATTCTTCTTTCATGATATATGTATCTTAGGACTCTTAGAAACAGTTTGTATTGAAATAGTTATAGGACTATGGATGTCAGTATTCTATAAAAGACTCGGTACTTATACGTTCATGGTTAATCTCATATTAATAATATTTGTTAAATATCTTAAGACTTTGGCTTCAGGATTTTAGTCCTGAGGCCTTTTGTGTTATGATAGTATCAGTATATAACTTATTTGTATTTTTTTGCATCTTTTGATAGAATTGATACAGTTTAGAGATGGGGTGTCGTATGACTACTAGAGATACACAAAGAGAAGAAACTAAAAAGAGAATATATCATGTGGCCTTTAAATTATTTGATGAATTTGGATATGATAAAGTAAAAGTAAGTGATATAGCGAAAGCTGCGAATGTTTCAGTAGGATCTGTATATTATCATTATAAAAATAAAGAAGCTATTATAGATTATGGATACTATGAATTTGATAAGATATTAAAAGAAGCATATGATAAACAAATATTTACGAATAAAAGAGATGCTGTTCTTTTTTTGATTGATTTTCAAATAAAAGATGTATTTTTAAATATCGGTTTAAAAATGACAACTATCTGCTTCAAAAACCAGATGAATGCGGAAAATGAATATCTTTATTCTGATGAAAGATACTTTTATCAAAAACTATTAGAAAATTTGGATGGCATAAAACATATGAGCAAGGAACATGCGGCTAAAATGATTCTTAGAATCAGTAGGGGCAGTATTTATGATTGGTGCTGTCATAATGGAAATTATGATTTAGTAGAAGCGGTCCATGAAGAAATTTCAATTGTATTGGATCATATTGGGTTATAGAAAGACGAAGGTCTTTCTTTTTTATTACGTTAATTTATTGACAAGGTAAATGTAAAGGCTTACACTATGTATATAATTACACTGAATAAGTTCAGTGAATAGATTCAAGGAGGATTTGGTATGAATAAATATCAACATTTATTTTCACCGATTAAAATCGGTACAGTAGAAGTTCCAAATCGTATTGCATTACTTCCTATGGGTGTATTTTCACCTAGATTGATGAATAATGATGGAAGCTATACAAAAGATGGAGCAGATTATTACATTGAAAGAGCAAAAGGAGGAACAGGCTTAATTATTACAGGGTTAGTTCCTGTACCAAAAGGTGGAGGACTTCCAAGTATTGTGAATGATGTTCAGAGTTATACGAAGAACATGAAGTACCTAGCAGATGGCGTTCATAAATATGGTTCTAAAGTATTTGTAATGTTAACAGCTATGTCAGGTAGAGCCTCTATACATCCTACAGATCCAGCACCAAGCTCAATGCCTAATGTATGGGATCCATCAAAAAATAATCCAGAAATGAGTATTGAGGATATTCATCAATATATTGAATGGTTTGCCCAAGGAGCAAAAGCAGCTAAAGAAGCTGGTATTGATGGTGTTGAAATTCATGCAGTACATGAAGGCTACTTATTAGACCAATTCACAATTGCAGCTTGGAATAAACGTAATGATGAATACGGAGGAAGTCTAGAAAACCGTTTAAGATTCCCATGTGAAATTGTGAAGGCCATTAAGAAAGCTTGTGGGAAAGATTTTCCTGTTAGTGTCAGATATTCTGTAGTAAGTAAAACGAAAGACTTCAACAGAGGTGCTTTACCAGGTGAAGAATATAAGGAATTTGGTAGAGATTATGAAGAAAGTGAAAAAGTAGCTAAAATGCTAGAAGAGGCCGGATATGATATGCTTGATTGTGATAACGGATCATATGATGCCTGGTATTGGCCACATCCACCAGTATATATGCCTAAAGCATGTAATCTAGAAGATGTTGAAAAGGTTAAACAATGGGTCAATATTCCCGTTATTTGTGGAGGACGTTTTGATGATCCTGCACTTGCAGAAAAAGAAATTGCAGAAGGTAAAATTGATATGATGGGTATGGGCCGTCCTTTACTTGCGGATCCTGACTTAGCAAATAAATTTAAAGAAGGACGAGAAGATGATATTCGTCCATGTATTTCATGTCATTTTGGATGTTTAGCACGTATTTTCCAGGTAGATAGAGAAACAATGTCTAGTAAAGACATTTCATGTGCTTTAAATCCACGTTGTGGTATGGAGAATCATTACAACATTACAAAGGCAGAGGTTATAAAGAAAGTTGCTGTTGTCGGTGGTGGAATTACAGGTATGGAAGCAGCACGTGTTTCTGCTCTTCGTGGACATCAAGTGGATCTTTACGAAAAAACAGATCGCTTAGGTGGCGTATTTAATGAAGCAAGCGCTTTTGATTTTAAAGATGATGATCGCCGTTTACTTGCCTGGTATAAAAAACAAATTAAAGATACTGGTGTTAATGTGAAGTTTAATACTGAATTCAAGGCATCAGATAAAGATAATTATGATGTTGTCTTTGTTGCAACAGGTGCAAGTGAAAAACGCTTGGACAATATTCCGGGATTTGATCAACCACATGTCAGATATGCTGTTGATGTATTAGATAAGCAGGATATTAAAGATCAGAATGTTGTCGTTATTGGTGGTGGATTGACTGGCTGCGAATTAGCCTATGATCTTGCTAGAAAGAATAAGAAGGTGTCTGTTGTAGAAGCACTTCCTACTATTATGAATGTGGAAGGACTTGCTGCACCGAACTATAATATGTTGATTGAATTGATGGAATACTACCATGTAGACATTTACAAAAATGCTACAGTAAAAGAATATAAGGACGGAAAACTTGCTATTGATGTGATGACAACAAATCAGCCTAATATCAACAATAGAGCAAGAATGATGTCATTATTTGGTGTACATCATACTCCACTATTTATTGAAGCAGATACTGTAGTGGTTTCTGTAGGATATAAATCAGATCAATCACTTTATGAGTCTATTAAAGGAGATAATGTTTATTTATTAGGTGATGCTATTCAGCCTGGTAACTTAATGACAGCTATCTGGGGTGCATATACGACAGCCTTAAAAATCTAAAAGAACTCTAAAATTGCGAAACGATTTTGTTTCGTAATTTTTTTATTATAAGTATTTGTGTTATTATTGTATCAGGGGGGGTGTTCTATGAAACTTATATTTTGTGATATGGATGGTTCATTACTTAACCATCACTCTAAAATTTCGCCTCGAACACTAGAAACACTTATAAAACTAGAAGAGAAGGGAATAGGTATTATTCTCTCTAGTGGTCGTCATATTAATAGTTTAAAGAAATATGGTGATATGCTTCACTTTGAAAAATATCCAATGAGTGGCTATTCATGTAATAATGGACAAGCTTATCATGATCATCTAGGTGAGAATGTACTTGAAAATGAACGTTTAAACTACAATGATTACTTAAAAGTAAGAAACTATGCAAAAGCACATCACTATGGCTTTATTGTTTATATCAATAATAAAAGAGTGATGTTCCATTATAACGAATCACTACTTGTTCGATTGCTGCATCTTCATAAACCAATACAGGAAGATGCCATATTTGATAAATTTGTCTTTTATGGACGTCCTTCTTTTGACACAGAAGGACTTGATTATACATGTTCTTTAGTTGATCCTTATTGGCTTGAAATAGGACCAAAAGGTGTAGATAAAGGAACAATGTTGGAAAGAATTGCACGTTTCCATCATATTGATTTAAAGGATACAATCGCTTTTGGAAATGGTGAAAATGATCTTCCTATGCTTATTAAGGCAGGAACAGGTGTTGCAATGGGCAATGCGCTAGATCATGTGAAAGAATATTCTAATGCAGTATGTGATGATTGTGATCATGATGGAATAGGTAAATATCTGGAGGACTTGCTATTATGATGAACATGACAGATTATTATGATTTTTCAGGACAGAAGTTTGGTTATCCTCTTTCTTTAAGTATCAACAGTTTTGATCGTCATATCTTCTCTAGGCAGAATAGTCTAGAACTCTCTTATGTATTACAGGGAGAGTATCAAATAGTGACAGAGAAGTTTACTTCTAAACTATCAAAAGGAGAACTTGTCATGATTGCACCTGGAGATATTCATTTAATTACTCATAAGAAAGATGGCGTCATTCTTACAATCCATATAGACTTTGATCGTATGACAAGTGCTATGAGTGGAAATAGTACAGAAGCTTTTTCTACAATGATTGTCACAAACCAGGCCTATGATCAATTAAAAAATAAGATATCAGGTATTCTTAAACTCATTAGACAGGAGAACTATAACCTTTATACTCTCAATGCCTATGTGATGGATATCCTTTCTATTGCCTCTCAGGTATCTTTCTCTATGTCTTCTCTACCTTTACAGGATGAAGCGCATAAGAACTATATGCAGGCTATTTTATATATAGATTCACACTATAATGAGAATCTGACTCTAGGCGATGTGGCAGATACACTTTCATTCAGTTTAAGTTATACATCTAAATTATTTAAGAAATTTACTGGTATTACTTTTATTAAGTATTTAAATAGTGTACGTATTCGTGCTTCTCTAGAAGACTTGTTAGAGGGAATTAAGAATATTTCAGAAATATCAGATGAATGTGGTATGCCTAATTCTAAGGCTTATACAGAAGCCTTTAAAGAAATCTATGGTATATCACCTAGCAGCTATAGAAAACGTTTTAAGAAGAATTTTGCGCCTACTGTAGAAGAAGAAATGAAGCTTCATGATTTTGATAGTATTCTAGAAGATTTCATCAATGAAGAAGAGACTATCTACGAAGATGAGAAATGCAAGATCACTTTAAACGCAGAACATATTAAGTTAGAAACAGAGGAAGAAATACAAATATCTCAAAAAGGTAAGCGTATACAGATTGTTTTATAGCAGTCATATATTGTCTTCTTTTTATATTAAGAAGGCAAAATATGACTGTTTTTATATACAAGCATGATTTTTTATTCACAAGAGGAGTGATATAATGTGGGCGAAAGAGAGGAAAATACAAATGAATGAATTTTCACATTTATTTTCACCTATTAAAGTCGGTGAAACAGTTGTAAAAAACAGAGTTTTTATGCCTCCTATCAGTACAAACTTAGCTGATAAGGGTTATGTTACTGATGCACTTGTTGCACACTATGCAGCTCGTGCAAAAGGTGGTGTTGGATTAATCGTTACTGAAGTCACTACAGTAGAACCAACATATATCTATTTGCCAGGAGATATGTCTATTCATGATGATAGCTTTATTCCTGGATGGAAAAAATTAACTGAAGCAGTACATCAGTATGATTGTAAGATCTTACCACAGTTATTCCACCCAGCTTATATGGCTTTCCCTATTCCTGGTACACCAAGATTAATTGCGCCAAGTAATGTAGGACCATATTATGCGAAAGAAGCACCACGTTCAGTTACTAAAGAAGAATTAAAGGTTATTATTAAACAGTTCGGTGAGGCAGCATTAAGAGTTAAGACTGCAGGGGCTGATGGTGTTGAAATTCATGCAGCACATGCCCATGGTTTATTAGGTGGTTTCTTATCTCCTTTATATAATAAGAGAACTGATGAATACGGAGGAGATATCTCTTGCCGTTTAAGATTAACTTTAGAAGTTATTGAAGAAGTACGTAAAATGTGTGGTAAGGACTTTATCATCGATGTACGTATTTCTGGTGATGAATATACTGATGGTGGTTTAAACATCAACGATATGATCTATGTGTCTAAAACATTAGAAGCAGCAGGCGTAGATATGCTTCATGTATCTGGTGGTACAACTATCGCAAGAGGAAGCTCTATTCCAGCACCAGGAACTAAAATGGGTTCACATGCATTATTAAGTGAAGAAATCAAGAAACATGTATCTATTCCAGTAGCAACAGTTGGACGTATTACTGAACCTTGGATTGCAGATGAATTAATTGCGAATGATAAAGCAGATATCTGTATGATGGGACGTGCTAACTTATGTGATGCAGAATTCGTTAATAAGGCTATGAGTGGTCATGTAGAAGATATTAGACCATGTATTGGATGTTTACGCTGCTTAACAGGTATTATGTTTGGTAAACGTGTGTCTTGTACAATCAATCCTTCATTAGAAATCGAAAACGAAGATACTATTAAAGAAGCCAAAGAAAAGAAGAACATTCTTGTCATTGGTAGTGGACCAGCAGGTATGGAAGCTGCATTTGTAGCACATAAGCGTGGTCATCATGTTGTATTATGCGAAAAGGATGATAAGTTAGGTGGAGAAATGAACTTAGCTGCAGTACCTATCGCAAAACAGGATCTAACATTAGTTATCAAGTATATGGCTCATAAACTTGAAGGTGTTGATGTAAGATTAAATACAGAAGTGACTTTAGAGATGTTACAGAATGAATTCAAGGATTATGAAGTTATTGCTGGTACTGGTGCTTCTCCAATCGTTATTAATCCATTCACTCAGTTTAAATCATGGATGACTGCCGATGATGTATTAGCTGGCAAGCAGTTCCCAGGTCGTAAGATCGTTATTATTGGCGGTGGATCAGTAGGTTGTGAAACAGCTGATTACTTAGCACCATTAATCAATGACTTATTCCCTAGAAATAGAGATGTTACAATACTTGAAATGGCAAACGGAGTCATGATGAATGAATCAGGACCAGGCAGAAGCTTACTTGTAAGAAGAATGATGCAGAAGGGTATCAAGATTATTACAAGTGCTAAAGTAGAATCAGTGACTGAAACTGAAATCAACTATACACTTGATGGTATGACTCATACTATTAAGGATGCAGATACATTGATCTTTGCAGCAGGTTATAAGAAGAACCCAGCAGTAGAAGAAATGTTGAAGGAAAGTGGTCTTAACTACCATATGATTGGTGATGCCCATGAAATCGGTAATATCAAGACTGCAATCACTGAAGCATACAACCTAACAAAAGATTTATAAAATAATGGACCCTCTCGAAATCGAGAGGGTCTTTATTATAAAGAAAACCATACGCTATGCGTATGGTCCAAAAAAAACTTTCAGAGATGGTGAGAAAAAAACCTCCAATGATATAATAAAAGTGGCTGGCAACCGCAAGAATTATAATCAAAGGAGGACTCTCAATGAGAGATGATAATACATTATCACACACAACGTATAATTGCAAATATCACATAGTCATTATACCAAAGTACAGAAGAATGGTAATATACAGAAAATTAAGAAAAGACATAGGAGCCATTCTCAGAGCAGTAGCAGAAAGAAAACCAGGAGTTGTAATTCATGAGGCTGAGGCATGTCCTGATCATATACATATGTTGATGACGATACCACCAAAATATAGCGTATCATCTTTCATGGGTTATCTGAAAAGCAAATCAACACTGATGATTTTTGACAGACATGCAAACATGAAATATAAATATGGAAACAGAAAATTCTGGGCGAAAGGATATTATTGTGTGACAGTAGGACACAATGAAGAAGCTGTAAAACGATATATAAGAAATCAGTTACAGGAAGATAGACTTTCGGACCAGATGAGCATGAAGGAGTTTATTGATCCTTTTACAGGAGATAAAATTAAATAAAAAAACCCCTTTTAGGGGTTTAGGTAAACGTGTTGTGGGTGTCAGTCTTCAGTAGTCGAAGGACTCGCACAACGACATGCCCTTACAGGGCGGGTTCATACCACTGATTTTATCAGTGGTTATGATTTATTTGTCATTAAAGGCACGATCATCTATCTCTATGATGTTCCAAAACATAGGATAACCTTCTTCACCACCACTATTGGCCCAGGCACTTTCCTTATGGATTTCACCACGAGGACTCCAGTCATACTCGTCTTCCTCACATGATTCAATATCGATATTTAAAGAATTGAATGTCTTAGAAGCACCCTCATATAATGCCTTGACTGCTTCCTCGTGTGTTTGAAATAATCCCTCTATTTCAATATTTTCTCCATTTTCCATGTCACCGTAAATCACTGCATACATAGTAACACCTTCTTTCTAATACTATTATAGTCATATTTGTTTTAAGTGTTAAATGATAAGAAAAGGAATTTCCTGTAAACAGAATATTACTATACTTATTTACATAAAATTATGATAGAATGCATGTATATCATAACTAGGAGAACAATATGAAGATAACAGATTTGATGAGTAAAGAAGCCATCAAGATTCATGGTCATGCCTCTAGCAAGATGGATGCGATTGAAAAAATGGTGTCTTTAATGGATAAGCAGGGCAATGTCTCTGATAAAGAAGTATATAAAGAAGCAGTCTTAGAAAGAGAAAGTCTTTCTACTACAGGTATGGTAGATGGTATTGCGATTCCTCATGCAAGAACAAGTGCTATCACTCATGCAGGTATTGCGGCAATGACATTGCCTGAGGGTGTAGATTACCAGTCTATGGATGGTCAGCCTACAACTCTTATTTTCTTAATTGCAGCACCGGATAATGGCGATAATGTACATTTACAGGTCTTAAGTGAACTCTCTACATTACTTATGGATCATGAGTTCTGTGAAGATTTAAAGAATGCAGGTAGTCCAGAAGAATTCTTGTCTATTATTGATTTAGCACAGAGTTCTAAAGAAGAAAAAGTCGTTGTAGAACATGCTGATGTTTTAGCAGTGACAGCATGTCCTACAGGAATTGCCCATACATATATGGCTGCAGAAGCATTAGAAAAGAAAGCCAAGGAAATGGGTGTATCTATTAAGGTAGAAACACAGGGTTCAGTAGGGGTTAAGAATGAATTGACTCAAGAAGATATAGAACATGCGAAAGGTGTTATTATTGCGGCTGATAAGAATATCTCTTTAAGTCGTTTTAATGGTTTACCACTCTACAACTGTCCTGTCGCAAAAGGTATTGATGAACCTGAAAAACTTATTCAGATTATTCTAGATGAAAAAGCACCTGTTTATAAAGGTGAAGAAGTGAAAGTAGAGAATAACCAGGAAAAGGGATGGCATATTCCTTATAAACATTTAATGAATGGTTTCTCACATGCTTTGCCACTATTAGTGGCTGCAGGGTTTATTAGTGTACTTGCAACTAAACTTACATTTAATACACAATTTGCGAATATGTTAAATGTTTTTGGAAACATTCTTTATTTACTGGTATTACCTGTATTATCAGGCTATATTGCGATGAGTATTGCAGATCGACCAGCTTTAGGTCCAGGACTTGCATGTGGTTATATTGCCTATAGTGGTTTTACATTAGCATGGTTAAATAACCCTTATACAACTTTAAGTACATCAGGCTTCTTAGGAGCTATCGTAGGAGGATTTGTGGCAGGGTATCTAGTCCTTGCGATAGAACTATTATGCAAGAAGATTCCAGATATGTTTGATGGTATTAAACCAGTCTTACTTTATCCAGTATTAGGCGTATTAACATCAGGTATTGTGATGACAGTACTTAATACTTATCTAGTGATCGGTCATTCATTTATTATGGACCGTGTGAATAATCTACCACTTATTTCATTAATTATCATTGGTGCATCACTTGGTGCTATGATGTCTATTGATATGGGTGGACCAATTAATAAGTTTGCTTATTTATTTGCGAATGCCTTAGTCTTCACGAGAGCGAATAATGCAGCTATTATCATGGCTTCAGTTATGGGTGCTGGTATGATTCCACCTCTTGCGATTGGTTTCTCTACACTTGTATTTAAAGAAAAGTGGACTGAAGAAGAAAGAGGCACTACTTTAAAGAATATTATCATGGGCTTATCATTTGTATCAGAAGGAGCCATTCCTTTTATGCAGAAAGATCAAAAGCATGTCTTATCTGCATGTATCTTAGGTTCACTTATTACAGGCGCATTATCTGCATACTTTAAATGTGGTGTGATGGCACCTCATGGTGGTATCTGGATCATCTATTTGATGTCTAATCCACTTAAGTATGTCGTAGCACTTCTTGCCGGTACAATTGTATCAGGTCTTATTATTACATTTACACACAAGTCTGAGAATTAACTCAGGCTTTTTTTTCTATGTTTTACGATTCTGGTAGAAGTCTATGAAAAAGCTTAATATAATAGTATTGAGGTGAATAATCTGAATAAAAATTAAAAGAGAAAACAAACTTTACCCTAAAAAAGTGTA
>ERZ1026844.1560-NODE-1560-length-13717-cov-5.807349_pt1 | contig 13717 bp, 10 predicted proteins | sample MGYA00380152_ERZ1026844 | MGnify/ENA primary metagenome ERZ1026844 (study PRJEB33269, sample SAMEA4719788) | human gut metagenome | biome: human-associated habitat; feature: organic feature; material: feces | place: Cameroon | collected 2013-10 ... | reverse complement strand
GTCTGCAACCGGGCGAAATCGGCTCCCTGAGCCTCGTAACTCTCCACCCGACAGGTCGAAGCGGGCAATTCCCCGGCGGTCACGTATCGCTCGCCCGGCATCAACGCAATGGCGGCATCGGCGACCGTATAGACGGTCTTATCGGTAAGCGGCGCACGCAGACCGAGGAACTTCTGGGCATAGCGGGCATAAGGACCGCAGACGATCTTCTCGCAACGCACCGTAATATCGGCCGCAAGAACGGTTTCGGCCGTGCCGACCACGAATTCGCCGTTGCTCATATAGGTTCCCAATCGGGCCATATCCTGATTCTGGGCCGCAGCCGTCATCCCTGCGAAAAGCAGCGGAAGCATCCATAACAATCTCTTCATATTCACAGAAAATTTTAATTTATGCAAATTTATACGAATTGCCCGTATAATCAAAATTTAAGGTAGAAATCCCCCGTCAGACGGCGGTAATCCTCCGTATAGGAGTCCGGGCCGCCGAGTTCGATAATCAGACGTGCAGGCTCCGGAGCCGGTACGGGCGTCGTGCAGAACTCCGCAAGGATACGCCGCACCCCGCGCCGGGGCGTGGAACAAACCTCCGTCCAGCGAACAGGATAGAGCCGCCCGAGAGCCGCCGAACGGAATCGCTGCATCTCGACGGGCGGCAACACCAACGCAAAGCGTCCGCCGGGCGAAAGCAGGCGGACGACAGCCGCCGCAAGCTCTCCGAACGGCAGTCCCGCCGCATGGCGGGCGGTGTTGCGCCCTTCATCGGGCGAAAGCAGCGAATCGACGTAATAAGGCGGATTCGAAACAATCAGATCGAATCTTTCAACCGGATCGTATCGCTGCACCGCGACGGCTACTGCATCCAAACGGTCCGCCCAGGGCGACGCGGCAAAATTTTCAGCCGCCTGCGTCGCGCACTCCGCATCGACGTCCACCGCCGTAATCCGGGCTGCACTCCGCTGGGCCAGCATCAGGGCGATCAGGCCCGTGCCCGTACCTACGTCGAGCATCCGCCGGTCCCCGGGACGTACTTCGGCCCAGGCACCGAGCAGCACCCCGTCGGTTCCGACCTTCATCGGGCAGCGATCCTGCCGCACGGCAAACTGTTTGAACCGGAACATGGCTATCCTTTTAGAAAACCGTCCATACCGGCGCCGAACAGCGCGAAATCATAACGCACGGGATCCTCCGGGTCGAACGTGCGAAGCACGGCGGTAATCTCCTCGACGGCCCGCCAGTCGTTCTGCCGCCGGGCAAGCAATCCCAAAGCCCGTGCCACGTCGCCCGAATGAAGGTCGAGCGGCAGATAGAGCGCCGACATGGGGATCGAGCGCCAGAGCCCGAAATCCACGCCCCGATCATCGCGGCGCACCATCCAGCGCAGAAACATATTCAGCCGCTTGCAAGCCGAGCCTTTGTCGATCGACGAAAGGTGCTTCTCCGAACGGGGCGGGTGCGGCTCGGCGAAAAACTCGCGGCGAAAATCGGAGAGAACGGACGGGATCGAACCCGTGGCCGCATAACGCCCCTCGAAGAACTCGCCCAGACTGCCGTAACGACGGAAAAGCGAACGCAGCGCCCGTACATAAGCGATCAGATCCTCGCCGTTGAAGGTCCGATGCACGCAGACTGTCAGCTTGCGAAGCTCCTCCTCCGAAGCATTTTTCACGAAATCCGCAGGGGCGTTGTCCATATACGACATCATCCGGCAGGCATTGCCGACGATCGCGCGGCGGTTGCCCCAGGCGATAGTCGCCGAGAGAAAGCCCGCGATTTCACGGTCTTCGCGCCCCTCGAAACGATGCGGCACGCTGATCGGATCGGGAGCGATGAACTCCGTCCGGTTGTAGCGGTCGTACAGGGTTTCGAGCAACTCGCGCAGCGGTTCGAACTCCATAAGAATCGTGTAAATGGGATCTACTAATTTCAGAACAGTCACTCCCGTCACTCGGGAAGGATCAGACCGTCGCTCATTACGATCCGACGGTCGGCCCGGAGAGCCAGCGACTCGTCGTGAGTCACCAGCACGATCGTCTGCCCCAAGCGTTCACGCAGATCGAAGAACAGGCGGTGCACCTCCTCCTTGTTGCGGGTATCGAGGTTGCCCGAAGGTTCGTCGGCCAACAGCACGGCGGGAGAATTCACCAGCGCCCGGGCAATGGCGACCCGCTGCTGCTCGCCGCCCGACAGCTCGCCGGGCTTATGATCGCGGCGTTGGGTCAGCCCCACGAGCGCCAGCAGCTCTCCGGCACGCCGCTCCACTTCGGCTTTCGGACGCCGTCCGATCAGGCCGGGGATACAGACATTCTCGAAAGCCGTAAATTCGGGCAGCAGGTGGTGGAACTGGAAAACGAATCCGATCTTCTCGTTACGGAACCGCGACAAAGCCCGATCACCGAGCGATGAAACATCCTGTCCGTCGATCTCGACGCTGCCGCGATCCGCTTTGGAAAGCGTACCCAGTATCTGAAGCAGGGTCGTCTTGCCGGCGCCGCTGGCACCGACGATCGAAACCACCTCGCCGCGCGACACCTCGAGCGATACTCCCCGGAGCACCTCCAGCGCACCGTAACTCTTATGGATATCCGTAGCTTTTATCATGGGCGGAATGCTTTGAAAATACGTACCGTATCGACCGCTTCCCGCACGTCGTGCACGCGCAGAATCGCAGCCCCCTGCCGCAGGCACTCCCAGCCCAGAGCGATCGTCCCGGCGAGCGCCCGGTCGGGCGTCGTATCGAGCACTTTATAGATCATGGACTTGCGCGACACTCCGGCCAGTACGGGATAGCCCAGCGAGCAAAGGTTGTGCAGCCCCCGAAGCAGATCGTAGTTCTGTTCGAGGGTTTTGGCGAACCCGAAGCCCGGATCGAGAATCAACCGACGCACGCCGCAGCGACGCAACTGCTCGGCACGGAGCCGGAAATAGGAAACGACCTCCTCCACCACATCGCGGTAAGAGGTCATCCCCTGCATCGTCGCAGGAGTACCCCGCATGTGCATAGCGATATAGGGAACGTCGTACTCGGCGACCACATCGACGATGGCCGGATCCATCTCTCCGGCCGAGATGTCATTGACGATCACCGGGCCGAATGTTTCGAGCACCCGCCGGGCTACCTCGGCACGGAACGTATCGACCGAAACGGGCAGTGTGGGAGCGATCCGCCGCACGGCGGCCACCCCCGCTTCCACACGACGCCACTCCTCCTCGGACGTCACCTCGGCGGCTCCGGACCGGGAGGAGTAGCCTCCGACGTCGAACAGATCGCAACCGGCATCGGCCGCTTCGCGGACACGCCGTTCGATAGCCTCGGCATCCGGTGTGCGGCTGCCGGCGAAAAAGGAGTCGGGCGTGACATTGACGATCGCCATAACGCGCGGCGTGGTCAAATCAGGCAGAATGTTTTCGGTTTTCATCGCGTAACAATTTATCCAGGCGGGCAACCTCGTATTCGAGCTCCCCGAGATTTATATTGACAAGGGTATAGTCGGCCCGCCGGCGCAACTCCTCTTCGTCGAGCTGGACCGCGATACGGCGTCGTACCTCCTCGGCCGAAGCCCCGTCACGCAGGCAGGTGCGTGCAATACGCACGTCGATAGGAGCCGTGACCGCGATCGTACGGTCCACATACCCCTCCAATCCGGCCTCGAAAAGGATGGCGCTCTCCAAAACCACATAGTCGGCGCCGGACTGCCGCCCGCACCACCGTTCGAAATCCTCCATCACGGCGGGGTGCACCAGCGCGTTGAGCGCCGAAAGCTCCGCAGGATCGGAAAAGACACGGCCGGCCAGCAACTTGCGATTCAGACGTCCGCCCGCATAGATCTCCTCCCCGAAGCGTGCGGCGAGCCGCCTCCGTAACGGCCCATCCTCCTCCATAAGGCGTTTGGCCTGCGTATCGGAATCATAGACAGGGGCGCCGCAAGCGGCAAAAAGCCGGCAGACGGTCGATTTACCGCTGCCGATACCTCCTGTTATACCTACCTTAATCATTTTTCTTGCTGACGGGGATCCGGAATTTCGGGAACCGATCCGACGGAGATGACCTTGATATCGCTCAACCGGACGGAAATGGCGTTGTGCAGAGAGAGAGAATCTATCTTCAGGAATTTCTCTCCGTCTTCGGCCTTCACGGAACGGAATTTCAACTCCGACAGGGGAATCCGGAGCCGCTTACTCATATAGACTCGATAGCCGAACAAGTTGGTACCGACTCCTTCCACCACACAGGAAACTTTGAAACGCTCGCCGTCCACATTCACGGTGAAGGGCTGCTCGGTCGTATAAGTATAGTTCAACTTGGCGATATACCACAGGATGAACGACGCGACGAGCAAAGCCAGAAAGACCGGAGATACATAACGACGCAGCCAACCGAAACGCTCCATGACAGACAATTTTTAAGTCAGGCAAAGTTAAAAATAAAATAGGCCGCAACAATACGTTGCAGCCTATTTTATTCAAAAAGCGGACCTTTATTTCTTGCCGAGGCCCTCGCGCTTCATCAGACCGTAAGCGATCGGAGTCGCCACGAACAGGGTCGAAAGCGTACCGACAACCACACCCAAAACCAATGCGAAGATAAACCCGCGAATCGTCTCGCCGCCGAAGAAAAGGATGGCAAGCAGAGTAACCAATGTCGTACCCGACGTATTGATCGTACGCGACAGGGTCGCATTGAGCGCATTGTTCACGTTCTCGCGCAGATCGCGCTTGGGATAGAGCACCAGATATTCACGGATACGGTCGAAAACCACCACCGTATCGTTGATCGTATAACCGATGATCGTCAGGATCGCCGCGATGAAGGCCTGGTTCACCTCCAGGTTGAAGGGCAGCCAGCCGTAGCAGAGCGAGAAGACGCCGATCACCACCAGGGCATTGAATGCCAGCGCGGTCGTAGCGCCGGTCGCATACTGCCATTTCTTGAAGCGGAGCGAAATGTAGAGGCCGATAGCGATCAGCGAGAAGAGCACCGACCAAATAGCGCCCCAAGTCATATCCTTGGCGATCGAAGGACCGATCTTGTCTGCCGTAAGAATACCGTTGATATCGTTTTGCGTATTGCGGAAATTCTCGAAGGTGATGGGATAACCGTACAGACCGTGCAGCGCATCGTACAGAATCCGATCCACTTCCGAAGTAGCCTCGTCCGAAGTGTCGTCGTACTTGTACTGCGTCACGATACGCATCTGGTTCTCATTGCCGTACTGCTTCACCTCGAAGCTGACATTAGCGGCATCCTCGTAACCGGAGAAGACATCCTGCAACTTCATACGTACCTCCTCTGCCTGTACCGGGCGGTCGAAACGAATCACGTATGCACGGCCGCCGGTGAACTCAGCACCCATGTTCAGACCGCGTACCGCGAACGAAACGCACGAAACGGCCAAAACGACGATCATAACGATGTAAGAGATCTTACTCTTGCCCAGGAAGTCGAAATGAGCGTTGCCCATAAGATTCTCCGACCACTTGCGCGAGAAGGAGATCTTTCCCCATTTATTGACTACGCCCTCGATCAGCAGGCGGGTAATGAAGATCGAACAGAAGAGCGAGGTCAGAATACCGATAATCAACGTAGTGGCGAAACCCTGCACCGGACCGTTTCCGAAGATGAACAGAACGATACCGGTGATGATCGTGGTAAGGTTACCGTCGATGATCGCGGAGTATGCTTTCGAGAAACCGTCCTTGATAGCCAGGCTCAAACCCTTACCGCCGCGAAGCTCCTCCTTGATGCGTTCGTAAATAATCACGTTGGCATCCACGGCCATACCCATCGTCAGCACGATACCCGCGATACCGGGCAGCGTCAGCACGGCACCGAACGAAACCAGAACACCGAGCAGCAGGAATACGTTGCACAACAAGGCGATATCGGACAACCAGCCGGCTGTCTTATAGTAGAGGCCCATATAGAGAAGCACCAGCACGAACGCGAGTACAAACGAAAGAATACCCGCATTGATCGACTCCTGCCCCAGCGACGGACCTACGACGGTATCCTGAATAATACGTGCCGGAGCGGGCACCTTACCCGACTTGAGCACGTTGGCGAGGTCTTTCGCCTCCTGAATGGTGAAGTTACCCGAGATTTCCGAACTTCCGCCTTCGATCTTCTGGCGAACGACCGGAGCGGAATAGACATAACCGTCGAGCACGATGGCGATGCAGCGGCCGATATTGTCGCCCGTCAGACGCGCCCAGTCCTGAATACCTTCCGAGTTCATCGACATCGAAACCTTGGCTTCGGCACCGCGCTCGGCATAGGTTTCACGCGCATCCACGATCACGCTGCCGTCCAGCGGAGCCTTGCCGTCGGGCGTGCTGACCTTGAGCGCATAAAGAGAGAAACGCCCGTTGTTCTGCGGTTCGCCCTTGATACCCCACTCGAAACGAACGTCCGAAGGCAGCAACTCGCGCACGGCATCCATACGCAGGTAGCCGGCAACGGTCGCCGTATCGGCAACGGCTACGGAACCCACGACAGCGCCTCCGCCATCATAGGGATTGAGCAGCGAGAAGAGCGGATTTTCCTCGCGGGTATAGCGGGATGCCCCCGAAGCCGAGGCAGCCTCCTCCGCAGCCGGAGCATTGTTCTGCACCTCTGCGATCAGGCTTTCGGTCGTATCTTCGGTACCGGCAGCAGTCGGCTGCTCCTCAGTAAGCGTTTCCTCCACGGCCGCATCGGTCGCCCCGGCAGCCAATTCGTCGCGCAAAAGCTGATCGGCCTGCTCCAGGGCACGCACCAACTCGGTGTTATTATAAGTCGTCCAGAACTCGAGCGAAGCGGTACCCTGCAACAGCTTGCGTACGCGCTCCGGCTCCTTCACGCCCGGCAGCTCGACCAGAATACGGTGCGAATTGGGCAGGCGCTGGATGTTGGGCTGCGTAACGCCGAAATGGTCGATACGACTGCGCAGGATGTTGAACGAAGCGTCGATCGCAGCGTCGGTTTCCTCCTGCAAGATCTTCTCGACCTCGCTGTCCGAGCTGTTCGGCGTGATATCCTTACGATCCGGACTTACGAAAAGCGCAGCCAGCGGAGCACCGCCGGAAACCTCACGATAAGCCTTGGCGAACTCGCCGATGTAGTTGTTGGTACCCTCTTTAAGCGCCTTGTTGGCACGGGCGATGGCCTCCTCGAACATCGGATCGTGTGCGCTGTCACCTGCCAGGGCTTTCAGCACGTCCTCCACCTGCACCTCGAGCATGACATTCATACCGCCCTTCAGGTCGAGACCCAAGTTGATCTCCTTCTCCTTGACCTCCTTGTAGGTGAATGAAATGAATCCGAGATCATAAACGGGCCTGTTCTGCACGGAGTCCAGGTAATAGATCTCCGCCGCCTGACGGAGCGAATCCGACTCCGAAACTTTCGCGGCATACTCGGCCGCCTTTTTCTCCACGCTTCTCGCTTTCAGTGAGAAGGAGAGCTGGTAGATACAAGCAATCGCCAGCAGGATTGCAAGTAACTTGATTACGCCTTTACTTTGCATTGGGTATAAATTAGTTTGTTATAATTTGTTTGTTTCTTTTCCGTTACCCGAAACGGGATTTCAGAAATCCCAATAAACGCACAAAAATAGAAAAAATTGCGGGAAACAAAAAAGGAATAGACAAAAAAACGCTGGAAACCATCCGATTTCACCGTTGAAACCGAAAATCGAAGGAGTGCGATTTCATTTCCGGGCGGCACCCCGACAGCAAAGACCGCACACCGGACGCGCGGGAAAACACCGAAGGAGTCCGACCGTCCCGACCGGCAACAAGGGCGCTGAAAAGCGGTATCGAAGCACCTGTTCCCCGAAACCGCAGCCCGCAATCCGCCCTACAGACAAAAAAGCCAGGGCCGACATACTGCCGACCCTGGCTCTTCTACCGGAAAGTCCGCAAACCGAACCTTCCCTCCAACTTTTTATTTAACCTCTTCGAACTCTACATCTTCGGGCTGATTGGATCCACCCTGCTGCTGACCGTTCGTACCGGCTCCTGCATCGGCATGGGGAGCACCCTGCTGGGCACCGCCCTGCTGCTGTTGCGCGGCATAGATATCCTGCGAAGCAGCCTGCCATGCTGCATTGAGCTCGGCCAAAGCCGTATCGATAGCGGCTACGTCAGCGTTCTTATGCGCTTCCTTCAACTTGCCCAGCGCCGTTTCGATGGCAGCCTTCTTGTCGGCCGGCAACTTGTCGCCGTACTCTTTGAGCTGTTTCTCGGTAGCGAAGATGTTCGAATCGGCGGCGTTGATCTTGTCAATACGCTCCTTCTCCTCTTTGTCCTTCGCCTCGTTAGCCTTGGCTTCGTCGCGCATACGCTGGATCTCCTGCTCGGTAAGACCCGACGAAGCCTCGATGCGGATCTTCTGCTCCTTACCCGTACCCTTATCTTTAGCCGATACGTTCAGGATGCCGTTGGCGTCGATATCGAAGGTCACCTCGATCTGCGGCACACCGCGCGGAGCAGCCGGAATGCCGTCCAAGTGGAAGCGGCCGATCGACTTGTTGTCGCGGGCCAGCGGACGCTCACCCTGGCAGACGTTGATCTCCACCGAAGGCTGGTTGTCGGCCGCCGTCGAGAAGACCTCGCTCTTCCGGGTCGGGATCGTCGTGTTGGCCTCGATCAACTTGGTCATCACGCCGCCCAGCGTCTCGATACCCAACGACAGCGGAGTAACGTCGAGCAGCAGCACGTCCTTCACCTCACCGGTCAGGACACCGCCCTGGATCGCAGCGCCGATGGCAACGACCTCATCGGGGTTCACACCCTTGCTGGGCACCTTGCCGAAGAAATCCTCGACGACCTTCTGGATCGCGGGAATACGGGTCGAACCGCCCACGAGGATCACCTCGTCGATCTGCTTGGCATCGAGACCGGCATCGCGCAGGGCCACCTTGCAAGGCTCGATGGTCTTGTGGATCAAGTGATCGCACAACTGTTCGAATTTGGCACGCGTAAGCGTCATAACCAGGTGCTGCGGAATGCCGTCGATCGGCATGATGTACGGAAGGTTGATCTCCGTAGTAGTCGAGGACGACAGTTCGATCTTCGCCTTCTCGGCAGCTTCCTTCAGACGCTGCATGGCCATCGGGTCCTTGCGCAGATCCACGTTGTGCTCGGCTTTGAATGCCTCGGCCATATAATCGATCAGCACATGGTCGAAATCATCGCCGCCCAGGTGCGTATCGCCGTTGGTCGATTTCACTTCGAACACGCCGTCGCCCAGCTCCAGGATCGAAATATCGAACGTACCGCCGCCCAAGTCGAAGACGGCGACCTTCATATCCTTGCCTTTCTTATCCAGACCGTAAGCCAGCGCAGCGGCCGTCGGCTCGTTGATGATACGCCGCACCTTCAGGCCCGCGATCTCACCGGCCTCCTTCGTAGCCTGACGCTGCGAATCGGAGAAATAGGCCGGAACGGTGATTACCGCTTCCGAAACCTCCTGCCCCAGGTAATCCTCGGCCGTCTTCTTCATTTTCTGTAAAATGATCGCCGAAATCTCCTGCGGCGAATACTGGCGGCCGTCGATATCCACACGCGGCGTATTGTTATCGCCGCGAACCACCTTATAAGGCGCACGCTCGACCTCTTGTGCCACCTGATCGTAAGTTTCGCCCATAAAACGTTTGATCGAGAAGATCGTACGCTTGGGGTTCGTAATCGCCTGACGTTTGGCCGGATCGCCGACCTTACGCTCGCCGTTGTCGGTGAACGCGACGATCGAAGGAGTAGTCCGGTGTCCTTCGGAATTGGGGATTACGATAGGTTCGTTACCCTCCATTACTGCGACGCACGAGTTCGTCGTACCTAAATCAATACCAATAATCTTTGCCATAATATCGTTGCTTTATAGTTTAATAATTTCTTTTTCAACTCCGCCTCCACAGCCCTGCCGCTGCCGTGCGGACGATCGTTTAGTGAACAAAGGTTGTACCAAATGTTCTTTTCGCACCATCCTGCTTTTCCGGAGCGTAAAATCTGACAAACCGCCGGAAGGACTGACATTCCGACTGTCACAATGTCAGCCCGAAACTCCCTTTCGGACATCGCTGTCATTTCGCAGCCTGCCTGCCCCCGATCCGCACGACGATACGGAATGCAACAGAAAACCCCGGCCTCTGGAGCCGGGGTACCATAATCGGGGATTCCGATCCTATTTTTCATTCAGAATACGCATCGCCGCATCCAGGATCGTCGTATCGTCCAACGTCACAACGCCGCCGTCGGGCCCTTGTTCGATATGAATGCCTACGCCTTCCTTCGCCTCGGGGTGCCGTCCGCCGAAATAATTACGAACCGAATCGACCGAGATTCCCAATTCGTCTGCAATCCGTTGCGAGCTGCCGCTGGGCAGTCTGTCCTTGATACGACGCAACTCATTAAATGTGATAATCATACTGCTAATTATTTAGGTTGAATTTATTTTTCGTCTTCTCCGCTTCCGACAAAGTCCGACCCTGTTCGGCACCCATTTGTCGGCAGACCGGAGATGGCCTCTTTTTCTTTCCTCTAAATTAAATCCTTTTCCGATAATTTCAAAATTTTCCGGAACAAAAAGTTGAAAAAATCGTCAATTACACCCAATTTACCGACAGAATCCGTCTTACAATCGAAATGTTCCAAATCCAATGCCGGGAATGAGTCGGGAATGAAAAGCCCCGCAGCCCAAAGAATAAAAACCGAAGCCGCCCGCAGGAATCCTGCAGACGGCCAGAAAACAAAACCGGCAACGGACTATTGAGCCGGCTCGATATAAAATTCGATCAACAGCGGCGTATAGGGCAAAACCTCGGTGATCGTCGTACTGGTCGATGTGGAGTTGTCTACATAGTAAGGATTATAGACCGAACCGCCGTAAAGACCGTTCATATAGCTGCCATAATAATCGTCGTAATAGTTGCCCATGTAATTATTACCGTAGTAATTGTTCATCATGCCGTAATAATTCATCATAGCGTACGTAGCGGCGTAATTCGTAGAAGAACTGGTCTGGGTTGTCCCGGTAATGCCGACCACACCGTACGCATTGCTCGAAACGGTCAGCAAAGCGCCCCAGCTTCCGTAGCGGAAGTGCGGCAAGGCGTAATACCAGGCCAGAATCTGTTTGTCCTTATTCAGCGAAGGGGTGTAGCTCATGTACGTACCGGTGGATTCCACCTCGCCGTAAACGATTCGTTTCACCTCGTCGATATTGGTACTCTGTACGAACCCGTCCAGGAATCGGGCGATGTACCAGACCCGGACATTCTTCTCGGGATCGATCAGTTCGCCCGGTTCGTCCGTACCGAAGCGCTCGACCAAAGCTTTGTTAATCTTACGATCGATCTCGTCCGCCTTTTGCTGCGATCCCACATAAACATTCGAATAGGTGAAAAGTCCGGTCGCATCGTCCGCAGGATTGAAACTCTCGTTCACATAGATTTGAGGCGCCTCCGACGTGGCGATTTTCCAACGATACGACGGGGCCGGCTCTCCGGCTTTGACCGAAGCCGTTTCGGAATCGTCGTCCTGCGGAGGAACCGTCGGGTCCAGTCCGCCGTTCGCCGCCGCAAAATCATCGACCGCGACGCTCTCCGTTTCAATCGGCTGACTCGATCTTCCGACCAGCTTGATCCGGGCGATCATCGGGTGGTTGGCACTCAATGCATACTGCCCCTCGTAACCTCCGTCGCCATTGGCTTCGGTGGATATGATCGTCGCAGGCATATACAGCACGACCTCGGCCCCCACGCGCAATTCGACCTCACGGGGAAATCCCTTCTGCGCGGCATACGTTTCACCCAGCTTCAACGGGTTCCGCATAGCCAGATAAGTCCCCTCCTTAAAAGTTCCGCTCGCCAGCTCACCGTAGAACTGATAGTAAGGAACGTAATGTGTATAAGGAGTAAAAGTTCCCTGCTGAAGCGCATAAACGGAATCCCGGGCCACACTGATATTCCCCTGCAAATCCCGCCCCGTGATATCGTACCACACCCAGCTCTCCGTCTCCAGAATCGCACTGTCCGCCAGATCGCCCAGCGAAACGACATCCACGTAATACTCCCCTTCCTCCTGGTAATTCTCCAGCAGATCGGGACGATTCTGCGTCATCCAGGCTTTCAGAGCTTTGTTCTGGGTATTCCCCGGATAAGCATTGTCAGGCTCCTCAGCGCAGGAGCAGAGCGTCGTCAGACCGAAAAGGAGTATCGCAGGCAACCAACGTCCCATACTATTCATTGTTTTCTTATTTACGAACCGAATCAATCGTATAAAAAACGGCGATCGGACTCTGCTCCGGAATGAAATTGATCAGCGCATCGCCGTAAGCCATATTGTATGTCATATATACTTCGACCGTATCTTTCTCGCGGCAGCCCGGCAGCGACAATTCGACCCCTTCGACGAAAGAGCCGCCGCCGACACGGACGGGACGGGGTTCGAAACTCCAGTATTTCGTATCGAGTCCCTGCTCCTGAAGTTTTTCGGCCCACTTTCTGTCATTGGTGTAGATCGGCATCGTACTCGCAGTGATTGCCCGATTCTCGAACAGATAGACCCAGAAAACAAGATCCACCTCATCGCCGATCTCCGCTTCAGGACGCGTCTGACGTTCCGAATCGTAATAATGGTAAATATATCGATACGACCAGCGCCCGAACGTGGAGTAAAAATCGAGATCTTCATCCGAACTCATAGCCTCCTGCTCGGTCACCAGACGAGGCTGGTGGCTACCGGAAAGGAAACTCTCGAACTGCTGCTGCTGTTCGGGAAGAACCTTGTCATCCTCGCCGCAGCCGGTGACAACCAACAGCGCAGCAAGCAAAATATGGAAACGGATTTTCGACATACAATCGCGCAAATTTAACAAATCCTGCGGGACTTGCAAAATTTACCGGGCTTCATTCTTCGTTTTCCCGACCGACATCGCTCGGACAGTCCCGAAGTCCGGAAACCCGGAATCATTCGCATCGCGTCCCCGGCCCGGCAACTCCACACACCGAAGCCCGCCTCGCCCGCCAGTGCTCTTCTTAACAATACGGCAGACCGGGCGATTTTAGTATTCGTACAGGGATAAAAAACGACGATTACACCCCGAACGTATCGCGGCTCGGCTATACACTGCATCGCTTACGGCGGCGATACCACGCCCACACACCCCGCGAACCGTGATTGCAAATCCGCTGCAGCGACTGCGAGGCCGGATACTGCCAACGCAGACGCCGCAGTCAGGCCACCCCCCGAAAAACAATGTTTCCCTCTCTGGCAAAGAAACCCGACGGTCCGGCGGCCGGTTTTCCTGCGCTCCCGACACAGAACCGGAGTTGCACACGAAAGCCCGCGTCACGACAAAACGATATGGAGTCCGACCTTCCGAATGTTCGGACCATCCGAAACGTCCGGAAACGAACCGAACAAAAAAATCGACTGCCGGAGCGAAAGAATCGCTCCGGCAGCTCCAATAACTTTACAAAACAAAATCAGACTCTACGCTGTCCGTCCTGAAGCCACTCCCTGCGATGCCTCTTAACGGCACATACGACCAGGGTTATGATGACCGATAAAACAACAAGACCAAACATAAGGCCGACAAAGCCTGCAAATCCTTCCATTTTTACGATAAACATTTTGGGGGTTCGTTTACTCTTTTCGGCGAAAAACTAATATAAAAAAATTTCCCCCCCCCAAATATTTTAAGAAAAATATAAAAAAAAGTTTCAATAATATTAAAT
>ERZ1026844.1558-NODE-1558-length-13723-cov-3.465833_pt1 | contig 13723 bp, 10 predicted proteins | sample MGYA00380152_ERZ1026844 | MGnify/ENA primary metagenome ERZ1026844 (study PRJEB33269, sample SAMEA4719788) | human gut metagenome | biome: human-associated habitat; feature: organic feature; material: feces | place: Cameroon | collected 2013-10 ... | reverse complement strand
GTATTGGGCATCCGTTCTCTGTAAAGAGGAGGTTGAACCGCTGCCGGTACTGAACTCGGAGGTCGGTATCGACGTTGGGCTCCATGTATTTGCCGCCGACAGTGATGGCAACACCTATGAGAACCCTCATTGCTTAATCCGTAGTGAGAAACGGCTGGCCCGTGAGCAGCGCAAGCTGTCACGTATGCGGAAGGGTTCTTCCAACTACGAGAAGCAGCGGCTCAAAGTAGCTACCATCCACGAACGTGTTGTAAACCAGCGTCGAGACTATACCCATAAGTTGAGTCGGGAGCTCGTTGACGAGAACCAAGTCATCGCAGTGGAAGACCTCAACATTAAGGGAATGGTCAAGAATCACAAGAAGGCAAAGGCTGTCTCTGATGTCTCTTGGGCCGAGTTCTTCCGGATGCTGGAGTACAAGGCACTGTGGGCGGGACGCACATTCATCCAAATCGACCGATTCTTTCCCAGCAGCCAAACTTGCAGCTCTTGTGGTTTTAAGAACGCCGCTGTGAAAGATGAAAAGGTTCGTGATTGGACGTGCCCCCAATGCGGCGCATACCACGACCGCGATGTCAACGCCGCCATCAATATCTTACGCAGGGCAAAGGAGCTTTGCACCGCAGCGTAACCGGCAAACCCTACTACGGCAGGATGAGCCGAAAGTTACGCCTGTGGAGACTGGTAAGACCTTCTATCTTTCGATAGAAGGCACGGTCTGCGAAGCAGGAATCGACCGGACGTGTGTACCTGAGAATTGTCAATGCGAATGGCATATTCTTTCACACTATACATACGGAACACGCGAAAGGTTGAATATCCGGCGTATAATACCCTGAAATAACAGGGATGTATACCATATAGAGTTTTCCTTACACCCCCTCGCACGGTGTGTATAAAACCCCAAAATAACAGGGTTGTATACCTTATGTTGCGTGGCCTGAGCGAACGTGAAGAACGCAAACTGGAGGTGTCATTTGTGATATACAGCGGCGATGCCCTTGAAGTCCTGAGACAACTGGATAGCGAGAGCGTACAGTGCTGTGTCACCTCTCCTCCCTATTTCCAGCTCCGTGACTACGGAGTGGATGGGCAAATCGGGCTGGAAGATACGCCGGAGGAGTTCATTGCGAAGCTGGTGGAGGTCTTCCACGAAGTGAAGCGAGTCCTGAAGCCGGATGGCACGCTGTGGGTCAATATCGCCGACAGCTACGCAGGAAGCGGCAAAGGACGCAATGCGGACGGGCGTCATTCGGACGCCGGCGGGAAAAACACGAAGCAGAGTACAAACACGGGGTCGGTCATGGGGCGCCTGAAAAAGACCGTTACCAGTGAGGACGCCAAGCCTAAGGACTTGCTGGGTATCCCTTGGATGCTCGCCTTCGCGCTGAGAGCCGATGGTTGGTATCTGAGAAGCGATATCCTGTGGCAGAAACTCAATGCACTGCCGGAAAGCGTGAAAGACCGCCCTACCCGCAGCCACGAGTATATATTCCTCCTCAGTAAGTCACGGACTTACTACTACGACTATGAGGCCGTTATGGAAGATGCCGTTGGCTACAATAACGCTGAGGTAGCGGGAAGCGAAGGTACACTTCGCCCCAATACAAGACGGCGCAGAGGCAACGCCAAGTCATTTCGTGGCGGCGGCGCCTATACCAACAACTGCAGTTTCGATAACAGCGCTGTGGTGGAACGAGAGACACACGGGAATGTCGAGAACAAGACCGGTAAAAGAAACCGCCGTGATGTCTGGAGCGTTGCAACACAGGGAACGCGGGAAGCGCACTTTGCGACTTTCCCTGAGAAGCTCATTGAGCCTTGTATCCTTGCAGGAACAAAGGCTGGTGATATTGTCCTCGACCCCTTCGCAGGAAGCGGGACGACGGGCATTGTGGCTCATCGCTATGGACGCGAGTTCATCGGTATTGAGCTGAACGAAGAGTATGCCGAGCTTGCACGACGTCGCGTAGGTGATGTCCAGATGCGGCTGGCGCTCTAAAAAATGTAAGTACGGATGGTATAACCGGAATTTACGCCTGTGGAGATGCATGGTCATCGTGGAAGCAGGAATGCTCTGTTAGCTGGTCTGTCAAGTCAGAGATGACACCAGCGCCTTTAGGGAACTGAATATGCCTGTGTTGGGTGTATGAGGCCCTGAAATGACAGGGGTGTATACCATATAATCTGTCGCTTGAGGAGACAGGCGTATAGAGCCCAGAAATAGCAGGGTTATATACCTTACGGATTATCTGAATGGCGGTTCGATTGGTATATAAACCCCCGAAATAACAGGGTTGTATACCTCAGGACAGGCAGTATACCTATACCTAATTCATTCCTTCTACGACCGCATGACTTGGTGGGCAATTAAATGGAGAATTTGAACAACAATCGCTGGCGTGTCTTTACATACAGCGCCGGCTATGCCAAAAGACAGAATACAGACCGGATTGCGAGAGCAGCAAGGTCAGCTATCGTCTTCGACTGTGAAAAGGTGCGTTGGTACTACATAACGTTCATGGGAATGGCTCCTTACGATGGAAGCGATTATCGGGATACTCCGAACGTTCAGGTACAGAGGGCAAACGCCCAGCACCCCGAAGCCTGCATCTCCGTCATCCAGCGCTACCTCGTCGGAAGGCTCGTTACCCACTCCCTGCTCTCCCGTGGCGATGCCGTAGTCCGGCAGTTTGAGCTGGACCCGCAGTTGCCTACACACCGCCGCTGGCACTATGCCAAGGAAGTGGACGGGGCTGGAAACGAGACAGGACGCACTTTCAAGATTCCGAAGTGCTTCCCCGATTTCGTTCTTGCAGAGTTAAGTTAAAACCAAGCAAAAGCTGAAAAATAATAAGTACGGACGGTATGACCGGAATTTACGCCTGTGGAGATGCATGGTCGTCGTGGAAGCAGGAATACTCTGTTGGCTGGTCAATCATGTGAGAGATGATGCCGGCACTTTAGGGAATTGAATATGCCTGTGTCTGGTGTATAAAGCCCTGAAATAACAGGGGCGCATACCTATTTATCCTCTGGAAACGTTTGGGTGTATAAAGCCCTGAAATAACAGGGTTGTATACCATTTCGTCGGTACGAGCGGGCGTATAAAGCCCCGAAATAACAGGGTTGTATACCTGCAGTAGCACCGTTTTCTCAGTTGCCACAGGTGTATAAGGCCCTGAACTAACAGGGCTGTATCCATACCTATAAACACTTATGGAATGAGGTGAGAACATGGATTTCGACGTTTCAAAAGTGAATATCGACTTCGATGCTCTGAAAGCCTCCACCGAGAAACTGCTCAGGCTGCCATACAGCGCACGGCAGTTCCACGCTATCGTTGAGAAAGCCATGGAACAGGCCAAGAAGGATAAGGCTGCTGAGGAGCGTATAGCGGAAGATGCCGCCATTGAGCTGACCGAAGAAATCTCTGAACAGGAAGCGCCGGAAACGGATGCCGAGCTGCAGGAAATGAACGGCGACCTGCTCAAGCTCAACGAAGAGTTTGTGTCCGAAATCGAAAAACTCACAGCACAGGTCGAGAATTACAGGTCTGAGGCGGAAAAGGCACAGTCCACGCTGGCAAAAGAGCGTACAGACTGGCACCGCCAGAAGAAGTCCTACGAGGGTGAGCTTTGGCGGCTGCAGAAAGATAACGACGAGCTGAGGGCTCTGCTGGAGAGCTGCGATGAGCAGGGCGAAGCGGAGCAGGAGACATATGAGGAGGGCGAAGCCGCCCTGCCGACGGTACTCCCCTCTCTGCCTGAGTCTCGCATCGTGTTCGTTGGCGGACATCCCAACATGGTGAATAAGGTCAAGGCCATTTATCCCAACTGGGTATATGTGGATGGAGACCATTCGCCCGAAAAGGCAACTCAGTTTGACAAGGTGATTGCCTGTTTCATTGCCTATAAGCATATCGGGCATCCCCTCTGGGCTTCAATGATGGCTGCGGCGAGGTCTTATGACGTCCCTATCTTCTATGTCCAGTACACCAATATGGAACGTATGTTGCTGGATATGCGCCGCAGCTACGCCGCCATTGCACAGTTCCGTGCGGATGAGGGCATTGACGACTCTGATGTGACTCCTACCTCCCCTGAGGAAACGCAGGAAGATGAAAAGACCATCTGGGAGAAACAAGAGGAGGCTCGCAGAGCTGCCAAGGAGAAATCAAGGAAACAGCGAGAGCGAAAAAAAGCTCGTGAACAGCGTGAGACCTCTGAGGCACAACTGGAAATCGAAGCTCGTGCTGAGGAAGCTGCGCGAGAGGAACGGAAGCGCTGGGCTGAGGAACGTCAGAAACGCGCAGAAGAACTCCGGAAGCGTCAGGCCGAGGCCAGAGAGCGTGAACGCCTCTGGAAAGAGGAACAGGCTCGCAAGGCCGCAGAGCTTAAGCTGAAACGTGAGGCGGAACGCCTTGCCAAACTTGAGGAAGAAAAGAAGCGTCAGGCTGAGTATGAGGAGCGCAGAAAGGTCTGGGCTGCCGAGAGACGTGAGAAACGTGCCAGTGCCGCCGCTGCTGTGCAGGCTGCACTGCAGAACGCACCCAAGCTGGTTCCCAATCCCAAGCCGGAACAGCTTCCCACCGCTGTTATCACCTACGACTCACCTGTCAAGGCGCACGTCCAGACTGGACCTGCCACACCGCGCACCCGCATCCTGCCGCCTACAAAGGCTGTTGAGCCTGTGACAAAGGCAGAACCGGCGCCGGTCGTTCTGGCACCCAAGAAGCCAAAGAAGGTCAAGATGGAACCTTGTTCTATCAGATGGTCTGACTTGCTGTGAGCTGAAAAAGTGTGCAATGATTGCACACTTTACAGGCGGGTTTCATTAACATATAGCAACTTCAATGTGAAAGGACAAAAGAATAATGAACGAGAACCAACACTCCATCACCGTACTGTTTAACCCTGCACCTGACCCGCAGGAAAAGAAAGACGGACCGCAGCCGACGCCTTTCTGCGTCACAGCCTGCTTCTCCACCCTGCCGGCTGGTACTGACTTTGTAAAGCTGACCAAGCGGTTCTATGAGAACCTTATGCGGTCGTTGGAGGACGCCGTAGAGCCATCCGTGGAGGTCTCCGACGCCACCGAAAGCGGCGGTGCGCTGTGACAGTCCGTATGATTCCGTCTATGACGCAGGACGGTGACGTGAGGTTTGAGCTCTACGAGATGCCTACTAAGGCTCTCGTAGGCCGTTTCACGGTCAGCGATGCGCCTACTGGCTCATCCATGGCCGCAAATGGTGTCTTCTGTACGCGGGAGATGGTTGTGTCGCAGCCTGTCCGTGGCTTCTTTGCCGCAAGGAAGGACAAGAAAAATGGTATCTCTGAACCGTATGCACTGCGGCTGGAGATGATGCCTGTGGCGCGTATCTACCTCAACACTGTGGAGCTGGAGAAGGCGCCGTTCAATATCATCACGGCGGACTTTTGCGGCGACATCTTCCGCGCATATCCCGTTGGGATGGGAAATGCCGGAGTAAAGATTCCGGTGTTTCTGGAGCGTGAGAATGGCGAAATTCCCACGGCGCTCATCGAGAAGCCATACACACGTGACACTACGCTGCAGGAATATGCGGTCACGGGCGGTAATAGGGCGTACGAGGCGTTTGCCATCACTATGGCACTGTATGACTTCATGCTCATTCGCTCCGGTGTTGCCGGACTTCACGCAGAAGGCAGCACGTTCACGGTGGCACCGCAGCTTACGGGCAAGTATGACGACTGGGTTCGGATTACCAACGAGTATTGGGGTGCAACAGGCTGATGTAGGCTATTACAGACTTTATTGTTTGGGTATGAAAGGAGAATTATTTACTTTGCAGACGGAAGTGTGAGCGTTGGAAATCTACAGGTCTTGCAAACTGCAGCACGGAAGACATCTTCGATGGTACGCAGAATGGCAAGACTGGGCCTACGGTGTACGTGGCATCCACCGATGTGAAGGATGACCTTGTGAGCAGCAACGACCTGCAGGAAAACACCGATGAGATGTGGGACAACAACCTCAACCCGTCGCAAATCATCGTGAACGCCTCTGCCGGTCGTAGCAACAGCACGAGGGTGATGATGCTGATTCCGAGACCTTTGATTGAGTATTCTGTGTCGGCATAAAACGAGGCGGGGAGTTTTACTCCCCGCCTTGAAAAAACTCACGCACCGTTCAATATCTGCAAAAGGAGGGAAATTCATGGATGGGTATAAACAAAACTCACTCAAAACTGCTTTTGGGCTGGAGCCTATAAGCCCCATTGAACAATTCTATAAGAGCCCATGTGCAGAAACATTATCTGATATTCCGAAGAGCATCCAAACTGAAGAAATGGTTTTGCTGGCATTGAACGGCGAGACAACACAGGAACCAGTGCTTAAAAATGTGGCTAAGAGATTGCTTACTCAGCACGTATGCGAAGAAGCAGTATCTCATGCTGTTACAAATTTCATTTATGTTCCGGACACCTACAAAACGGAAAGAATGTGTCTTTATGTAATTGATGTTCCGCACGAAAAGTATCGGGCCTTTTCTCCGTATCTCCTTATACGTTATGTCCCTGAAAAATATCTGGCAGGGCCAAATGGGAAAGAGTTTTTCAAACGAGCGGTTCGTGCGAACAATTCGGCACTCGTGTATGTCCCAACGGAGTACATCACCGGCGAGTTGTTTGAAGATTCGACGAACTTTTTGGGCTCGGCTGAAACTAAGGAACACATTTCTGTTGCTGGTGCTGAAGATGTATGTTATTCTGTTCTTGGAAGGGGTGATTTCATGCCCAAGCACAACAATAAGCTCAAAGAGCACTTTGGGTTCATTCCCATCAATCCGACCGAGGATTTTTATGAGCACCCATGTGCGGGAACGCTCTCGAATATACCAAAGGCAGTTCAGACGGAGGAGATGGTTCTCCTTGCGCTTGAAGACAAAGAACAATATGGCGCTCCTACTTTGAAGTACGTGGCAAGGAAACTGAAAACTACCGAGATATGCGACAAGGCTGTGTCGGTGAATGTCTTTAACTTCCTTTACACACCGGAAGAATACAGAACACCGGAAAGATGCCTTGCGGCGGCAAGCAGAGATAGGCATGGATTCACCGGTGAAAGAGCTATTCTCTCCGCTGTTCCGGAGGATGTGCTGAAAGGTCCGCACGGAAACGAGATATGTGAAGCGGCTGTGGCTGCGAAATGGGAATCCATTCAGTATGTGCCAAAGGAATACATCACGGCGTATATGCTTATGAGCACTGCAGAAGCGATTCCTGCTGGAGATAACCTCTATGATGTCTCACACTACTTCCCTCGCGCAAAGCTCACTAAGACGCTCTGTGCTGCGATTATGAAGCGAACCGGCAAAGGATACGATTCCTTGCCTCCACGTTTCAAGAAAGATAAGGACGTAATTGATGCGGCCATATCCAGCTATCCAGATGTTGTGATGAAGCTGGCAGATGAGCAACTCACAGAGGAGCGTCTTCGCCGAGCACTGGAGCTGGACGATACTCTCTTCCGCCGGCTACCGGATGAAATTTTGGACCGTTTCGGGATTGAGCATCCTACGAATGAGGCTCAGGCGAAGGACGCGGCTTCTTCCCTGCCGGAAATCCGTGCCGTTGAGTCGGAGCTGCCGGAGGTATCCGGAACTGCCATGGCGACGACCACCTCCGCCCTTCCTGTTCTCTATGACCTCACCGCCGATGACAACGTTCCGAACGCCGGAAAGTTCTTTTACATCACCGACCTGCATCTCGAATCCCAACTTGGCTTGACCGGCATGACTGTTGATGAAATCAAGGGCAAGGTGGCTCAAAAGGTAGATGAGATGCTGTTTGGAATCAGCAAAGAGAACATGGCAGATGGTGTCCTGCTCATCGGCGGCGATGTGGCCGACAGCGAGGAGGTCGCCAGAATCTTTTATGATGCGATTCTTTTTCACTTCCATGGTCCTATCATTTTTGTCCTTGGAAATCACGAGCTGTGGGATGGATGCACCTACGCAAATGGCGAATCTCGTCGAAAGCGGTCAATAGATGAAGTCGTAGGCGCTTACAAAGAATTTAACAAAACTACGTTCGGCTTTGAGGCGAAGCTGTATTGCCTCGAAAATGAGGCTCTGGTCTGTTTCAAAAACTCAATGTATCGGAACTCTGACAAATTCGGTGTTGGCCGCAAGACAGCAGGAATGCCTCGTGGTGGTCTCTGTGTTCTCACAGAGGAAATGCTTCTAAACACCAGTACCGACGACCTGCGTGAGTTCTTTGACGAATGCTCCATGATTGTTCTCGGAGGACTTGGCTTCTGTGGTCTCAATCCGCGCTACAACGCCGACACTGGCCTATTCCGAGATAGAGTGTCCCGTGAGGAAGACATCGAGCGTTCCAAGAGATTCAGGGCCGTATATGACAGGGTTATGTCCTGTGCCAGTGACAAGCGTGTAGTTGTTCTCACCCACACACAGATAGAGGACTGGACGATGGATGCCCCCAATAAGGGCTGGGTCTATGTGAACGGGCATACGCATCAGAATGGGCTGGTGAAGACAGAGGACGGCGTAGCCGTACTCTATGATAATCAGGTAGGCTACAAGCCGAAAAAGTGGCATCTCAACCAGTTTTCGCTGGAGAGGTATTACGACCCATTCGAAGCATGGGGAGATGGCATCTACAAGATAACACCACAGCAGTACATGGATTTCAATGCCGGTCGTGGTATCCAGATGGAATACTTCCGTCAGCAGGGAGACATTTACGCACTGAAGCAGAAGGGCATTTATATGTTCATGCTGCAATATAGCATTGGTCTATATTTGCTGCGTGGCGGCCAGAAGCTCAACGTATTTCATGGGCTGGAATACTACGCTGCCAACTTGGAGCAATATGTCGAAAAGATTCAGGCAGCTTTCAGGCCATACCGCAATGCGCTCGATAAGATTGCTGCAGAGGTGAAAAGGTTTGGCGGTTCCGGATATGTGCATGGCAGTATCGTAGATATAGACTACTATAACCATATCTATCTTGACCCCTTCGATGGCTACCTCATGCCATACTTTGCTCTTGATGTAACTGACCGCAGGGAGTTCCGTTCCGTACAGGAGCTGCTGGAGTCATCCCCGATTCCCGCGCTGGGCAGCGATGGAAAGCCGCTGTTGTCCGCCTACACGAAGCTGCTGGACGCTGGCGGAGTGCCTATCCTCGCGCCTACTGTCAAGGAGGATGCTTTGGCCGTGGTGCCGATGGAGGTACTGGACGAGAAGAACATCTATGCACCGTCCCGCGTTATGAAGTCCATTCAGTATTTGTTGGACAAGGGCGTTGTGCGGGTATGGAATGATGAGGTTCTTTCGATGCCCGATAGGTCTGCGCTGCCAGATGCCAAGCCTGAGCTACACGAGGCTAATGAATAACAAAAGGCCACCCATGGTGGCCTTTTGTATTGCGCCAGTCAAATGTTCGTGGTATTATGATGAAAAGTTTGTTAAACCAAGTATGTAAAGGAGCGTCAGACATGAGTAATCTAACGCATACTAATTCTATGACGGATGAAATCAGAGCGTTACTAATAAATGCCCGTCAGCGTGTGGCGGTGCAAGTAAACACTGAATTGCTGTCTACCTACTGGAATGTAGGAAAGATTATTGTTGAGCATGAGCAGGAAAAAAGTGACCGTGCAAATTATGGAAAGCAGACCTTAAAAGAGCTTTCTAAAGAACTCACAAAAGAATTCGGGAAAGGGTTTTCTGTTTCTAACCTCCAATTCATGCGGCGTTTCTACCAAAGTTATCAAATTCAACAGACAGTGTCTGTTAAATTGTCGTGGTCTCATTATTGTGAGTTGTTGTCGATTTCAGACCCAGACAAACGTAGTTTCTACGAAAAGGAAACTATCAACTCCGGTTGGTCAATACGCGAACTGAAACGGCAGATTTCTACTTCCCTCTATGAGCGTTTGTTGCTGTCAGATGGTAAAACAAATAAGGAGACTGTTCTTACTCTCGCGGAAAAGGGAATTGAAATGTCTACTCCGTTAGATATTATCAAAGACCCGTATGTATTTGAATTTCTGGGTGTGCCGGAGAATAAGCCTATGCTTGAAAGTGACCTTGAAAAAGCGCTGGTCGCGCAGATTGAGAAATTCCTGTTGGAATTAGGGCGAGGCTTTATGTTTGTGGGCACGCAACAACGCATTACCTTGAACAATACCCACTACTATGTCGATATGGTTTTCTATAATAAGATTCTTCGCGCATATGTGCTGATTGAGTTAAAGACGACCAAACTAACGCCGGAAGCTGCTGGGCAACTCAATATGTATCTGAACTACTATGCCGCAGAAGTGAACGACGAACATGATAATCCGCCAATCGGTATTATCCTTTGCACGGACAAAGATAGCATAGCTGCTGAATATGCTCTCGGCGGTCTATCCAACAACATTTTTGCTTCACGCTATGTTTCTTATATTCCCAATAAGGAACAACTCATCGCGCAGGTAGAAGCTGTTTTGAAAGAATGGCACAATTAGTGAATGTTAAGAATAATGCAGGCCGCCCTGATGAGGTGGCCTGCATTTTTTCAAATTTGGGGAATTTCGTGGCATTCAGCATCTTCTTTCACAGGCGGATTCTTGCTGCAATAGCCGAATTTGTTATAGGGGCACGCATCCGCATCGCAGCGTTCACCACCAGTTTCTGAAAGCTGTATTGCAAAGCCAAGGCCGTCGTCGAATGCCTGCTGTCGGTCGTGGTATAGGTAGCTGGTATGTCCGCCGGACTGTCGGACAATGTAGGCCCATTTGCCACCGACTTTGTAAGCTCTATGACAGTCGTTCCAAAAAACACTAAGTTCTGTCTTGGTGTTTCCCGTTCTCACGGTTCCTGTCCGTGGATTGATTAAGTACCACACGCCGTCCACTCCCCTCTTCTGCGTAAAATCATAGCATACGATTTGGAATCTGAAAAGAGCTTCTCATGAATTATTTTGATGAGCTGTAGTTGCTGCACGAAAAGGCAGGCTATGGAGGGTTGATTCTGCACGGAACGGCGGGTTCAGGAACGGAGGGCGTGCTGTGTGGGCCTGTGAGGGTGCTGGGGTCGGGTAGAAGGTTCAGGTAGAGGAGCGGGACCGCCGTGCGATAAGACGGCTCCTCGTGCGCCTGAGGGGTTATGCGGGTCAGCAATCCTACGCTTTTTAACAAGAAACGATTCAAGCGTGAAAGTAGCTCCGCTTATGTTTGCAAGACTTATGTCAGTATGTTATTATAATAAAGAAATTTTTTCGAGATGTGTGTTAGATTTGAGTCCAAAAGTTGTGTATATAGAAAAGAGGAAAATTGGAAAGAAGTGAATATTATGGAAGATGCAAGGATAGTTCAGTTGTATTGGGATAGGGATGAACAAGCAATCCCTGTTACTGCCGATAAATACGGCAGCTACTGCACTTCGATTGCTCAGAACATACTGGGTAACTATGAGGACGCAGAAGAATGTGTCAATGATACGTATTTACACGCATGGAACTCTATGCCTCCAAAACGGCCAAGCACTCTATCTACATTCCTTGGTAAAATCACAAGAAATCTGTCTTTGAACAAGTATAAACATAACACCGCTGACAAACGTGGTGGTGGAGAATTGCCATTGGTTTTGGATGAGCTCTCCGAGCTGGTATCCGGCAATAATGGCGTTGAGCAAGAGATTTCCCATAAGGAGCTCGTAAAGGCCATCAACGCATTTATGAATACGCTTTCTTTGGAGAAACGAAGTATTTTTATTTGCCGATATTGGTATGCTGACAGCATTTCTGTGATTGCGGGAATGCACGGCATGAATGAGGGTTCCGTATCAGTGATACTTAACCGCCTTCGCTCCAAATTACATGAATTTCTTACGGAAAGAGGCTTTGAACTATGACAACTGAAGAATTGTATGAAATACTTGGCGACATCGACGAAAGGTGTGTGAAAGAGGCAAGAGAATATCGCACCTCCAAAAAACGCATCTGGCGTAAATGGGGTGCTATAGCTGCCTGTTTGTGTCTTGTAGCAGTTGGTACATTTATTGCCATCGGATTACTGGGCGGAATCGTTACGAAGCCAAACGATATTCAGGGAACAGACAACGCACAGAGGGGTGATAATAGTTCATCCGAATGGCAAGCTGGAACAACCAATCAGACGGACGGCGCTTCGGGAACAAACGAGGATAAGGATAACAGCTCTGTTCCGCAGGGTGTAACACCTGACCAAACACATAATGCTTCCGAGACCGGTGATGCATTTTCGGAAGATGGAATAAAACCGTCAGGTAAGACAAACCGACTCGTGATAAATACAGTCAAGCATACTATGTTTTTAGACATGGATGTGCAGATTATGTCCTTTCGTAAACAAGACGCTGATGCGTGGGCATCGGCAGTAGAAGACTTCCACAAGTTTGCTGGCATCACATATGAAGACTTTACTGGCAGAATTCCTGATACTCTTGAACAATGTGACTTCTACTCAGTATCTACTCGCGGATATAGAGAAACAGACTCACTCGGAGAGTATACTCTTCATGACTATGTTTTTAACTATCAAACCCAAAACGGTGGAAGCGCTAAAATAGCAATCTGCTCTTTTGAAGCCCCGCTTAGAGATTGTCTCCTCTTCTGTGATAATCCAGAGAAGTCCGAAATCAATGGCGTTTCAATGAAGATATATGGCTATCAAGACACATTTATAGCACAGTTTTCCTACAATGGAATAAACTACGGCATTGAAACAAACAACATGGCACAGGATGGATTGGCGGAATTACTAACCTGCATTGTTTGCTAAAATGCTCAGATGGTTAGTCTGCTTTTGTGAACAAAAGTTTTTTACGTAGGAAAAATTGAGTTTATGCGGAAGGAGGGATTTGTAGCGACGTGTTCATTTTTCGCCCTACGTGATGACCGGTTCTTTTGATGTCAATGACCATCTGTTCATGATGAGAAGAGCAGTTTTAATTTCAAGAGAAGAAAGGAAGGACGAATGAAAAGACTATTTTGTGTTTTGTTAGCACTCCTTATGCTGGTTTTCACCCTTGTGCCTGCTATTGCAGAAGACAAGCAGGTTTATTCTAAACTTTCTGCTGAAGTCAAAGACACCATCAAAGACATGAGCTCTGATGGAGAAATTAGTGTTTATGTTTTGTTGAATGACATCGACAGTGACGCGGTTATGGATTCCTTCGCCAAGAGTTTCAAGGGTGAGGCTTCTGAATATATGTTGGCGAAAGAGGGCGACCCTGAAGCCGCTATACGTCAGGTTGTTCAAGGTGATATTTCACTCAAAGGGGAATGCGAGGAGAGAGCGGACCCAATAAATAGCGATTTGTTACAGAAAGGAATTGAAAACAAGCGAGCTCTTTTTGCAAAAGCCTACCTTGAGCAGAATGGCGCAGTGGCAAATGCATTTGCTACAAAGGGCAAGCAATTATTTGTCAGCAAGTATTCTCCCCTACTTATTTTAACTGTCTCAAAGCAAACTCTTTTGGAAATGGAGAAAGATTCACGAGTTGCTTCTGTGGACCTCTATGAAGAACTCGAAGTAGAAAACGAACTTGCCATTGCCAATGAGGTTTCGAGAGCAGACTATGTTCGTGATACCTGTGGAAACACTGGAACAGGTGTGAAGATTGGGCAAGTAGAATACGGTGTACCAGAATTGGGCATAAGTGACTTGAGCAATGCAAATATTGT
>ERZ1026844.1556-NODE-1556-length-13725-cov-5.922092_pt1 | contig 13725 bp, 9 predicted proteins | sample MGYA00380152_ERZ1026844 | MGnify/ENA primary metagenome ERZ1026844 (study PRJEB33269, sample SAMEA4719788) | human gut metagenome | biome: human-associated habitat; feature: organic feature; material: feces | place: Cameroon | collected 2013-10 ... | reverse complement strand
AGTCCATGGGCTGGAAGGCTGCCGAGTACGAGATGAAGGGCGTGCCGCTGCGCGTCGAGATCGGCCCGAAGGACATCGAGAAGAACCAGTGCGTCCTGGTCCGCCGGGACAACGGCGAGAAAGTCTTCGTCAGCCTGGACACCCTGGAGGAGACCGCCAAGGCCACCCTGGACGCCATCCACGACGGCCTGTACCAGCGGGCCAAGAAGAACCTGGAGGAGCACACCTTCCCCGCCTTCTCCCTGGAGGAGGCCAAGCAGCTCCAGGCCGAGCACGGCGGCTTCATCAAGACCATGTGGTGCGGCGAGCTGGACTGCGAGCTGAAGATGAAGGAAGAGGCTGGCATGACCTCCCGCTGCGTCCCCTTCGCCCAGGAGCACCTGGCCGACACCTGCCCCGTCTGCGGCCGCGCCGCCAAAAAAATGATCTACTGGGGTGTCGCTTACTAAGCCCCCCAGCTTCCTAACATAGAGAGAGAAAAGAAGCCGCCGCAGAGTTAAATGACCCTGCGGCGGCTTGCTGCTTGCAGAAATTGTCGAACTTTGCTATACTATCCCCAAGCTATCCTGTCCCCACAGGGACACTGGAGAAAAGGCGGTCTGCTCTCTGAAACCGGGGGGCACTTCTGTCGTCCCCCGACTGAGAGGAAGGGGGGAGGCCCTATGGCTATCGTTTCTTTGATCTGCAGTATCATTTCAAGTTTTGCTTCTCTTGAATATCTGGGCATTGAAAAAGACCCCCATTCTGTTAGACACTATTTTACCATAATGTCCAACAAAATGGGAGCCTTGCAAAGGCACCCAGGCGGTTACAGTCATCGTATGATGATTTAACTATCTGAGAGAGCGACCGTCACCAGTCACCTCTGTTGGTTTCAGTATAGCCCAGAAAGGCCGTCCTGTCAAGACGGCCTTTCTTTTTCAGAAGGGAGTATTTTTATGTCTGAGCAAAGAAAAAGCTATCTTACCAAGAGTCTCTTTCTCGCAGTGGCTGTTATCCTCATTGCCGTCGTGGCCCACCAACCGGGCTACCCCTCCATCACCAGACAGATCGAGAAAAGCCAAGACCTTCCCTCCGGAAGCGTAGAGCCGTTCTTTGTCAAATCCTTCCCCGACGGCCAAGGAATTTTGGTGGCGTTTTCCAACCAGGAAAAAATGGGGATCGCCGAGTTTTCGTCGATCGAAAAACCGCAGCTCTTATCTGCGGTCAATCATTTACCCACCAGAGCCTCTGACGTGTGGGTCACGACCGTTGGTTCCGGAAGCGCTTGCTATCAGCTGTTCCTGGTGAACAATGAGGCAGTGAAATACATCCAATGGCGTGTTAATGATGAAGCCTGGTCGGAGCTTCCTGTTGCGACTTACCCGGATATCGTTCTGTTTCCCCTTCCTGAAAACGGAGGAGAATATGAGTATCGCATATTAGATGCTTCTGATCAAGAAGTCGAATAAGCGTGCAAAAGCCGCCGCGGGGTTGATCCTGCGGCGGCTTATAGTATGGCTCCCCTGAAAGGGTTTAACTGTCCGGTGGACAGTTAGATTCCGTAAAATCTTCCTTAGACAGCTGTCAGCGAAGCTGACTGAGGGGTCATCCCCCAAACTCACAGCACCTTGGAGAGGAACACCTTCGTCCGCTCCTCTTGGGGGTTGGTGAAGATCTGCTCTGGCGTATTCTGCTCCAGAATTTTGCCATCGGCCATGAAGAGGACGCGGTCGCCCACCTCGCGGGCAAAGCCCATCTCGTGGGTCACGACGACCATGGTCATACCTTCCTGTGCCAGCTGCTTCATGACGTCCAGGACCTCGCCGACCATCTCCGGGTCTAGGGCGGAGGTCGGCTCGTCGAAGAGCATGAGCTTGGGCTTCATGGCCAGGGCGCGGACGATGGCGATGCGCTGCTTCTGGCCGCCGGAGAGCTGGTTGGGGTAGGCGTCGGCCTTCTCCACCAGGTTCACGCGCTCCAGCAGCTCCATGGCCAGCTTGTCGGCCTCCTCCTGCTTCATCCGGCCCGTCTGAACGGGGGCCAGGGTGATGTTTTTCTTCACGGTCATGTTGGGGAAGAGGTTGAAGTGCTGGAAGACCATGCCCATTTGACGGCGGACGAGATTGATGTCCGTCTTGGGGTCGGTGATGTCCGTGCCCTCAAAGGTGATGGTGCCCTTGGTGGGCGTCTCCAGCAGGTTCAGGCAGCGCAGGAAGGTGGACTTGCCGGAGCCGGACGGCCCGATGACCACCACTTTCTCGCCGGGGCTGATGTGGGCCGAGATATCGTCCAGGACCAGGTGGTCCCCGAAGGACTTGGAGAGGTTTTTAACGTCGATCACTTTGCCGCAGCCTCCTTTCCAGTTTACCCTGGAGCCAGGTCAGGATGATGACCAGGACCAGGTACATCGCCGCCGCGCCCAGGTAGGGGTAGGTCACGCTGTAGGTCTTCGCGCCCACGGCCTTGGCCGCGTACAGCAGCTCCTTGCCGCCGATGACGGTGATGAGGGCGGTGTCTTTGAAGAGGGTGATGAATTCGTTGCCCAGGGCCGGCAGAATGGCCTTAAACGCCTGGGGAATGACGATGAAGCGCATGGTCTGGAAGTAGTTCAGACCCAGAGAGCGCCCCGCCTCCGCCTGGCCGGGGTCCAGGGACATCAGGCCGCCCCGGATGATCTCAGCGACGTAAGCGCCGGAGTTGATGCCCAGGGCGATGGTGCCGATGACGGTGAAGTTCCGGCTGCTGGCGAAGATGATGCTGCCCATGATGAGCATCTGGACGATCATCGGCGTGCCGCGGATGACGGTGGTGTAGATGGTCCCGATGGTGTTGAGCAGGAACAGGATCGGATTGTGGCGGCCGGGCCGCTGCTGGTCGTGGGCCGTGCGGATGACGGCGACGATCACACCCAGAATAATGCCCATGATGAGGGCCAGGACCGTGACCTCAATGGTCATGCGCAGGCCGGACAGATAGAGCTTCCAGCGTGCCCCATCAATGAAGGCCCGGTAAAAATTGACGAAAAAGTCCTGGTAGAAGGGCAGATCCACATGGGCTTGGAGCTGCGCAGACAGGTCGGCATAGAGCTGTGCCCAGTTCACGGACATTCTCCTCTCTCTTTTGAAAAGTCAAAGCAGGCGGCCAACAAAGACCGCCCGCTTTGCGTGGGGTTCCGTTTCGGTGAAACTGATGCGGAATCAGTTGGCAGCCTCTGCGGGAATGTACTTGTCAATGATGCTCTGGACGGTGCCGTCGTCGATGAGCTCCTTCAGAGCGCCGTTGATGGCGTCCAGCAGAGCGGTGTTGCCCTTGGCCACGCCGATGGCGTAGTCCTCGTTGGCAAACTCGGTGTCCAGAATTTTCAGACCGGGGTTGGCCTTCACATACTCCTGGGCGGGGGCGTTGTCGATGACGACGCAGTCCACCTGGCCGTTGAGCAGGGCCTTGACAGCAGTGGCGCCGTCGTCATAGGCGGTGACGTGCTCTTCGCCGAAGCCGCCGTTTTCAGGGGTGTCGGAGCAATAGATGTAGCCGGTGGTGCCGCGCTGGGTGCCGATCATCTTGCCGTCCATGTCGTCGATGGACTGAATGTCGGAGTCCTCAGGCACGATGACGACCTGCACGCCCTTGGCGTAGCTGTCGGAGAAGTCCATGACGGCCTGGCGCTCTTCGTTCACGGTCACGCCAGCCATGACCATGTCGCTCTTACCGTTCTGGGCGGCCAGCAGGGCGGCGTCGAAGTCCATATCATCGACCTGCAGCTCCAGGCCCAGCTTCTTGGCGATGGCGTCAGCCACTTCGATGTCGATGCCCTCGAAGCTGCCGTCGTCTGCGACCATTTCATAGGGGGGGAACTGGGCGTTGGTGGACATGGTGAGCTTGCCGGCGGTGACGGTGGTCAGGTCCCCAGCGTCGGCAGCGGGATCCGTGGTGGTCTCGCCGCCGTTGCCGCCGCAGCCTGCCAGGGACAGCACGCCGACCAGCATCGCGGCGGCCATCAAGACAGAAAGCAGTTTTTTCATGATACAGTAACCTCTTTTCATTTTTGTTCTGCGTTTACAAGATCGAGAACAGAACACATTATACACAGTATGCACTCCCCTTGCAAGGCCTTTTCCTAAAAAATCGAAAAAAGACAGCGCAGAAACCCTCTGCGCTGTCTTACTTTCGAGAATTTATGCAATTTTTTATGAATACTGCATGAATTCAAAAAAGTTGCTCCAGAAATTACTGGAAGCTGGCCTTTCTCTTCTCCAGGAAAGCGGACAGACCTTCCTCGGCGTTGGGGTTCATGCGGGCAGCGGCCTGCATGGCGGTCTCTTCCTTCAGCAGCTCCTCGAAGGTGGTCTCGTGGGCCTTGTTCATCAGAGCCTTGGACATGGTGTAGCAGTTCAGGGGGCCCTTGGCAATCTTGTTGGCCAGCTTCATAGCCTCTTCCATCAGCTGGTCAGCGGGGACGACCTTGTTGGCGATGCCCAGGGTCAGCATCTCGTCGGCCTTGACGGCACGCTGGGTCAGCATCAGCTCCTTGGCGCGGTTGGGGCCAACGACGCGGGGCAGCAGATAGTGGCAGGCGCAGTCGGGGATCAGGCCCACCTGGCCGAAGGCCACGATGAACATGGCGTTGTCAGCCACCAGTGCAATGTCAGCGCCCATGACCAGAGAGGTGCCGGCACCGGCGATGGCGCCGTGAGCAGCAGCGATGACGGGCTTGGGGAAGGTGTTGAGCAGGGTGGTGAACTCGCCGGCAACGGTCATGAAGTCGAAGAAGGCGGGCTCAGTGTTGATGGTCTTCATCTCAGCGATGTCGCCGCCGGCGCAGAAAGCGCGGCCCTCGCCGTTCATCACGACGCAGCGGACAGCAGCGTCGTCCTTTGCGGCGTTGAAGGCGGTGGTCAGATCGGCGAAGATCTGCTTGTTCAGAGAGTTCATAGCCTTGGTGCGGTTCAGGCTGATGACGGCAACGGGGCCCTCAACGCGATACAGTACGGTTTCCAGTTCCATTGGTAAATCGCTCCTTTGATAATATTTCATAGGTAAAAGAACGCTGGGCAAATGCCCATGCTAATACAGGTTAAATTATAACACACCGCCGAAGCAATGAAAAGAGAAACTTTTCCCCGCCCCGGAAAAATCCATCGGGCGGGGAAATGCAGAAAAATTCGTTCTTACTGTTACTGATACCGAGTCCAGTCCGGTGCGCTGGTCAGCTTCGTCCACTTTTCGTTGACCGCGCCCTTGCGCGCAAACTCGTGGCTGTTGGTCGCCTCCTGCACGGCGAGATAGTACCAATCCGTGGGCTTGTTGTCTGGCCAGACCACCATCGTGCGCAGCAGATCCTTCTCATCCTGCGGCATACGGCAGAGCACACGGTTGATCATCGTCATCGCCTCTGCGCGGGTGATGTAGGTGTCGGGGCGGAAGGTGCCGTCCGGATAGCCTGCGATCCAGCCGAAGGCCACGGCTCTCTCGATCTCTGCTTCCGCCCAGTGGCCGGAAATATCGGAGAAGCTGTTGCTGGTGTTGGTCGGCTTGGTGTTAAAGCGAGCGCAGATCGCGGCAAACTCCGCGCGGGTGATGGGCGCATCGGGGGCAAAGGTCTCCGCACTGCGGCCCTTCACGATGCCCAGCTTTGCCATGGTGGAGACCGCCTTGTTGAACCACTTGCCGTTGGCCACGTCGGCAAAAACATTCTCTGCCGTCAGGTTGCCGTCGCGGGTGTCTGCTTTGAGCAATCGGAAGAAGATCGTCGCCGTTTCCGCGCGGCTGATGTTCCCCTGCGGGTGTACCTTGCCGTCCGGGTAGCCAATGACGTAGGCGTAGTGGTCGTCGCCGTTGAGCATGTCCGGCACATCGGTCGCCACCCAGCCGGCATAAACGGTCTGGTCGCTGGTCATGGTGACGCTGGTGATCTTGTTGGTCAGCGCTTTGTCGGCGTACCAGCCGGTGAAGGTGTAGCTCTCGCAGGTCGGGACCTTATCCAGCGATACGGTCGTGCCGTAGGAGTAGCTTTCGTCCTTATAGGACGTGCCGCCGTTGGACTCATAGTGTAGTATGTACTTGGTAGAGCCGCCGGACGGTTGAGTTGACGTAGACGTATCCTTTTCATATAGCAGTGCGAACGGAGAGAAGGAGTTAACTGCGAACTTAACGAATTTCTGTCCGCCGATTGTAACCGTTTCACCTGTCAGTTCCTCCGGAATACGAGTGGTCAAAAGTTCATTCACATCAGCGTCACTGTCGCGGTCGATGCCCTTAAAGTGGATGATATAGAACTCAGAGTTTGACTTTGCATCGCTGGGGACCGGCCAGTACAGGTTCATTTTCTGACCAGCACCCATGGTAACGTAGGTATTGCCGTTTGAGGTATCAACCAGATCGAGATAGCGGAACTGATATGAATACTTGCCTTCGGTGTTGGAGGTTCGATTGATGTACGCACTTAAAAGTGCATCATCCAGACTGTGATCGACCATCAGTTTTACATCGTCAGAGGAGGGTACGCTGATACCGCTGTTATTGATATAATACTGCGTGCCTGTCTGTGCAGTGCTGACAAGCATGATATCCTTTTCCTGCGGATTAACGCTCGGAATCGTGTTGTTCTCGATAGCACGATAAGTCGTATCATTGTTGCCGCGGACCTTCAGCGTGCCAGTGCCCAGCTTGATTGGACGGGTGAAGGTCTGGCCATCCGCGGTTAAAGTCGCCTTGTATATCTGTTCATCCAGCAGACCCTGATACACGCTGATCTTGTAGTTGCGGAACTGGTCGGTGAGCAGCGCCTGAAACTTCGATTCAGTCATGACCGAGCCGTCCGCACGGGTGAACTGTACGCGGGGGACGGTCTCCTCGCCGTCGTCGATCTGGCGGAGCTTGTAGATATAGACCCGACGTCCGTTCTCCATAACATGGCTCTTGCTTTCATCGCTGTACAGCTCCAGACTCCAGCTGTGCATTGTACCGTTGTCGTCGTCAGAGGTCAGTCGTAGTTTGCCGCTCAAATTAACCGGGTTTTCAGCTGTACCGCCGAGCATTGCGTTAATATCGTCCGGCAGAGTGATATAGAAACCGATCTCCGGCAGATCATTCGCAGCAAACTTGCCATCGTCACCGATCACGCCGTGATAGCCGTCACCGCCGACATAAACCGTCAGGTTCATCGGTGCGATTTTAACGGCATACGCTTCATCCGGCTTCCACTGCGCGTAAACCGTCATGTTGTCGGTTACGTCGGTTTCAGCGGTAAATACCGCACCTGCACCATCAGCCTTGGTGTTCCAGCCATTGAACAGGTAGCCGGTACGGGTCGGATTGGTCGTCGGCAGGTCAAAATGGTTTGCACTGCCTGCAACCTTCTCCTGCGACATAATACGCGGAGAGGCTTCGGTATCGCCGCCGTTCTTATCGAAGATGACGCGGATACCGCTTGCCACCTGCCACATATAGTGGTCATCGGTTCCTGCCGCATCTGGCATGCGCTTGAGAAAGTAACCCTTTTCCAGTGCATCTTCGTTGCCAAGCAAAAATACCTTCTGAGCCGGAGCATCGTTATCCTTCTTCGTCAGAATGTAGTTGTCACTCAGTGCAGGAGCCTGCAAGATATTCCAATCGTCTGTCTTAACGATGTTTACCTTAGTAGTACCTGTTGCCAGCTTGCTGATTCGCAGCGGAATAGACCCTGTATTGTAGTTGTGTCCGCTCTGCACAACAGGCAGACGCAGTTCTGCGTTTGTGCCCGTATACGCCCCTTCAAACCAGGATGGTTTCATCAGCGCCATCATGCCGGAAGAAGAAACGTCACCGCTAACACGGGTTGAACCGTGGCAAATGTATATGCCATTCGAGCCGACGGTCATCGTACCTGCAACATCTGTATCATAATCTAGCCCGGTAGCGCCTGTAAAAAGCTGTTCCCAAGTGCCGTTGACAACGGCGCTGCCGGTCAGCTCTACAATATCTTCATCCGTTTTGAGCAAACTGCCCGCGTCAACGGTCAGATCACCGGCCAGCCCCAGGCCGTTCAGTGTTACCTTGGAATCGTTCTTCACATAGACCTGTGTTGCGGACTGGATGAACGGAATGGTTGCGTTGCAGGCAGTCATCGTCACAGTCACATATTCCGGTGTACTGCTGTAATTCGTGGTAGAAAGTACGCCAGTACGGATTTTGGGACTGCCGGTAATCGTGATCTGTGAATCCTCGTTGACCGTTTTGCCATTGGTCAACCGAACGATATTCACATCGCCGCCGTCTACATTGACGGAGCATTTACCGGTTACTGTACTTTTATAATTTGCTAAAATATCGCCCTCATCGTCATCCGGGTCCTCATAATAGCAGTTCTTCAGCTCAACATTCGTGGCGTTGATGGTCACATCGCCGCCGACCGTCGAAGAATCCGATGCACCGGTGATATTTTCCACATGAGAACCATGAGCATTGATAGTAATGCTACCACCAACATTGCCACGGATGGCGCCATAGATTTCAGGAATATCATCCCACTTGTCGTGATCAGTCGTAGGGTCTACACCCTTATCCCAGCTCCAGACATTCTCATAGGTGTCGATCGTAATGTTGCCGCCTACCGTATAATTGCCCTTAACGCCGGGATAGGTTGCAAAGCGGTTGCCTGCGCCCACGATGGGCCAGTTGCTGTTCAGCCGCAGAGTCCGGTCCGTGTTCTCGTAGTCCGGCGAACCGGCGATGATATGCAGGTCGCCGCGGATGATGGACGTATCGACGAACTCCTGCGTGCCGCAGATCTCGTTGGCCCGGCCGGAACGAATGTCCAGCGTCACATTGCCCCTCATCTCACAGCCGTAAGTGCCTTCAATTGAAGGAGACGCGGTACTATTTTTGTTGTCATAAATCAGCGTAGCATTGCCGCCGACATACACATCGGGGATGTTTGTAGCATCGCCGCTGGTACCATCACCCTTGACGCAGCCGGGGTTCAGGTGGTTGCCGCCCATCATTTTAATATCGCCCGTGATCTCCAAGTAGGTGTCGCCCTTAACGGAGCCCTGATAGGAGCCGCCGATCACATCGTGCAGACCGCCATAAGAAGTCGGATTGATATAACCGCTTGCCGCAATCACCACATAGGTGCTGGCTACCGTTTTTTGGTAACCGCCGCCGTAGAGCGTTTCGCTCAAATGGATCTGACCGTTTTCGGTGAAGATCGTCCGATAACCGTTGCAGAACAGTCGACGGCCGGTCACATTGACATTATCAAAGGTGCAGTCACCGGTCAGAACACCATAAGAAGGAAAGATGAGTTTCTTCATTTCTCCCTCATCGCTTTTCACAGTAATATGCTTGCCCTTCGCACCAAAAAATGAAATATATCCGCTTGTAGCGTCGTTGGAAAGCGTTACATCCGCCTTCAGCACAATGGTCGCTTCATTCTCGGTGCTTGTCGCAATCTGCGTCAGCGCGGTGCTGAGGTCTTCAGCGGTCGACACCTCATAGGTGTTTTCAGAAGTTCCGTTTGCCGCAAATGCAGCAGTCGGAAGCATGGTCATAAGCATTATGACCGTCAAAATACTTGCGATGATCCTTTTTTTCATAAGCTCTCCTCTCTGGTCACATAAGAAAATGGTATACACAGTTCTAGAACGTCACCGCCAAGGACCATGAAAATAACGTCATTTTACCACCGTCTCCCCCAAATAGTCAATGCACTGTCGTTAGAAAAACCAACGATACTGCAATGTTTATAATGGCATCGTCATTGGTTAGACTAAACACAAGGGCGGTGAGGCTATGCGAGAGAAAAAGGAGATCAACATTGCGGTCGGAAATCATATCCAACTCGTTCGGGAAGAGGCAGGGTACACGCAGGATACCCTCTCGGAATTACTGGACATCACGCCGAACCACCTCAGCGCAATCGAGCGCGGCGTTTCCGGGATCTCCCTGGAAACATTGCAGCGCCTGTGTCTCCTGCTCGGCGTCAGCGCAGACCGGATCTTGTTCGGCCTGGACGCACAGGAGCAAGAGGCCCTGGCCATTGCACGCCGCATCACAGATCTAAAACCAGAAAACCGCAAGCAGATCCAAGACCTGCTCTCGATCATCCTAGATATGCTATGACAGCAAAAAAGTTCCCCGCCCGGTGTATTTTCCCGTGGCAGAGAACTTGACAAAAAAAGATTTCCCTGTTACCATAAATATAAAGAAAGGGCGCTGCGACAAGCGGTTCAGCCCGAAATGGTGTTATTGGACATATCACTTATGTCAACAAAACCGTCACTTGGCCGAGTGGCGGTTTTGCTTTTTTATTCTGATCGTCACGGTAAGTCCGAAGACATGCAACGTCAAAATAATCGGCATAGGCGTCACCTCCTTTCGGAGGGAGTGGCCGAACCGCCTGCCGTATGATCACAGCGCTCTTTCCTGCCCTGGAAACAGGGCAGACTTATTTTAGCATAGGATAGGAGAGCTTGTCAATTTTGCTCGAATCGCTCATCGGGAAACAACGATAATGCCCAATGCATAATTTCTGCGACTTTTTTTCACACTATGGGGAGAAAAGGGGGAATGGCGATGCACCGCATTGGGCTTTTGGAGGGGGGCACGGGCTGTGCCTGGCGCTCCAGCGGGAGGTCGTCACCCTGGCCGGCCGGAGCCTGGAGCCGCAGGAGGTGCCCCTGCGGGGCTTTGCGGGGGTGGCCCCGGAGCTGGTGCTGGCCTGGGCCGGGGTGCTGCTGCTGGCGGGGATACCGCCGGAAAAGCTCCCGGCTTCGCGTGCGTGATCTCGATTGGAAATAATTATATAAGTGTTATAAACAGCTTGTCATGTGATAGAGAAGCTCTGGCGGCCCTCGTTGAGCAGACGGCAGGCGATTGCTGCCACCTCGCTACGGAGGATCTGGCTGTCTGGCGCAAAGTGGTGCGCCTCATCGCTGCCCGCCAGGACGCCCAGACGGTAGAGCAGGTAGATGTCCGCCGCGTTCGCATCGTCCATCGCCACATCGGGGATGGAGCCGTCCGGCACGGTGTTGATCGGCTGCACCGTTTTCTGCATTGTCTCACTGCTGCGATACACCGCCGCGAAGAGCTGGGCAAACTCAGTCCGGGTGATCTTCGCGTTGTAGTCGGCGTACTCCCACGGCAGATCGTGCGTCTTTGCCCAATCAATATAGACCTGATACCACGGCTGCCCCTGTCGGAAGCTCTGCCCCTCGTCTGCGGCCATGCGGACGGCCAGGGTGATCGCCTCGGCGACGGTCATGTTCGCGTTGGGGGCAAAGGTCCCGTCCTCCATCCCCTTTAACAGACCTTTGTCGGCCATGCTCTGGATATACGGGGCATACCAGTCGCTCTCATCCACATCCAGAAAGCTGCCGTACCGGGCGTAGCGATAGGTGGTCTCGGCGGAGTCCGACCGGATGGAGGCTGTCCTGCCCTCGGCGTCATAGGAGAATTCCTGCCAGCGTCCATCCTCGGAAGTCGCACGCAGGAGCTGTCCCTTTTCATTATAAGTATACCGGCAAGAATATTCGTCCCGTTCCCAGGAGATGAGCCGTCCCTGCGCGTCGTAGTGGAAGGTCGTGCGCGGTGTCGTGCTGTCGCCATAATAGGCCCCGAGGAAGCAGCCCCTGTCGTCGTAGTCATAGCGCACACGCACGGGTTCCCCCCAGGAGGGAGTATCGGTATAGGCGATCAGATGCCCTGCATCGTCGTAGCTCCAGGTGCAGGTATTGCGGCCCCAGATCTCGCGCTTCGTCAGACGGCCCGCTGCGTCGTAGGTATACTGCACGCCGTCGTCGGTCGCGTTCCCGTTTTTGTCCAGATCGACGATCTGAATCGGACGATCTTGGGCATCGAAGGTGGTGCGAAGCAGGGGCAGACCGGTGTCTGCATCGACTTTTTCACCATAGGTCCGGCCCTCGGCATCGGTGCCGTAGCGATAGGTGAAGTGATAGCGGATCGGTCCGCCCATCCAAATATCATCCACGAGGTTCGTGTAGTCGATCAGCCGCCCCTGCTCATCATAGACACAGGACTGGCTCGCATCCGAAAGAAGCGCCCCGTCAGGCGTGTAGCAATGGCGGAAATGAAGCTCCTTACCAGAGGAGTACGCCCGACCGACGATGTCACCGTGTTCATTATAGGTCTCGCTCTGCCACTCCCCGCTGTTGATGCCCCTGGTCTTCTTCTCGCGGACATACCAGACAGAGCGGTCGTAGACGAGGCTGGCACCGCCTGTACCCCAGCCGTACATCTCGCCGTTTGTCTCTGGATCACTTGGCTCTGTGGGGGCTTTCGGTGGGACAAACGGCTCCATCGGGGCCGTGGCCGCAGCGCCAACACCCAGACCCAGGGCCAGCACCCCAGCCAGAAGTCCGGCCAGGAGGATCGAATGCAGGTATCGTACCATAAAAATCCCTCTCTTTCCCTGTCTTATTACGAACAGGATAGCATATTCTGCCGATAAGGTCCAGTATTTCGCCTGCTGTCCGAGAAAGCGCTTTCTGCTTGCAGAACCTGTCGAACTTTGGTATACTGAGTGTAAGCTATCCTGTCCCCAAACAGCAGCATCATAACGATAACAAAAAGAAGTGATGAACCGCTCCCTGTCAAGTAGACAGATGAAAAAACAAAAAGTTTTTCCAGGATTTCAGAAATGAGGTCCTGGTTTTCTTTTATGCAGCTTCCAGCAAGCTGCGGTAATCCATTGGTGCAAGGCAATTTAGCCGGTGTTGACGTCGCTGGTGGTTGTAGTAATGGATAAATTGGCCTACAGCATGAACAAGTTCCTCCTGCCGTATTGATCACAGCGCACCTTTCACCCTGGTGAGAGGGCGTTTTTATTTTATCATAAAATAGCATATCCTGTCAATTTTCATCGAATGATTTCCTATGCTATCCCCTAAAACGGCGCACCTCCCCGTTCTTCCCCTTTACGAATCCCCGATTTTTCGTTACAATAAAGCAATATGATCCCCTCAAGAAAGGAGGCCCTGCCCATGGCAAAAGACTTGCTTCTGCCCGGCAATATCATCGGCCTGCACCGCAAGGCGGTGGAAAAGCTGTCCAAATCCGGCAACGGCGACGCCGCCCTGCTCTATCTCTGTCTGGCTGCGGGCCAGACCAGCGGGGCGCTCCCCTGGGGCGCGGAGCGGGTGGAGGCCGCCCGCAACGTTCTCATCCAGCTGGGCCTGCTCCGCTCGGACACGCCGGTGGCCCCCCAGCGGCCCGTGAAGCTGGCCGACGAGCGGCCCCCGGAGTACACCAGCGAGGACATCGCCCAGGCCATGAACAACGAAAAATTCAAGCCTCTGGTCCCGGCCATAGAGCATCTGCTGGGAAAGATCCTCTCCCCTTCCGACCTGAAAATTTTGTATATGATCTATGACTTCCTGGGCCTGCCCCCGGAGGTCATCCTGACCCTGGCGGGCTGGTGCAACGAAAAGGCCAAAAAGGGCGGCCCCGGCCGCACCACCACCCTGCCCCTGATCCGCCGGGAGGCGGTCAAGTGGGAAAAGGCCGGCATCACCACCCTGGACGCCGCCGACGCCCACCTCCAGCGCATGAGCCGCCTGGACAGCCGGGGGGCCGAAATCCTTCAGCTCCTCTTTGGCGAGAGCCGCACCCCCGTGCCCCAGGAGCGGGACTATCTGGAGAGCTGGATCCGTCTGGGCTTTTCCGACGAGCTGCTGCTCCTGGCCCGCGACCGGACCCTCTTCAACCTCCAGGAATTTAAGTGGAGCTATATGAACAGCATCTTGA
>ERZ1026844.1549-NODE-1549-length-13803-cov-17.258074_pt1 | contig 13803 bp, 10 predicted proteins | sample MGYA00380152_ERZ1026844 | MGnify/ENA primary metagenome ERZ1026844 (study PRJEB33269, sample SAMEA4719788) | human gut metagenome | biome: human-associated habitat; feature: organic feature; material: feces | place: Cameroon | collected 2013-10 ... | reverse complement strand
GCTGCCCTGAGCAAGCAAAACCACCCCCGGCGAGGAGCCGGGGGTGGTCTGTTTTTCAGAAGGTCATCTCCAGCCCGCATTTCAGCTGGTGCAGTCTGTCGCCCAGGACCGTCTCCATCACGCCGCAGGCCCTCTTCCGGGTGCAGCGGCGGCGCAGGCGTACCGCATGGCCAATTCCACTCTTGCGCTCCGCCATTTTTCGCGGTAAAATAGCACCACAAAAAAGGAGGGCAATGCCATGATCTATCGTGATTTTCAGGACCTGCACCTGTCCCTGCTGGGCTTCGGCACCATGCGTCTGCCCACCACGGTGGACGGCGCCATTGCCGAGGACACCACCCAGGCGATGGTGGACTATGCGCTGGCCCACGGCGTCAATTACTTCGACACCGCCTGGGCCTATATGCAAAATCTGTCCGAGACAGTGGTAGGCCGCTGCCTGAAAAAGCATCCCCGGGACAGCTTTTACCTGGCCACCAAATACCCCGGCCATATGCTCACCTGCGACCCGGACCCGGCGGGCACCTTTGCCCAGCAGCTGGAGAAATGTCAGGTGGACTACTTCGATTTCTACCTGCTGCACAACGTCTATGAAAACGACGTGGATATTTACACCGACCCCAAGTGGGGCATTATCGACTACTTTGTGGAACAGAAGCGTCTGGGCCGTATCAAGCACCTGGGCTTCTCCACCCACGCGGACCTTCCCTGCCTCACCGCTTTTCTGGAGCGCTATGGCAGGGAGATGGAGTTCTGTCAGATCCAGCTGAACTATCTGGACTGGACCATCCAGCGGGCCAGGGAGAAATACGAGCTGCTGGAAAAGCATCATATCCCCGTCTGGGTCATGGAGCCGGTCCGCGGCGGCAAGCTGGCCGCCCTGGATGCCGACAGTGAACAGCAGCTCCACGCCCTTCGCCCCAACGCCAGCATCGCCTCCTTCGGCTTCCGCTGGCTCCAGGGACTGGATAACGTCCACATGGTCCTCTCCGGTATGTCCGACATGGCGCAGATGGCGGATAACGTGGCCACCTTTGAGCGCCTTGACCCCCTCTCCCCCGCTGAGGAGGAGATCCTCTTTGCTGCGGCGGATAAGATGAAGAATTCCATCCCCTGCACCGCCTGCCGCTACTGCTGTGACGGCTGTCCCCAGCAGCTGGATATCCCGGATCTGCTGCACAAGTACAACCAGCTCCGCACCGGCAGCGGCAGCACCATCAAGATGCAGCTGGACGCGGTGCCCGCGAACAAGTGGCCTCACGCCTGTCTGGGCTGCGGCGCCTGCGCCTCTGTCTGTCCCCAGAAGATCGACATCCCCGGCCAGCTGGCAGCCTTTGCCGCCGAGCTGGACAAGCTGCCCGACTGGGTGGAGGTCTGCCGCCAGCGGGCGGAGGCCGAGGCGCGGGAGCGAGCCTCCCGCGGGCTGTAAGCGCACAAGAAGAAGTCCCTCCCGGCGGGAGGGACTTCGTTTGTTTACACCTGATATTTCGCCGCGCAGCGTTGGTACTGCTCCCGGAAGTCCGGGTCCCGGCGCCGCGCCGCATCCAGCGTGGCGTGCATATTCAGGTCGTGGTGGGCGGCGTCGATCACGCACCCGGCGATATTGGAGCAGTGGTCCGAGGTACGCTCCAGATCCGTCAGCAGGTCGGACCAGACAAAGCCTGCCTCGATGCTGCACTGGCCTTGCTGCATCCGCAGGATATGCCGGGTACGCAGCTGCTCCTTCAGATCGTCGATGACCTGCTCCAGCGGCTCCACCTGCCGGGCGGCGGTCATATCCTGCTGCCGGAAGGCGTCCAGCGCCCGCATGAGGATATCGTTGACCGCGGCGGACAGCACGCTCAGCTCCCGCTTCGCCTCGTCGCTGAAGGCCAGCCCCTTCTCCCGCAGCTCCTCCGCCGACTCCAGCACGTTCACCGCATGGTCGGAGATGCGCTCAAAATCGCCGATGGCCTTCAGCAGCTCCGCGGACTCCTCGCTCTCCTGCTCACCCAGCTTCTGGGCGCTGAGCTTTACCAGATAGGTGCCCAGCACGTCCTCATAGTGGTCGCAGCGGCTCTCATCCTCCCGGATGGCGGAGGCCAGCGCTTCGGTGTAGTGGTCAAAGCTCCGCAGGGCGTTTTGCAGCGCCCGCACGGCAGCCTCCGCCATCTCGCAGGTGACGACCCGGCAGCGCTCCAGCGCCACGGCCGGTGTGGTCAGCAGGCGCTGGTCCAGCTCCACCGTTTTATCGGCCGCGTGGGCCTTATCCGGCACCAGGCGGATAGCCAACTTCTCCAGCAGGTCGCCGCAGGGCAGCAGTATGGCCGTACACAGGATATTGAACACCGAGTGGGCCACAGCGATACCCGCCATAGACGCCGCCTCGTTCAGCAGCACAGGGGCAAAGATGGCCTTGACGATGCAGAACACCGTCAGCAGCACCGCCACGCCGATGACATTGAACATCAGATGCACCACGGCGGCCCGCTTGGCGTTCTTGTTGGTGCCGACGCAGGAGATCAGCGCCGTGACGCAGGTACCGATGTTCTGACCCATGATAATGGGCACCGCGGCGGCGTAGCTGACCTGGCCGGTAGAGGCCAGCGCCTGCAAAATACCCACCGAGGCGGAGGACGACTGGATGATCGCGGTCAGCACCGCGCCCACCAGCACGCCCAGCAGCGGGTTCGTAAAGGCCAAAAACAGCTCTGCAAACCCCGGCACATCCTTCAGCCCCGCCACAGCGGCGCTCATGGTGTCCATGCCGAACATCAGCGTGGCAAAGCCCAGCAGAATGGAGCCGGTCTCCTTTTTCCGACTGTCCTTGCAGAACATATAGAAAATAATGCCGATCAGCGCCAGCACCGGCGTAAAGGCGGTGGGCTTCAGCAGCTGCACCCACACGCTGCCGCCGTCAATACCCGCCAGGCTCAGCAGCCAGGCCGTCACCGTGGTGCCCACGTTGGCGCCCATGATGACATTGATAGCCTGCCGCAGGGTCATCAGCCCGGAGTTCACGAAGCCCACCACCATGACGGTGGTAGCCGACGAGCTCTGGATGATGGCGGTGATTCCCAGGCCGGTGAGGAAGCCCGCGCCCACGCTGCCGGTCATTTTATCCAGCAGCGTCCGCAGCTTACCGCCGGCCCGGCGCTCCAACGCCTGGCCCATGAAATTCATGCCGAACAGAAACAGGCACAGCCCGCCCAGCATGGTCAGCGCATGAAAAATATCCATTTTCTTTCCCTCAACTTTACATTTTCTCAGATGTCACCTTATTGTCCATTTACATTGTACGGTATAAATGTCAAGTTCACAGGTCATCTTTTGTAAAATCCATGTAAAACAGCGCAAAAAAGAAGCACCCGCGCGGGTGCTTCTTTTTTATGCTTTTCTTACCGCTGGCCCTTGTCGTAGGGGATACCCTCCGCCTTGGGTGCGCGGGATTTCTTGGAGGTAAATGCCAGCACGATCAGCGTGATCAGGTACGGCAGCATACGGTACACGTGGGAGCTGATGCCGATCTCCGCCAGCCAATACACGCCGTCGCCGTTGATATCCAGACTGGAGTATGCCGCGGCGATACACTTGAACAGGCCGAACAGCAGCGACGCACCGGCGATGTTCAGGGGCTTCCAGTTACCGAAGATCATAACGGCCAGCGCCAGGAAGCCGAAGCCCGCCACGTCGCCGTTGGCCGTGCAGTTGGCCGTGGTCAGGGCGTAGACAAAGCCGCCCATGCCGGCCAGCGCGCCGGAGATGGTCGTACCGGCATAGCGCATCTTGTACACGTTGATACCCACCGAGTCCGCCGCCTGGGGATTTTCACCGCAGGAGCGCAGCCGCAGGCCAAACCGGGTCTTGTACAGCAGGATCGACAGCACCACGAAAATGATGATGCAAATATAGGTCGCCAGATACACCTTGTGCAGGAAGGTGTTGCCCAGGAAGCCCAGGTCGTCTGTCTTCGCGTAGCCCAGGGTGGTCTTCTTGATCATAAACCAGCTGGCCGCATCGCCGGTGGCCATTTGCAGGGTGTTCTGGTTGGCGATGATGCGGATGAGGAACAGCACCAGGGCCGGAGCCATCAGGTTCAGCGCCGTGCCGCCGATGGTCTGGTCCGCCCGCAGATTTACGGAGGCAAAGCTCAGCAGCAGGGAGAAAATAGCGCCGAATATGGCCGCCACCAGCATGGCCAGCAGCTCAAACCCCTGCAGAGCCACCCAGTCGCCGGCAGCCTTGGCCGCGTCGTAGACGTGGTTGGTCTGCATGATGTTCACGAACAGCACGCCGATAAACGCGCCGAAGATCATAATACCTTCCAGCGCCAGGTTGATGATACCGCTGCGCTCGGCGAACACGCCGGCCAGCGCCACGATCATCAGGGGAACGGCGTAGATCATGGTCTGTTGGATCAGAAATGTCATGCCTGCTCCCCTCCTTCCTCCGGCTGCTCAGGTACCTGCGGCGCTTCCTCCGCCGGTATGTCCGGTCTGTCCTCCGGCGGCGCATCCAGCGGCTGTGTCTCCGCCTCCGCCGGTATATCCGCCGTGGTGGTCTTGTTGGCCTCCACGACGAGCTTCTTTTTCCGTCCGGTCAGCATCATCTGGATGAGCAGAGAGAAGGCGGACAGGTACACGATGACGGAGATGATCACGTCGGTGATGTACTCGTTGTAGGCGGTCAGGTTTGTCAGCTGCAGGCCGACGATATCCAGCATGGCCATGAAGATGCCGGTAAAGATGACCGCGATGGGGTTGTTCACCGCCAGCAAGGCCACGGGGATTCCATTAAAGCCCACGCCGGGCAGGGCCTGGTAGGTGTTCCAGTAGAACTCAGTGTTGCCGCTGAGCCAGTACAGCGCGGCGCCGGCACCGGCCAGCGCGCCGGCGATGGCCATGGACAGCACGATGTTGCGCTTATCGGGGATGCCGGCGTAGCGGGCCGCATGGCGGTTGGCGCCGCAGGCCTTCAGCTCATAGCCGAACACCGTCTTCTCCATGATAATGTACACCACGATGGCCAGAATGATGGCCACCAGAATACCGGCATTGACCTGGGAGCCGGGGAACAGCTGATCCAGCCCCAGCTTGGGTGTGGCCACACCGTTGAAGGTGGTCTTGTAGATGTAACCGGACTTCGTGCCTTCTGTTACGTTCTTGAAGCTGCTGATATCAAACATCCAGGTGACAAGATTGGCTGCGATCCAGTTGGTCATGATGCAGGCCAGCACCTCGTTGATATTCAGCAGCGCCTTCAGCAGGCCGGGGATCGCACCCCACAGGGCACCGGCCAGCATACCGCCCAGAAAGGCCAGCAGCCAGATGATGCCCACGGGCACGGACTCGGAGGGGATGCCCAGCGCGACGGACAGCGAGACAAGCGTACCCATCAGATACTGGCCGGGTGCGCCGATATTGAACAGGCCCGTCTTGAAGGCCACCGCCACGGAAAGGCCGGTCATGATCAGCGGCATGGCGCGGAAGAGCATATTGCCCACATTCTGGGCGTTAAAGCCCCAGGTCAGCGCGCCCGCAGCGTCGCGGCCTGTGCTGAGGATGCCGGCAAAAATCAGCCGGACGCCCTCCCACATACCGGCAGTGGTGATCTTCTGCTCCGCCAGGCCCACAATAATGACCACGATGCTGCCCAGCAGCAGGCCGGCCAGAATGGACAGCAGAGAGGCCAGGACCTTCTTGGTGCCATTCTTGGCATACAGATCTGTCAGTTTTTGCTTCACGCCGTCTCACCCTCTTTCTTGTCCGCCCGCTTGGCGCCGGCCATATAGAGGCCCAACTCCTGCACGGTGATCTGCTTCGGGTCGAACTCACCCACGATCTCACCCTCGTACATGACCAGGATGCGGTCGGAAAGGCTCATGACCTCGTCCAGCTCCAGGGATACCAGCAGCACTGCCTTGCCGGCATCACGCTGCTTTACCAGTTCCTTGTGTACGTTTTCGATCGCGCCCACGTCCAGGCCGCGGGTAGGCTGGACCGCTACGATCAGCGGCTTGTTGCGGTCCACCTCGCGGGCGATGATCGCCTTCTGCTGGTTGCCGCCGGACATACTGCGGGCGGTGGTCACGGGGCCCTGTCCGCTGCGGATATCGTATTCCTCGATCAGCCTCTCGGCGTAGGCACGCACCGAGTCCTTTTTGATAAAGCCGCCCTTTTCGAATTCCGGCTCCTTATACCGCTGCAGCACCAGGTTCTGCTCCAGCGTAAAATCCAGCACCAGGCCGTGCTTGTGCCGATCCTCGGGGATGTGGCTCATACACTCTCCACGGCGGCGGATGCTGGCGTGGGAGATATCCTTGCCGCACAGCGTCACCGTGCCGCCATTGCTCTTATCCAGGCCGGTGAGCGCGTGAATGAACTCCGTCTGTCCGTTGCCGTCGATACCGGCGATACAGAGTATCTCGCCGGCGCGTGCATCAAAGCTGACATGGTCCACGGCGTTGCGCTTGTGGGTATGAGAGGGCACACACAGATCCCGGACCTTCAGCACCACATCCGTGGGCTTGGCCGGCTCCTTTACGACCTCCAGCTGCACCGGGCGGCCCACCATCATGTTGGACAGCTCCTGCTTGTTGGTGTCGCAGGTGTTCACGGTACCCACATAGCGGCCCTTACGCAGAACCGTCACCCGGTCCGCCACCGCCATGATCTCGTTGAGCTTGTGGGAGATGAAGAGGATGGATTTCCCCTCCGCCGTCAGGTTCTTCATAATGGCCATCAGCTCGTCGATCTCCTGGGGCGTCAGCACGGCGGTGGGCTCGTCGAAGATGAGGATCTCGTTGTCGCGGTAGAGCATCTTCAGGATCTCGGTACGCTGCTGCATACCCACGGTGATATCCTCTACCTTGGCGTCCAGGTCCACGTGCAGGCCGTACCGCTTGGAGAGCTCCTCGACCTTCCTCCGCGCTTCCTTTTTCTGCAGGAAGCCGCACTTCGTCGTTTCGGCGCCCAGAATGATGTTGTCCAGCACGGAGAATACCTCCACCAGCTTGAAGTGCTGGTGGACCATGCCGATACCCAGTGCCGTGGCATCGTTGGGATCGTTGATCTTCACCGTCTGGCCGTTCTTGCGTATCTCGCCCGCCTCGGGCTGGTACAGGCCGAACAGCACGCTCATCAGCGTGGATTTGCCGGCGCCGTTTTCGCCCAGCAGCGCGTGGATCTCTCCCTTTTTCAGTTGGAGGGTGATATCGTCGTTGGCCTTGATGCCGGGAAACTCCTTGGTAATGTGAAGCATCTCGATCACATACGAGGGAGTCTTATCCATGCCGCCACCTACTTTCCTCTATTATTTTGCCTAATGGCGATAAAGGCATAAATTTATTATATAGCATATATGCACAGATTGCAAGAAAAACAGCGGCGTTTTACGCCTCGCATCACGCGCTTGACGCAAAAAAAAGAGACGCCCGCAGGCGTCTCTTTTTTTGTTAAGTACGTTCCGATTACTTGACCAGGTTCAGGGTCAGGCTGTCGGTGCTGTCCAGCTTGGAGTAGTCGTTGTCGACGACCAGAGAACCATCGGCCATCTTGGCCAGCATGGCGTTGTAGTCGTCCACAGTCCACTTGGTCAGGGACCAGGTAGCGGTGGGCAGGCCCACAGCGTTGTCCTTGGCGCCCAGGGTCACGAAGGTGCCGCCGATCTCGTCGAAGGAACCGTCATAGACCTTGCCGCAAGCCCACTGCACGGAGGCGGACAGGCCCTTCATAGCGGAGGTGATAACGGTCTCGGACTGGCTGGACTGGTCAACGTCCACGCCCACCACGGCGCCGTCGTTAGCGGCAGCGGCAGCGGCGACAGACTGGAACATATTACCGCCGCAGGCGAAGATGACCTCGGTGCCGTTCTCATACCAGCCGGAAGCCATGGTCTGCAGCTCGGTGGAAGCGGAGAAGGAAGCGCCATACAGCCAGGAGTAGTTCATCTCGACCTTCACGCCCATCTCGGCAGCAGCAGCGGAAGCGCCCTGCACGAAGCCGTAGCCGTAACGGCAGCAAGCGGGGTTGTCGCCGCCGCCACCACCGGTGAAGCCCAACTTGGTGTAGCCTTCCTTAACAACAGCGTAACCGGCCAGATAGCCGCACTGCTCTTCCTGGAAGCAGATGCCCAGAACGTTCTTCAGGGCGGTGCCGTCCTCGGTGGTCACAGCGCTGTCGCGGTCCACGAACACGAACTTGACATCAGTGAACTCAGCAGCGGCCTTGGTCAGGGCAGTGGCCTGCATAAAGCCGGCAGCCACGATGACCTTGGCGCCGCCCTCGGCAGCAGCCTTCATGGCATCGTAACGGTCGTCATCGGTAGCCTGGTCGCCGTTGGCGGGCTGATAGTACTTGTAGCTCAGGCCGTTGTTGGCAGCGTACAGCTTCACGCCGTCGAAGGTGCCCTGGTTGAAGGACTTATCCTTCAGCTGGCCCACGTCGGTGACGAAAGCGATCTCGTACTTGCCATCCTCGGAGGTCATCTCGTCGGCGATCTCGTCGGCGTTGGTGATCTCGGTGACTTCGGGGTTGTCGCCCTGGTTGTCGTCGGTCTTGGGGTCGTCCTTCTTGTCGCCGCAAGCGACCAGGGACAGCGCCATAACCAGAGCCAGGATCATAGCAAGAAACTTCTTCATGGTTATTCTACCTTCCTCAATTTTTTTATTTTCGCGCCTTGCGGCGGGAAAACCATCATTTCGGCACGGGGTCTTCCTCCCTCTGTGCCTTGCGCATTATAGCAGACTTTTTCGCCTTTGGCAAGTGAAAACCGCATTTTGCGGCAGAAATGTAAACAAATGTCATCAAAAATTTACATTTTGTTTGCGCGAAATGCACAAATGTATCGTGCATAGCGACAGCGCGAGATATCCTCCCGCGCTGTCGTGACCGTTGTTTACTTCTTGGCGGCCATCTTCACAGCCACCTCCAGGGCGATCTTCATCATGTTGGTGAAGGTGGTCTGGCGCTCCTCGGCGGACAGCTCGGTGCCGTTGACCAGGTTGTCGGAGATGGAGCAGATGGCCAGCGCCCGCTTGCCGGTATAGGCGGCGGTGCAGTACAGACCGGCGGCCTCCATCTCCACGGCCATGACGCCCATCTTGGCGAAGCGCATGTTGCGCCCGGCGGCGTCATAGAACGTGTCGGAGGAGTACAGGTTGCCCACGGGCATTTTCACGCCCAGCTCCCTGGCGCTCTCTACGGCGGCCATCAGCAGGTCGAAATCGCAGATAGGGGCGAAGGAGCCGCCCAGCTCATACTGGCTGGCAAAGTCGGAATTGGTGCAGGCGCCCTGACCGGCCACCACGCTGCCCAGCTCCAGGTCGGCACGCATGGCGCCGGCGCTGCCCACGCGGATAATGTTCTCCACATCGTATTGGGTGTACAGCTCATAGGAATAGATGCCGATGGACGGGATACCCATGCCGCTGGCCATCACGGACACCGGCACGCCCTTGTAGGTGCCGGTATAGCCCTGCACACCGCGGACGTTGTTCACCAGCTTCGGCTCGGTGAGGAATGTCTCGGCAATGAACTTGGCCCGCAGCGGATCGCCGGGCATGAGAACGGTCTTGGCGAAATCGCCCTTGTTGGCGTTATTGTGGGGAGTCGGCATAGTGGTTCCTCCTTATATTTACTGTTCCATGGCCTTCACGGCCTTGACGATACGGCTGGTGCCCAGACGGTCCGCGCCCAGGGCGATGAAATCCTTGGCGTCGTTCAGATCCGCGATGCCGCCGGCGGCCTTGATCTTCACATGGGGCGCCACGTGGGCCTTGAACAGCGCCACATCCTCACGGGTGGCTCCGCCGCCGCCGAAGCCGGTGGAGGTCTTGATATAGTCCGCGCCGGACTCGGACACCACGCGGCACATTTCGATCTTCTCCGCGTCGGTGAGCATGCACGTCTCGATGATGACCTTCAGCAGTCTGCCGTCACAGTGACCCTTGATGGCCTTGATCTCATCCAGCACCTTGTCGTACAGGCCGTCCTTCACCCAACCGATGTTGATGACCATATCCACCTCGGACGCGCCGTTTTTCACCGCGTCGGCAGCCTCGAAGCACTTGGCGGCGGTGGTGTCGTAGCCGTTGGGGAAACCGATAACGGTGCAGACGGCGATCTTGCCGTCCACATAACCCGCCGCCTGCTTCACATAGCTGGCGGGAATGCACACGCTGGCGCAGCCGTACTTGATGCCGTCGTCGCAGATGGCCTTGATCTCATTCCAGGTGGCACCTTGTGCCAGCAGCGTGTGGTCCACACGGGAGAGGATATTCTTCAACTCTTCGTTCATTATCTTCGCTCCTTTTCGGGATTTTGCGGTTATATGTGTATATTGTACCACACACCGCGCGAAATAGCAACCCGCGCGGCCCAACGGCGCCCACCTGCTGCCGTTCCGTAAAAAAAGGACCCGCCTGCTGAAGTGCGCTCTTTTCTCATTTCTCGCCGACAGTCACGCTGCCGTCCTCGCCCAGCACGGCGGGCACGATGGTGCTCCGCGTGTTCCGCGCGATGTTGTCCAGCCGCAGCCGGCTGGGGAAGTCGCTGAGCAGCGTGTACGCCACGCCGTGCTTCTTGGCCCGTCCCGTCCGGCCGATGCGGTGGATGTAATACTCGTTCTCCTCCGGCACCTCATAGTTGAACACCGCGTCCACATCGTCCACGTCGATGCCCCGGCTGGCCACGTCCGTGGCCACGAACACCCGCAGCTTTCCGTCCCGGAACCGCTGCATGACCTCCTCCCGCTTCCGCTGGGGGATGTCCCCGTGGATGCACTGGGCGTCCACGCCCCGCATCTGCAAAAACTTCGTCAGCCGCTCCGTGCTGCCCTTGGTGTTGCAGAAGCAGATCACTCGGTCATAGCTCTCATGCGCCAGTATCTTCGCAATGGCGTCCACCTTCCCGTCGGAGGGCACCTCCAGCCGGTACTGCAAAATGTCCGGCTTGTTCTCCTTGGTGGCCTGCACCGTGATCTCCTCCGGATCCCGCTGGTATACCCACGAGATGTCCATCACCTCCCGCGAGATGGTGGCGGAGAACATCCCCAGGTTTTTCCGGCTGGGGATCTTGTCCAGAATACGCGTCACGTCGTGGATAAAGCCCATGTCCAGCATCCGGTCCGCCTCGTCCAGCACCACCGTCTGCACGCTCTTCAAATTCACGGTCCGCCGCTTCATGTGGTCACTCAGCCGCCCCGGCGTGGCCACCACGATCTGGGGCCGCCGCTTCAGCGCGTCGATCTGCTTGCCAATGGGCTGTCCGCCGTACAGACATACCAGCCGAACGCCCTCGTGGCACACGGCGATGTCCCGCATCTCGTCGGTGATCTGCATGGCCAGCTCCCGCGTGGGTGCCAGAATGACCGCCTGCACCTCCTCGCTCTCCCGGTCGATGCGCTCGATGATGGGGATGCCGAAGGCCATGGTCTTGCCCGTGCCGGTGGGAGCCTTGGCGATCACGTCCTTCCCCACCAGCATGGGGGGGATGCACCCGGCCTGCACGGGGGTGCTGACGGTGTAGTGCTTATTTCGTATGGCGCGCATGGTGGCCTCTGACAGGCCAAAGCTCTCAAACGGTGCGCCCTGTGTTACTTCCATAGTCGTTTCCTCATTTTTCCACATAGTATACCAATAAAGAATTATACCATATCTGTCAACGCCTTGCAACCGCGCAAAAAAACCGTCCCCGCCGGCGGGGTAGCTCCGGCAGGGACGGTGCAGGGGAAGCGAATGTGTGCTGGGAAACATGAAGAATGTGAAGAAGATCGTGGTATCCTGGCGGCGCAGTGGTCAGCTGCGCCGCCGCGCCCGGGCCGGTATCAGCCCCGGTTGCCGAAGAAGTAGTTATAAAACTCCTGCCAGTTCTCGGGGATCTGGCCGCTGTAACCGCCGTTATTACCGCCCTGAGAGGAGGTGTCCTCCTCCGTGTCGGTGCCGGTGATCTGCGGCTGTTGGTCGAAGGTGATGTCGGTGGTGATGTAGCTGCCGTCGCGGAACACGGTCAGGGTGGCGGTGTCGCCGGCCCGGTAGCTCTTCAGCGCCGCGGACAGATCCTGACGGCTGGTCAGCGTGGTGTCACCCATCTTGGTGATCACGTCGCCCAGGCGCAGGCCGGCCTTGTCGCCGGCGCCGCCCTTGACAACGGAGTAGACGAACACGCCCTGATCGATGTCGATGCTGTACTGAGCGGCCATCTGGGAGTTCATGGTGCCCACGGTCACGGCCATGTATGCCTTGCCGGTGACGGCGCCGTTCTCCATGATGTCGGTTATGATGGACTTCACATCGTCAATGGGAATGGCGAAGCCCAGACCCTCCACCGTGGTGGAGGAGTAGGTGGAGTACTTGGCGGACACGATGCCCACCACCTCGCCGTACAGGTTCATCAGGGGGCCGCCGGAGTTGCCGGGGTTGATGGAGCAGTCCACCTGGATCATGTTGAAGGGGGTGCCGTCCACGTTGATGGCGCGGTTGCAGCTGGACACATAGCCGCCGCTCATGGAGAACGTCAGCTCGCCCAGGGGATTGCCGATGGCCAGCACGGAGTCACCCACGTTCACATCGGCGCTGTTGCCCAGGGTCACGGGGGTCAGCCCGGCGGCGTTGATCTTCAGCACCGCCACGTCGTAGTCGCTGTCGCCGCCGATGACGGTGGCATCGTAGGTGTCGCCGTTATACAGCGTTACCTTCACGGAGGAGGCGCCGCTGATCACGTGGTAGTTGGTGACGATGTAGCCGTCCTGACTGATGATGAAGCCGCTGCCGCTGGAGGCGGACTGGGTGGTCTGGCCGAAGATGTTGGTGCTCTGTGACGAGCAGTTGATGGACACGGTGGAGTTTACCGTGGAGGCATACACCTCGGCGGGCTGCATCTTCGTCTGGCCGTCCACCTTCTTGATCTGCACGGCGGTGGCCGTGCGGTCACTCTCATTGATGGTGGTCTTGCCGCCGGAGGTGCTGCCGCCTGCCAGCGCCGCGCCGCCGTAGCCTGCCGCGCCGCCCACCACAGCGCAGGCCAGCACCAGCGCCGTGACCTTTACCCACGTCCTGCGGAAGAAGCCCTGCTTCCTCACCGGCGCGGTATACGTGCTCTCCTGCCGGGGTGCGGGCGCGTAGTCGTCGTGGGGCACCTCCCGGTTGGTGAAGCGGTACATATCGTTGTTGTTGAATTCGTCGTTATACATCGTAATGACCTCCTGTGTCGCAGTTTCGTATAAGGAGCGCTCTCCCATCTTGCCGCCGAGGGGAAAGCGTGGTATGATGGAGGAAGCAGACATGAAGAAGGGTGCCTGCTTCGAAGGGGCTCATCGCTCTTTCTGTTTTATAGCATACTCGCTTTCCTTAATTCTACCTTTAAGTTTTGCAGAAAAACCGTGAACTTTCTTTGAACACCCGCCGCCCCCTCAAGCTTTCCCCCTGGGTGTTCGCGGTGCTGAATGCCGCACCCCAAAAGCCTTCCCCTTGATGGGTCCGCAGTGTTGAATGACACGCCGGTGGCGTGTCAGACCCGCGGACCGACCGACCCGCAGGGAGACAGGTGTCAGCCGTAGGCTGACGGATGAGGGGTCCCCCGTCCCCGCCGCAGCGGATAATTTCGCGCCCCGGCGCGAGCGCTTTCTTTGTCTCCGACGGCCCCATTTCTTCCAACAGCGGAAGAAATGGGGGAAAGAACGCCGGCAGAAACTACGTTTCTGCACTTCCTCAGCGCGCTACGGTCGGCTGTGATTTCCCGCATCTTCTCGCGGACATAGCCTTTCATCACCGTTGTCGGTCAAAAGGACTGTGCCTGCGTTCACCGGCGCGGAGGCTGACGCGGCCGC
>ERZ1026844.1543-NODE-1543-length-13830-cov-4.240436_pt1 | contig 13830 bp, 8 predicted proteins | sample MGYA00380152_ERZ1026844 | MGnify/ENA primary metagenome ERZ1026844 (study PRJEB33269, sample SAMEA4719788) | human gut metagenome | biome: human-associated habitat; feature: organic feature; material: feces | place: Cameroon | collected 2013-10 ... | reverse complement strand
GAATAATATAAGAGCATTAAATCCTAAATGTGAAATCATAGTTTTTTTTGTGGGGGCTTCGGCAAAAGAGGTGTTGCCTTAACCCCAGGAAAATCTTCCTTTAGAACATATTTCTCTATGGTGTATTTATGTGAAAACATAATATTTACCTTATGCGTAGTAAAGATAAAGTCCACCAAAAGTTTCTCTTAACTAAAAAACTCACAAACGAATATGATAGCTCTCCAACATATACATGCGATAAGCTCTGCTGAAGGCCCTTATTGTGTTTTGCAGAAATTTAATGAACATGATCACCTAAAAACACAAGAGGCCCTAAAGTTATCCTTTAGAGCCTCTTCTTTAGCTTAAGATCTTAAGTTTACTTTGAATACTTCTCATCAACTAACTTGTGAAGTTCCTGTAGAGAGTGTACTGATGCGTACTCATCTGCACCTACAGCCTCGATACATGCAAATGCAGCATTTAAGGTTGTAGTGTAGTAGATGCCGTAACGTAAGCAGCTTCTACGTAATGAACGAGAGTCTTCAACAGACTGACGACCTTCTGTAGTGTTGATAACCCAGCTGTAACGACCTGACTTGATGAAATCAAGTAAGTTTGGTCTGCCTTCGTAAACCTTGTTTACAAGTACGCAATCAAGACCTGCAGCCTTTAATACGTTGCATGTACCCTTAGTACCTTCTAGCTTGAAGCCTGCTGCAACTAATAACTTACCTAAAGCTGGTAATCTATCCTGATCTGACTTCTTGATTGACAGTAAGATAGTACCGCTTCTCTGTACAGGTGCCTTAGCAGCTAACTGTGACTTAGCATAAGCCTCAGGGAAGGTTGTAGCTGTACCCATAGTCTCACCTGTTGATCTCATTTCAGGTCCTAATAGAGGATCTGAACCTGGGAACTTGGCAAATGGTAATACAACTTCCTTTACTGAGTAATATGGAGGAATTACCTCATGGGTAACACCCTGCTCAGCTAAGGTCTTACCGGTCATTACACGAGCTGCAATCTTAGCTAATGGAAGACCAGTTGCCTTTGATACGAATGGAACAGTACGTGCAGCACGAGGGTTAACTTCGATTAAGTAAATCTTGTCCTCACGAATTGCTAGCTGTACGTTCATCAGACCTTTAACGTTCAGAGCTAAAGCTAATTCTTTAGAGATCTTAGTTAATCTTTCAATCTGATCCTGTGTTAAGTGGTATGGAGGTAATACGCAGCTTGCGTCACCTGAGTGAACACCACACTCTTCGATGTGCTCCATGATACCGCCGATAACAACATCTTTGCCGTCTGCTACAGCATCAACGTCGATCTCAGTTGCATGATCTAGGAACTTATCTAATAGAACAGGTGACTTGTTTGAAACTTTAACAGCTTCAGCGAAGTATCTCTTTAAGTCCTCTTCACCGTATACAACTTCCATTGCACGACCACCTAAAACGTATGATGGACGAACAACTAGAGGGTAACCGATGTCATTAGCTACAGAGATAGCCTGTGATAGAGAGGTTGCAGTACCGTTACGAGGCTGTAATAAGTTCAACTTGTTTACAACTTCCTGGAATAACTTACGATCCTCAGCTCTATCGATGTCATCAGGTGAAGTACCGATAATAGGCACTCCTTCCTGCTCTAACTTCTTAGCTAATTTTAATGGGGTCTGACCACCGAACTGAACGATAACACCAACAGGTTTCTCGATTCTTGCAATCTCAAGAACGTCTTCTAGAGTTACAGGCTCAAAGTACAGTCTGTCTGAGATGTCATAGTCAGTAGATACGGTCTCAGGGTTGCAGTTAACCATGATTGACTCATAGCCATCTTCACGTAATGCCATTGAAGCATGAACGCAACAGTAGTCGAACTCAATACCCTGACCAATTCTGTTAGGTCCACCGCCTAGAACGATAACCTTCTTTCTGTCAGTAGGTCTTGCTTCACATTCCCGCTCATAGGTTGAGTACATATAAGCAGTTGAAGTAGCAAACTCAGCAGCGCAGGTATCAACTCTCTTGTAGGTTGGATAAACTTCAAATAACCAGCGACGAGCGCGAACTTTATCTTCTGTGGTCTTTAACAGAGTAGCTAATCTTGCATCAGAGAAACCACGAGCCTTTAAGTCGTGCATTTCGTCAGCATCGATTGACTTTAGTGTTCTGCCACTTAAAGACTGCTCAATGTCGATGATCTCTTTAATCTGGCTTAAGAACCAAGGATCGATCTTGGTGTAGTCAAATACTTCTTCAACGGTCATGCCGATACGGAAAGCATCGCCCAAGTACCAGATTCTGTGAGCACCGGCGCTCTCTAATTCATGAAGTAACTTCTGACGTGCATCAGGTTTCTTCATGTCTAAACGAGGATCAAAGCCTAACTTACCAGTCTCAAGACCACGAAGAGCTTTCTGTAAAGACTCTTCAAAGGTACGACCGATAGCCATAACCTCACCTACAGATTTCATCTGAGTGGTTAGTCTGTCATCAGAGTTAGGGAATTTCTCGAAGTTGAAACGAGGGATCTTAGTTACAACATAGTCTAAGCTTGGCTCGAATGATGCGGGTGTCTTATCACCAGTAATATCATTGCCTAACTCATCTAAGGTATAACCTACAGCAAGCTTTGCTGCGATCTTAGCGATAGGGAAACCAGTAGCTTTTGAAGCTAAAGCTGATGAACGTGAAACACGAGGGTTCATCTCAATGATAACCATACGGCCGTTCTGTGGGTTAATACCGAACTGAACGTTAGAACCACCGGTTTCAACACCAATTTCACGTAAAACTGCCATAGCAGCATCACGCATGATCTGGTATTCCTTATCAGTTAAAGTCTGAGCAGGTGCAACTGTGATTGAGTCACCAGTGTGAATACCCATTGGGTCAAGGTTTTCAATTGAGCAGACAATAATACAATTGTCTTTGCGGTCACGAACAACCTCCATTTCGTACTCTTTCCAACCGATAAGTGACTCATCGATTAAAAGTTCATGAGTAGGGGAGAGTTCTAAACCCTTGTTACAAATCTCTTCGAATTCTTCAGGGTTGTAAGCAATACCGCCACCAGTACCACCCATGGTGAATGATGGACGGATGATGCAAGGGAAGCCAACCTGTTTTTGAACATCCCAAGCTTCTTCCATGCTGTGAGCAATACCAGCACGTGGGCACTCAAGACCAATCTTCTTCATGGCCTTGTCAAAACGCTCACGGTTCTCTGCCTTGTCGATAGCATCAGCTTTTGCACCGATCATCTCAACATTGTATTTAGCTAGAACGCCGTGCTTTTCAAGGTCTAGAGCACAGTTTAATGCTGTCTGACCACCCATGGTAGGTAGGATTACATCAGGGCGCTCTTTAGCGATGATGTTCTCAACAACTTTCCAGTGAATTGGTTCGATGTAGGTTACGTCTGCAACATCAGGATCAGTCATGATGGTTGCAGGGTTTGAGTTAACTAGAATTACCTCGTAGCCTTCTTCACGAAGTGCTCTACAAGCCTGAGTACCAGAATAGTCAAACTCACAAGCCTGTCCAATAACGATAGGACCTGCACCTAGGATCAAAATCTTCTTTATATCAGTACGCTTTGGCATCTGTTATCCCCTAGTCTTTCTTACGGTAATTGCGCATTAGTTCTACAAAGTGCTGGAATAGATACATTGGATCATGTGGACCAGGACTTGCTTCAGGGTGACCCTGGAAGCTGAATGCAGGAACATCAGTACGCTCAACACCCTGTAAGGTGCCGTCAAACAGAGATTTATGAGTTGCCTTCAGATTTGTAGGCAGTGTAGCCTCATCAACGCAGAAGCCGTGGTTCTGTGAAGTGATGTAAACAACACCTGTTGCTAAATCACGAACAGGGTGGTTAGCACCGTGGTGACCACACTTCATCTTGATTGTCTTAGCACCAGAAGCTAATGACAGTAACTGGTGACCTAAACAAATACCGAACAGAGGGATCTTGTGCTCAATAAATTCTTTAATTGCTTCCTGTGCATAAGTACAAGGCTCTGGATCACCAGGACCATTTGACAGGAATACGCCATCAGGGTTCATCTTGATAACTTCACTTGCAGGGGTCATTGCAGGAACGACTGTTACCTTGCAACCTAGAGAGGCTAAAATGCGGAGAATGTTGCGCTTGATACCGAAATCATAAGCTACAACGTTGAATTCTGTACGGCTCTTGTTTACATAACCCTGACCTAACTCCCATGTACCTTCAGTCCAGGTGTAGATTTCAGGAGTTGTAACTACCTTAGCTAGATCCATGCCTTTAAGACCTGGGAACTTTCGAGCTAATTCAACAGCCTTTTCTTCAGTCATATTAGGATCTGTTGATAGACAGCCGTTCTGAGCACCCTTCTCACGAAGAATTCTTGTCAGCATACGAGTGTCAATGCCGTAGATACCAGGCTTTTTGTATTTTGCTAAGAAATCGCTTAAATTCTGTGTGCTACGGAAGTTTGATGCAACTAATGATAAATCACGAATGATTAAACCCATTGCAAATATATCACGAGACTCAACGTCTTCGTCATTAGTACCGTAATTACCAATATGTGGATAAGTTAATGTAACGATTTGGCTAGCGTATGAAGGATCGGTTAAAATTTCCTGATAGCCGGTCATAGATGTGTTGAAAACGACTTCACCAACAGTTGTTGTATTCTCAGCACCAAAAGCTTTACCTTTGAATACTGTACCGTCAGCAAGAGCCAAAATTGCGGATGCGACCACAAAGACCCCCAAAAATGTTATTGAGTACACCAAGTGACGCAGATCGAATATTTGCTTGTTAAATACACTGATCTTAGTCTGGGATATTTTAGACGAATCCTGTTTTTTTTCAAGATAAAAATGCGATCTTAGTCTCGTTTGTTTTTTACTTATAAAACAATAAATTAAAAAATCATGGGCCATTTTGATAGGCTCTAGGCATAAACTCAGAATTTTTTGCTAGCGTATAAGGTAAAAGACAGCTAAAAACAAAGCTGAAAAAAATCCTTGAATTTGATTATGTTATTGCGAGTTTTTAGTAAAAAATCAAGCTCATTCTTTAGTATAATGACAAGCTATATAAGCCGAGCTTTAAGTCTTCATAGCCAAAATTACTAGTAACGTTACAAAGATTAGATAAATGAGTTTTAACAAGTCAAATCATAAGCACTGTTCTTGCAGACATTTACTGTCAGCAGTGTCTTTTGCACCTGTTACAAGCACATTTACAAGCACTTTTACAAACGCAATTTCAAAATCATTTGTACTCGATTCAATTAAAAAATCTCTTCTCTCAATAGCACTTTCCTCTGTTTTAATGAGCATTGCTCTGTCAGCCTGCTCATCAGATGGTAAACCTTTAAAAATTAAATCAGGGGTAGATGATCCTGTAAGTATTGAGGTTAAAGGAGTGCAAAGTGAAGAGGTTGAACAGAATATCAACGCTTATTTAGCAACTCTGCCTACCATTTCTAAATCAAGAGCAAGACTGTACAGCCGAGAGATCACCGATAAGATCACTACAGCTATGCATTCCTTTGGCTACTACCATCCTACGGTTACTTTAGATTTTCCTAAAAAGGAAAGTCTTTTTGACAGAAGTTTAAAAGCTAATGTTGATTTAGGTAAGCCTTTATTTATTCGTAATTGTCAGATTGAAGTTATAGGTGAAGGAGCTTATTACAGCTCCTTTGCCAAGATCATTGATGAGAGCGGACTAAAGTCATACACCCTCTTAAGACATGGTAATTACGAAAAGTTAAAAGAAGATCTAAAAAGCAGAGCTCTAGAAATAGGCTTTTTTGATGCAAAGATTATCTCTTCACGTATTTTGGTCTACAAAGAGCAGAACGTAGCTGATATCCAATTAGTTTTTGATACAGGTAAACGTTATCAGTTCGGCGCTGTGATTGCGGATGCTAAAACAAAAGAGCTGATGCAACCATCATTATCTTTACAGAACTTTGTAGAAGGTGAGTATTTCTCATCGAAAAAACTCTCAGATTATACTTCAGCTTTATCTCAAACTAATTTCTACAAATCAGTTGATGTAAGACCGTTAGTTGAAGAGAAAAAAGATGGCAAAATTCCTGTATCAGTAGCGCTTGAACGACAATCTAAAAATTTATTCAGAGTAGGTTTAGGTTACTCAACAGATGAGAGTGTTCGTGGTATTTTAGCTTGGGACAAGCCTTTAATTAACTCAAAAGGGCATTCTTTTAGCTCATACTTTAGAGTATCAAGTATAAAGCAGGATGCTCAGGCAATTTATAAGATCCCTCATAAGAATCCCAATTTAGATTACTTCTATATCAAGTTAGCTCAAACTCATACTGACTTTAATGATACCTTATCAGACTTATCTCATGCTTCATTCCATTATGTAGCTAATATGACAGGTGTCTGGAGACGTGATTATTATTTAGCTCTAGAGTATGAAGACTTTATTCAAGGTCTTGAAAAAGATAAGGCATTGAATTTAACTCCAGGTGTTATTCTTTCAAGACGAACCACCACCGGAGGTTTAGATCCTAAGACAGGTTACAGTATCAGTTTTGATAACCGTTTTGGTACCAAAGCGGTAACAGATGCTAATTTCTTTAGATCAGAACTTGTGATTAAAGGTGTGTTCTCGCCTACAGAGAGAACCAGAGTCTTGTATAAGTTAACGCAGGGTGGAATTTTTGGCTCAGATGCAAATAAAGTGCCTCCGTCAATGAGATTCTTTGTAGGTGGTGAGCAGACCTTAAGAGGCTTTGGCTATAAGACCCAGTCATCAAGACGTTTAGGTTATCTTACAGGTTCTCGCTACCTAACAGCAGGAACACTAGAATATATGTTCCCTGTTGGTATTGAGAATTCTCGAGGTGCAGTATTTTTAGATTCAGCAATTTGTACTAATTCCTATTCAAAAGATAAATCGGTACTCTACGGACCAGGTATCGGCTTTAGATATATGTCAAAGTACGGAACCTTCAAAGTCGATCTTGCCTATGGCATTGATAACAAAAATGACAATCGACAGTTTAAGCTTCATCTGTCATTCGGCCCTGAGTTCTAACAGGAAAAGATAGAAAATAAAGAGTTAAATCATGAGTGCAAAAAAGACTATTAAAATAGCAGCTCTTGTAGGATCAGTAATTTCAATTCTGATCTTATCAGCACTCTTTTACCTTTTTGCAACTACAAGCGGTCTGCGCTTTGTGATTGCAAGAGTAAATTCAGCTTTAAGTGATTATGTAAAAATTACAGCTGATATTGAAAAAGGCTCGGTATTAACAGGATTTAAAACTACCAAACCATTTGAGGTCTTAGTCTATGATGTAGTTGATGTCAGAGCTAAAAAACTCAATATTGAATATGACGGTTTAGGGTATCTTGCAATCTCTAGACTTGATATCAATTTAATCGATGCTGATACACTTGAAGTTGAGTTATTAGACTCAGATGACACTTCAAGTGATGACGAAACAGATGATGGTGAGAATTTTAGACTCAACATTCCTGTAAAAATCTTTATTAACAAGTTAAAACTTAAAGATTTTGCTTATTTGTCATCAGTAGTAGACGTTTTAGTTAAAAAAGCTGATTTGTCACTGCAGACCTATAAAGACTATGCTGCAGTAGATAAAGGTGAAATAGACAATCCAACTGTTCACTTAAAGTACGAGTCAGAGGATGACACTCCTAATAACTTACCTGAGATCTTAAGCTTTGATAATGGCAATGGCGCCATCGAAAAAATCTATGACATCTTTTTACCCTTAGATGCTGCACTACATAACCTGAAGTTAAAAAATGCCCACTACTATATGAATGGCTATGACACAGGTAATTTCAATGCCTTTGTAGATGTGTTCTGGTCTCAGTCATTATTAAAAGTTAAAACTATTGATGTGGAGCATCAATTAGGTAAAGCCTCCTTAAAAGGCTCAATGGATTTTATTGACTATTACAATCTAAACTTCAAATTAACAGGTGAGGGCGCAAAGTCTGAATATAACCTTAAGAATTATGATGGCTCTTTATATGGTTTAAAAGGTAGCTTCTCTCTTACAGGTGACTTAGTGAACATGAATGTGGATATGTCAATTGACAGTCCATATGAGGCCAAGGTAAAAGGCAGATTAAATCCACTTTCAAATGAGTTGCCTTGCTATTTATCAATTGAATCAGACAAACTTTTTTATCCTCTGCAGAATACGCAGTCTTTAAAGAGTAAAACCAAAGAGCTGTCCTTATCTGAACTCTCTGATGTATTCAGTGCAGTTGAAAAGTCTTTATCTCCAAATCTTGAAAAAGAGGATCTCTTAAAAGACAGAATTAAAGCTCAAAACATGAAACTCCTGCTTACAGGAGCTGTTTTTAAAGAGATGCATCTGACTTTTGATTCTGAAATCTCAGGACATGGTTTTACAGACTTAAAAACAGATATTGATGCTACAGTAACTTTAGATAAAGCTCATTTTAATAACTTCTCTTTAGAAGGACTTTTAGGTAAGAGAAATTTTTCATCAAAGATTGAAGGTGATCTTACCTTTACAGATGGTCCTAGCTATCAGGGTAACATTAAGATTAAAGCTGATGATGCCTCAGGTTTACATGAAAAGTTAAAAGGTGAGTTCTCTCTAAACTCTGATCTTTCAATTGGCTATGATCTTGACAGAGATGAGGTTATCTTTGATGTAGCGTCATTAAAATCAGATTTTTACTTCAACTCTCATAAAGCCAATCTGAATGTTGAGAATTTTTTAGGGTCAGTTAAAGATGGTTTCTCTGTAGATGTCTTTAAGTTATCTCAGAATGATAATTATGTAGTATTAAAAGGTGATGTCTCAGAAGACTCTTATCTTGAAGGCTGGGTATCAATTTCTGATCTTTCAAAACTTGATCCAAAAGCAAAAGGCGCAGTTACAGGAAAACTGCTAATTGAAGGTGCATTAGACGAGCCTAATGTCATTGTTTCAGGAAAGAGTGAAAAGATAAATTATGGTGAGCTGTTAGTAAAAAAACTTGTCTTTGACAGTAATGTAAAAGTGGCAGCAGGTACCGTTAATTTATCAGTCATCTCTAATACCATACGTCTTGCTAAAGACATTAAAGCTTACAAGAAGTGCTCTTTAGATGTTGAAGGTACGCTTGAAAAGCACAGCCTTACTTTATCCTGCGGTTCTGATTCAGGAAGCTATCTATCAGCAAACGGTGGCTATAACAAAAAGAGTAAGGTTTATTTTGGTACTGTCTCTAACCTTATTGTGGTAAGCAATGTTATTGATCCTATTTCAATTGCTGATCCTGTGGAACTTACATATAACAACGCAACTCACAAAGGCTCTGTAAGTACGATTAAACTTACAGATGGTAATGCTAATTTAGATATCTCTGAGATTAAGATTGCTCCTAATTCAGTATCAGCCATTGTTGATTTAAATAAGTTACAGTTAAAGTTGCTTAAAAAGTACTTACCAAAAGACAGTTTTGTTTCAGGTCTTTTATCATTACATTCAGAGATCAGTGTTAACGGTAAGGTGCCTTTAATAAATGCTAAGGTTAAAGCTCAAGACGGTGTGGTAGTTTATAAGTCATCTATTTTCCCATATGATACTGTAAACTTTGATTTGAATGCTAACTCAAGTCTACTTACAACCGATCTTACAGCTAATCTTAAAAAGGACAATGGACTACTCTCAGTCCATGCTGATGTAGCCGATCCTTACAATAAGAAAAACTTATCAGGCAAGGTAAAGTTAAAAGAGCTGTCCTTAGATCTGTTTACAGCATCTACTAATTCATTAAATTCCCTAAAAGGCAAAGCCAATATTGAAGGCTCTTTAGATGGTACTTTAGCTAAACCTTTATTCTTTGGAAAAGTTTCTGTTAAAGGCAGTGCAAATCCTAGCTACAACGTAGGTACCGTTGATGACTTTGATATTACCGTTAATGCTAATGGTTCGACCGGTATCTTAGACGGTGACCTGTCTTTGAACGGTTCAAAGGCAAGTTTAAATGGTAATTTAAATTGGGAGAATGAAGCTTTAGGTCAGCTTAATGTTGATGCTGACAATCTGCCAATCTTCTTATTAAGCTATGGTGAAGCTCAGGCTAATGTCCATACTAAGGTTACCTTAGATAAAATTTTAAAAGTCACCGGCAATGTAGAAATTCCAAAAGGCCTAATTAAGTTCAAGTCAATTGAGAACAGCGCTATAGCTCCTTCTAAAGATGAGATCTTTGTAGATGATGAGAGCAATTTAAAAAGCGTGATCACCAAACTCAATGAAAATGGCATTAACAACGACATGTCTATTGATGTGGATGTAAATCTTGGAAATGACGTTAAAGTTGATGCTATGGGATTAAAAGCTGATGTCTTAGGTAGTGTAAAAATCCATAAGGCAACAGACAGTAATACTGTAAGAGGCAGTGGTTTAGTTTATTTAGAGCATGGTAGAGCAGAACTCTACGGTCATAAGTTCATCGTAAATAATGCTGAGGCTAAATTTAAAGGTAATCTCTTTACACCTTTAATCAATTCAGAGGTTGTAGTTGATCCTTCCTCAATTGAAGATGATGTTGTGGCAGGTGTAAGAGTAAAGGGCAGAAGTGACGATTTGAATATCACCCTATTCTCAATGCCAGCTATGAGTCAGAACGAGATCCTGTCATACCTCTTATACGGGCATGGACTTGAAAAGTCTACAGTTACAGGTAATTCTGATAACAGCAGTGCTCAACTTTTAATGACATTAGGTTTAGGCACCACTACAGGTATATTAAATTCAGTTGTAGGTATCTTTGGTATGGATGGAGTGCAGTTAGGCTCATCAGGAACAGGTGACGATACCCAGGTTGAAGTACAAACCTATTTAAGTAACAGAATTAGATTATCCTATGGTTATGGTGTATTTAATTCTGTAAATGAATTTAAGTTACGTTATGAGATAATGCGCAGACTTTATGCTGAATTTATTTCATCACTTGATCAGTCTATAGATTTGATTTACAGCTTTGAAGTTGACTAGAATTTCATATGCAAGAAATTTAGACATAAGTAATATAGACTCAAGTAATACAGAATCATAAATAAAGTTTAAAGAACTTTAGGTGAACCATATTGAAATACGTTTTTACTGACAATACAACAGAAGCTCAGAATGCTGTAGATGCGGTTTTAGAGCTTGAATATAATGATCTTTTAACTAATCTTGGGGAATACTCTTTTAAGACTACAAAAGATCTTACGCCTCGTTCATTTTCTAAATTACAGTTAAGAGCGCGTAATGCTTTAAAGTCTCTTTTAAATAACCCTCTATCAAAAGTAATGCTCTTATGTGGAAGCACCAGTGTCGATACTATTGATATTGCTTGTGACCTTTTCAAAGATGTAGCTTCAATTACACCTACTATAGCTATTGCTCCTACAAAATTTGAGCTTTTCGGTTCAGAAAAGGAAAGTGGTGTTTTAACAGAACCAGGCTTTGTTGTTATGCCTTGTTCTCACTTTATTGATCATCCAAAGTGGCTCGGTATGGCTGATGCTTGCATTGCGATGAATGAAGGACTAAAGCTGGTTCTATGCGGTGATGCAACTGACTGTGCTACTTTAAATATGATGTGGCAGACATTAGATAATGCTGTGCGAGCTGATATTGTCCTTGAGTATCCAATATTAGGAGCTATGACCTTAATGGGCTCGTTAGTAGCCTCTTACAGTGAAAAGTACCACGTCAACGCTTTTGATGATAAAGCAATAAGGCTTTTATGTATCTGGTCATGCAGACAAAGTGGTGACAGACGCTATTTAGGTATTCCTGAGGCAAAGCTACTCTCATTAGTCATTGAAGCTAATCGCTATGCATCTTTAAAAGCTCATTGCAGTGAAGACTTTATAGTTACAGAACATGATGTTCTAAAGGCTATTGGCGCTGCTGACTTTAGAGTAAATTCTCTAGCTGAATCTGAACTTAGAAATCATCGAGATAATCAGATTATATTAGAGACAAAAGGTGAGGTTACAGGACAAATCAATGGACTGAGTGTCATTGAAACTGCCGGTACCTCTTATGAGTACGGTGAGCCTGTAAGAATTACAGCTACATTAAGAGCTGGAGGTGATGGTGACGTCATCGATATTGAAAGAAAAGCAGAACTAGCTGGTCAAATTCACGCTAAAGCAATGATGATCATCAATGGCTTTTTAGCAACAGAATTTGGTTCTGAACAGCCACTGCCAGTATCTGCAAGCTTAGTATTTGAGCAATCCTATAGTGAAATCGATGGTGATTCTGCCTCATTAACAGGTTTGTGTGCAGTAATTTCAAGTTTGGCAGACTTGCCTATAAGACAGGATCTGGCTGTAACAGGTGCAGTCGATCAGTTTGGTGACGTACAGCCTGTAGGTGGTGTTAACGAAAAGATAGAAGGTTTCTTTAAGATCTGCCGCTTACATGGACTTACAGGAACACAGGGCGTAATCATCCCTTACTCATGTATTCATCAGCTTGTTCTCCGTACATCAGTTGTAAAAGCTGTAAAAGAAGGTCGTTTCCACATTTATGTGGTAGGACATGTAACAGGCGCTTCTAAAGTTCTGATGAAGACTAATTGGGGAGAGCCTGATGACAATGAGTCTATCTGTGGCAAGATCTGCACCCGCTTAGATGATCTAAGTGCGGTTAAAGCCTCAAAACCATGGTGGCATTTGTGGTAAGTAATCTTATCAAGCCTTAAAATATCTAATCTATTTTGAGCCTGCAAGACACAATAAAGCAGGCTCAACTCTATCCTTACTTTGTACTCGAATCCTAAGTTAAATTTTACCTTACACAATTTTCAAATCTGAATTTTAACGTTTTAAAGAGCGCTTATTTATCGTATTTGTAAAACATGAGATCCATTTATGAGATGACTCTATCTGTAAGAATACTTAACGCTAAGTTATTTCTAAGAATAACTAATTATTCTTAAAGACATAAAGAATGAATAACCATAAAGGAGTTCATATGAAAGTTAGAAACTTTTTAGCTGCAATTTGTTTATTAGGCTGCGTATCAGTAGCTTCAGCACATGGAAGCTATGGTTTCTTTTATGATGATGGAGATTCTAGTATCTCTATAGGTAAATCAGGTGCCCATTCAGCTCCTGTGGCTCCAGCTCCACATTTTGAGCCAAAACATGATGGCCCAGAGCATCGCTTGGCTCCTCCTCCACGCCGATTCGGTCATGATTTAAGACCTCGTTTTGTAGAGCATTATTAAAAGACAGAATTAAATGAAATCTAGGCTAATTGCTTTAGTTCTAGACAAGAAATATAAGTTTAAAAAATACTTTTGAAACAACTTTGATAATGACAAAAGGTTTATTTATGAAGTTAAAGATTGTCTTATTAGTCATCATCAATTTAGGCCTGATTTCTCAGGCGCAAGCTGGTATGGGCTTCTACTTTGATGATGACGATACTTCATTTTCAATAAGTTCTGGTCGTAGACATCATTATGCGCCTCAGCCTCCTCCTTCAGTAGTGGTATTGCCCCCATCTCCTGGTCCTCACTACGCACCTCCACCACCACCTCCTCGTGAGTTCGGTCCTGGTCCTTGGGATGATCCAAGAGGTTTTGCTCCACCTCCACCTCCACGTGGTCCACATGGTCACCATCATAGACATTTCCGCTAACCTTAGAAAAGAGAGTCTTAATCAAGGCTCTCTTGATTTTTTTTCTTACGCTTTATTAATCTTACCTTTCAACTTTGTGGGAGATCTTGTAATTAAGTTACAAAACAGAGCATTAAAATTTTCTAATGCACTCTTTATATGCAAAATAGTTCA
>ERZ1026844.1542-NODE-1542-length-13835-cov-3.624020_pt1 | contig 13835 bp, 10 predicted proteins | sample MGYA00380152_ERZ1026844 | MGnify/ENA primary metagenome ERZ1026844 (study PRJEB33269, sample SAMEA4719788) | human gut metagenome | biome: human-associated habitat; feature: organic feature; material: feces | place: Cameroon | collected 2013-10 ... | reverse complement strand
GGGGGAGAGAGTGGTGGGGGAGGTCCCGTTGATGTGCCCCTTGGCCACGGCCCAGGCAAAAGCCTCTCTGGCCCAATCGGCGACCTGGCCCTGGTCCCGGTAGGCGGAGAGGGTGGCCCGCTCGCCGCCGTCTAAATCCATGGTCTTGGCATAGCGGAAGAGCATGGCGGCCAGCTGCTGGCGGGTGACGTTATCCTGGGGGCCAAAACGGCCGCCGCCGTAGCCGGTAATGATACCCTGCTCATAGGCCCAGGTGATGGCCTGGGTGTACCACTGCCCGCGGGGCACGTCGGTAAAAACAGAGGTATCGTCCATTTCCGGCTCGCCCTCTAAGCGCCAGAGGACCGTAGCTACCATGGCCCGGCTCATGGTCCCGTTGGGCTGGAAGAGCGTGGGGGAGACGCCGTTCATGATGTAATTCTCGTAGACATTGCGTACCGAATCATAGAACCAGGCGCTGGTGGGGACGTCGGTGAAGGGAAACGCATCCCCCGCAGCGTTTTCATCTTCCGAGAGGGTGAAGCTGGGAGCAGAGGTATTCTCCAAGGTGAGGTTGGCTTCATAGTAGCTGCCGTCGGTGAGGGGCAGGCTCTGGTAGCTGCTCTGCTTCAAAATGCGGCCGGTGCTGCTGTAGGCGGTGAAGGAGACGTCCATGGTCCCCTCGTCAGTGCCGAAGATGGAGAGGTCATACGGCCCGCCGGAGAGAGCCAGGACTTTGGTGTCGCCCGCGACCGCGCCGGAGACCCCGGCGGCGTAGGTCGTGACCACGCCGTCCTCGATGCTCAAGACAGTCTCGCCGCTGGCGTCCCGCACGGTCACGTCCGTGGGGCAGGCTACGATGACCTCGGAGACCATCTGATCCCGCACGGCCTGGCCGTGGCAGAGGGCGGCGTCCCAGCGGAGAATGGCGAAGTTGGCCAGGGTGATCTCCGGGTTGTTGAAGTTTTTGCTGCCCAGGTGCAGCAGGCTCTGAGTAAAGGAGGTCTGGGTGGCGTCGAGATAGTCCTTATAGGCCTGGAGGGCGTACATCTCACTCGTCCGCAAGAGCAGATAGGCTGCGTCGAACTTCTGGGCAGAGGCCAGGTCCTTCTTTTGCAGGAGGGTGCTGCGGTCGTTTTGGAGAATGTCATAGAGCGTTTTCTCCACGTAGTAAGTGGCCCGGATGATCTCCCGGCTTTCCACCACCTTGTCGTTGGCGGTGAGGGTGTTGCTGAGGGACCAACCCAGGTTGTAGGCGGCGATGACTGCCCCGGCCTGAGCGGCGGGGATGCCCAGGGCGCTGGTGCAGTAGTCCAGCATGACCATCTGGGTGAAGGGGGAGAGGGTGTCGGCGGTGAGCTTGGCAAAGCCCTTGACCCCGTGTTCGATGGCCGCAGCGGCAATGACCTCTTGGCTCAACCAGCTGTCGTACTCGTCCAGGGCCGAGCGGAAGGCGACAGTGTAGGCGGTGCTGCCGGACATCTGAGACGCCACCTGGCGGAGAGCAGCGACGTACTCGTCGCTCAGATCCTGGTAGGCTTCCACGACCCGGACGAAGTTGGCGCAGTCGATCACCCATTCCAGGGCGTCCTGGCAATTCCCCAGCCAGTCCACGGCGTCACCTACTTTGCCGAAGAAGTTCATGCTGCCGCTGATGGTCTGGAGGGCGGCGCGGGTGCCTTCCTCATCCAAGTAATCTTGGAGGGCGTTGGCCAGCTTTCGGTAGAGGGCGGGAGAGCTTTCCTTCAGGCTTTCGGGCTTGGAGAGCAGCTCCACAATGGCGGACTGATAGGTCCCCGCCTCATAGTCCGGCTGGACTTTTTTCACCATGTCCCAGATGCTGTTGGCCAGGGAGAGACTCTTGGATTCGATGCGGCTGTTTAAGCTGTCCACCTCGCCGTTGGTGGCGGAAAGGATGAGCTCGGTGAGGATGGCGTCGTAGGGGTTGTCGAAAATACTCAGACTTTTGAACTTAGAAAGCTCGCTGGCGGAGTTGAGGATCTTATAGGCCGCCTCCCCGGCGTTGGCGGCGGCACCGTTCTGGGCGTCGGCCAGGAGCTTGGCCATGCGCTGGTCCATGCGCTGGTTGTACTCGTTGGACTGGGCGAAGGTGAGGTGCTGCTGAATATACTCGCGGTCTTCGAAGATAACGCTGTCCTCGTCCTTGCCGGGGCCGGTCGAGGGGGTGGAGCTGCCGTTGGAGAGGTGGGTAAAGACCTGCTGGATGGGGCAGCTCTGCCCCATGGTCCAGACGGAGGAGAAGTCATACTCCGGGAAGGTCGCCTTGCTGGCCATGGAGGACAGGGGCACGGCGGTGAAGCCGCCGGGGGTACCCTCCGCCGGGACCTGCCGCGCAACAGCGTCAAAGGTCCCGCTGGGGTAGTACAGGCCGGAGAGGACCTTTTCGCTGCCCCAGTACAATTCGCCGATACACCAGGCGGGCGTACCGGCCACGGTGAGGGAGCCGTCTTCGGCAGTGCTGCTGTCCGAAAGGATCCCGGAGACGTAGCAGTTTTGGATCGTGGCGGCGGAGTTCGACTCCCCAAACAGACCGCCCACATGGTAACTCCCGCTGGAGCCGGACAGGGCCAGGGCGATGGAGAGCTTGCCGTTGAAGGAGCAGTCGGTGTACTGCTCTTGGTAGCCGGTCTCTCCGGCCAGGCCGCCGATCACCAGCGTGGGATTCTTGGCGCTGCCGGTCAGGGAGATCGTGCCGGTCACGCGGCACTGGTCCAGGCTGCTGCTACCCTCGGCGAACAGGCCACCGGCAGAGACTTTGCTGACCTGCCCATGAAGGATCAGGTTGCCTGTCATTTCACAGGCAGTGAGTGGGCCGAAGCAGCTGGCGGCAATGCCGCCTGCGGTGATCTCGCTCCAGCCACCCAGCGCCTCTGTCCCGCTGCCTGCCTGGATGGTGCCGGTAAAGCGGCAGTGGGAGATGGTGCCGAAGTTATAGCTGGAGATGCCAGCCACTTGGGTCGTATAGGTGGAACCGGCGTTTGTGATCGTTGCGGCGACGGTGCAGTTTTTGATCACACCATCACTGGATTTACATAGGCCTGCAGCATTAGCACCGAAGTATCTGGTGTTTGTCACCGTACAGGTGCCGGTCAGAGCCAGGTTCTGGATGGTACCGTAGTTCCTATCAATGAGGGCGGCGGTTGCTTCATCGGTGCAGGAGAGGTTGCGGATGGTATAGCCATTGCCTTCCAAGATACCGGTGAACCGATCTTTTAAGGCCTTCCATGCGATCCCGGACAAGTCGATGTCGTTCATCAGAATGTACTTGCCTGCCATGTTCTGGGAAATGTTGGCCAGGTCCTGGGCGGTGTAGATGCCGGTGTAACCGGCGGGGACGGAGGTCTGCTGCTCCACAGGCAGGAGCAGGGCGGTGGCGTCGCTGGCGGCGGCCTGGGCCCATTGGCCAAAGATTGCGGTGGGGAGGAGGCCGATGAGCAGGGCAAGGGTCAGAAGAAAACTGAGGATGCGCTTTTGCATGGGGGGATCACTCCTTTTTCTCGATGTTCTCTTTTCTTACAATCAGTCGATTACAGTTCCTGGGAAATACTGGTCCACGAAGTCCACCTGGTCCACCGTCCAGACCCTGCCGTTTAAGTTGCTCAGGCACCCGGCGTCTGTGGTGAAGTGGAACGCTAGCTTATAGGAATAGAGGGCCTGGCCTCCAGTGCGGCCGAACTTTTTGTTCTCCCGCTCCCGGCCATACTTGCCGTCTCCCAGCAGGGGGTGTCCGGCGGCGGCCAGCTGGGCGCGGATCTGGTGGGTGCGGCCGGTGATGAGGCGGCACTCCACCAGGGAGAGCCCGCCTTTTTTGGCCAGCGTGCGGTAGAGCGTTACGGCGGTGCGTCCACCCTCGACCGGGCGCTTGTGGACGGAGACCTGTTTCTTGGCTTCGTCTTTCAGCAAAAAGTCCTCTAGCTTGCCCTCGGCGGGGGAGAGGGTGCCCAAGGCGATGCAGAGATAGGACTTTTCCACTTCCCGGTCCCGGATCTTCTGGTTCATGACCCGTAATGTCTCGGCGTTCTTGGCGGCAATGACGATGCCGCCGGTGTTCCGGTCGATGCGGTTGCACAGGGCCGGGGCAAAGGAATTTTCCCAGTAAGGGCTCCATTCCTTCTTTTGATATAGGTAGGCTTGGATATGGGTGATGAGGGTATTGACCCGCTCCTGCTCGTCCGGGTGGACGACCAGGCCGGGGCGCTTGTTCACCAGCAGCAGGTTCTCATCCTCGTAGACAATATCCAACTGAGGCTTGAAGACGGAGAGAAACGCATTCTCCGGGGTGGGGGTGTCGAAAAACTCGTCGTTGATGTAAAGCTGCAAGAGATCGCCCTTCACCAGGCGGGTATCCCGCTTGGCCCCCTTGCCGTTGAGCTTCACCCGCTTGATGCGGATGTATTTCTGCGCCAGGGGCGCGGGGAGCAGGGGGAGGGTCTTGGCCAGCCAGCGGTCCAACCGCTGCCCGGCGTCGTTTTGGCCTACGGTAAATTCCCGCATGAGATCACGACCTTTCGTAAATTTGTATAAAATGCCAAAGAAAAATAAAAGCAACCCCTTGACGGCGGGGGAGCAGAGGTGTATCCTACTATTTTAGCGGCTGTCAAAGGGGAAATGCGTTCTTCCCAGACTCGTTTTGTGGCGTACTGTCCACCAGTATACCATATTTTGCAGAAAATTTGAAGAAAGTATTTGACAAGCGCTTATTTTTTTGCTACAATATCCCCTGTACCATGTGAGGAGTGTGCTATGCGACTGAATCTTCGAGAGATCATTCATGTACCAGGCGCCAGCCTTCCCTTTGCATTCCAGCTGGATCTGAGCCAGGAGGAATTCTTCGGGGAGCATCCCATCCCCCGGCCTGTCCAGGTCCAGGGGCGCGTGAAAAACGTGGCGGATGTGCTCGTGCTGGAGGGAGAAGCGAGATCCCTTCTGGACAATACCTGCGACCGGTGTATGGAGCCGTTTCAGCGGGAAAAAGTCGTCGGCCTGAGCGCCCTGCTGGCGGAAACGCTGGAGGGAGAGGAAGACGAGGACATCGTTCTCCTGGAAAACGGCGAGGTCGATGTGGGCGATCTGGCTTACACAGCCTTCCTGCTCGCCATGGATACAAAACACTTGTGCTCAGAAGACTGCAAGGGGCTTTGCCCCGGCTGCGGCGTCAACCTGAACAGGGAGCCCTGCCGGTGCAAGAAACAGGTCGATCCTAGATGGGCCGCTCTCGAGCAGCTACTTGATAAAAACTGAGTAGTACCCAATCCACTTTGCCCGACAGGGCATCACCAAGGAGGTGTCTCGAAATGGCGGTTCCGAAGAGTAAAGTCTCTAAGCAGAGACGGGATAAGCGGCGTGCCAACTGGAAGCTGGCAGCTCCCGCTGTCACGACCTGCCCCAAGTGCGGCGCGTATCGGCTGCCCCACCGGCTGTGCAAGGCCTGCATGACCTATGACGGCAAGGTGTTCGGCCAGGTGCAGCAGGAGAACTAATAGGGAAAAAGAAAGAGGGGGAAGCCCCTCTTCTTTTTTTGCGTAGAACCTGCCCACAGGAAAGGAGGGGACCGGATGTCCCGTACCAAGATCCAGACCGTGGCTCCCGGCAGCCCCGCCCACCGGGCCGGCGTTCGCCCCGGGGAGACCCTGGCCGCCATCAACGGCCACCCCATCATCGACGTGCTGGACTACAAATTTTATTCCTACGACCCGGACCTGGTCCTCACCCTGCGGGAAGGAGACCAGGAGCGCAAAGTCTTTCTGGACAAGGACGTGGGCCAGGACCTTGGGCTGGAATTTGAGACGTATCTCATGGACCGGGCCCGCTCCTGCGCCAACAAGTGCGTCTTCTGCTTCGTGGATCAGATGCCCAAGGGGATGCGGGATACCTTATATTTTAAGGACGATGACGCCCGCCTGTCCTTCCTCATGGGCAACTATATTACCCTGACGAATTTGAGCAAGCGGGAGATCCAGCGCATCTGTGACCTGCATATCTCACCCATCAACATCTCCGTCCACGCCACGGACCCGGAGGTCCGGCGGGAGCTGCTGGGGAACCACCGAAGAGGCGGCGAGTGCCTGGAGATCATGCAGAAATTTGCCCAGGCGGGGATCGTGATGAACGCCCAGATCGTTTCCTGCCCCGGCCTGAACGATGGGCCGGTCCTGCAAAAGAGCATGGAGGAGCTGGCGGCGCTGTATCCCCAAGTAAAGAGCGTCTCCATCGTCCCTGTGGGCCTGACCCGGTACCGGGAGGGGTTATACCCTCTGCGCCCCTACCACCAGGACGAGGCCCGGAACGTCGTGGCCCAGGTAGAGGCATTTGGGGACCGGTGCGTGGAGCAGCTGGGCAGCCGGATGTTCTGGTGTTCGGATGAGTTTTATCTCCAGGCGGGCTTAGACCTTCCTGCGGATGAGTTTTATGAGGAGTACACCCAGCTGGAAAACGGCGTGGGGATGCTCCGCCTGCTGGCCGTGGAACTGCACGGCGCGACCCTGGGCGCCCCGGAGAACATTCCCGTGGAGCCGTTTTCCATCGCCACTGGCGTGGCGGCGGCGCCCTTCCTGCGAGAAATCATTGACAGGGCGGCCGCAAAATGTCATACTAAATTGACCTATCAGATGTATCCCATCGTGAATCGCTTTTTTGGAGAGACCATCACCGTGGCGGGTCTGCTGACCGGCCAGGACCTGCTGGCCCAGCTCAAGGGCCGGGACCTGGGCACCCGTGTCCTGCTGCCCCAGAACACCCTGCGCCACGGGGAGACGGTCTTCCTGGACGATATGACCCTGGAAGAACTGTCCCAGGGCCTGGGCGTGCCGGTGATCCCGGTGAATCAGGATGGGTTCGACCTGTTTGAGGCCATTTTTGGGGTGTAACGCCCTGCTATTGTTCGTTGTTTGATTTTTGATTCCATTTTAGAAAAGGAGGGAACTCCTATGGCAAAACCCTTGGTAGCCATTGTGGGCCGCCCCAATGTGGGCAAATCCATGCTGTTTAACAAATTGGTGGGCCGCCGCCTGTCCATCGTGGAGGACACCCCCGGCGTCACCCGCGACCGGCTGTACGCCGAGTGCGAGTGGCGGGGCCGCACCTTCGACATCGTAGACACCGGCGGCATCGAGCCGGGCACCACCACTGAGATCCTCTCCTTCATGCGTAAGCAGGCGGAGATCGCCATCCAGAACGCTACGGTTATCGTCTTCCTGTGCGACATCAAGACGGGCCTCACGGCTTCGGACCAGGACGTGGCCAACATGCTCCTGCGCTCCCGGAAGCCGGTCATTCTGGCGGTGAACAAGATGGACCAGGTGGGCATGACCAACCCGGATATCTATGAGTTCTACAACTTAGGCCTGGGCGACCCCATCGCCGTCTCTGCCGTCCACGGCCACGGCACCGGCGACCTGCTGGACGCCTGCTTTGACTACTTCCCCCCGGAGGAGGAAGAGGAAGAGGAGAGCGACATCATTAAAGTTGCCGTCATCGGCAAGCCCAACGTGGGCAAGTCCTCCCTCATCAACCGCATTTTGGGGGAGGAGCGGGTCATCGTCTCCAACATGGCCGGCACCACCCGCGACGCGGTGGACAGTTACTTTGAAAATGAGATCGGCAAGTTCCTCTTCATCGACACGGCCGGGATGCGGAAAAAGTCCAAGGTCAATGACCAAATCGAGAAATTTTCCGTTCTGCGGGCGGCCATGGCCATCGAGCGCTCCGACGTGTGTCTCATTATGATCGACGCCAACGAGGGCGTGACGGAGCAGGACACCAAGGTCGCGGGCATGGCCCACGACTCCGGCAAGGCCTGCATCATTGTGGTGAACAAGTGGGACGCCGTGGAGAAGGACGGAAAGACCATGGACCGGATGCGCGAGGACATCCGCCGGGACCTTTCCTACATGACCTACGCCCCCATCCTGTTTATCTCGGCCCTGACCGGCCAGCGGGTGGGGCGGCTGTTCCAGCTCATCAAGTATGTGGATGACCAGGCCGCCATGCGCATCACCACCGGCATGCTCAACAGCCTGCTGGCCGATGCCACGGCGCGCGTGCAGCCCCCCACGGACAAGGGCCGCCGCCTGAAAATTTATTATATGACCCAGGCCGGCATCCGGCCCCCGCACTTTGTCTGCTTCTGCAACGACGCGAAGCTCTTCCATTTCTCCTATCAGCGCTATCTGGAGAACCAGATCCGCAGCACCTTTGGCCTGGAGGGCACCCCCATTCGCCTGACCATCCGCCAAAGAGGGGACAAGGAGGACTGACGAGGACATGGATGCAGTTTGGATCCGCGTGATCGCCGCGGCGGTCATCGCTTACTTCTGCGGCTGCTTTAACGGGGCCGTGATCGTCTCGAAGTATATCCTGCGGGACGACGTGCGCACCCACGGCAGCGGCAACGCGGGCCTGACGAATTTTTACCGGACCTTCGGCGGGCCTCTGACCTTCGTGGTGATTTTAACGGATGTGCTCAAGGCTGTGGTGGCCCTGCTCATCGGCCGCTGGCTGCTGGTGGGGCATCTGCCCGCCCTGGCGATGCTGATGAACGCCCCGGAGCAGGCCTACTCGGATTACTGGTGCGGCCTGTTCTGCCTGCTGGGCCATATGTTCCCCTGTATGTTCCAGTTTAAGGGGGGCAAGGGGATCCTCTCCGGTGGCACCATCATCATTATGATCGACTGGCGGGTGGCGCTGGTCGGCTGGGGCGGGTTCCTCCTGCTCTTCCTGCTGACCCGCTACGTCTCCCTGGGCTCCAGCTCCACGGGCATCGACCTGCCCATCGTCACCTGGTTCGTCTATCGCGACTGGGTGCTGCTGGTACTCATCTGCATCATGGGCGGGCTGATCCTCTGGAAGCACCGGAGCAACATTGCCCGTCTGATCTCAGGCACGGAATCGAAATTCAGCTTCCACCGCAAGGCGGCGGGCTAATGCAAAAGCGAGGTAACAGAAGATGAAAGTTGCTGTGTTGGGCAGCGGCGGCTGGGGCACGGCCCTGGCCATGCTGCTGGTGGAAAACGGCCATGACGTGACGCTGTGGTCCTATCAGGCGGAGGAGTCCCGCCACCTGGCCGAGACGGGGGAGAACCCCCTGCTGCCGGGGGTGAAGCTGCCCCAGGGCCTCACCTACACCTCTGACCTGGCCTGTGTGACGGGCTGCGCGGTGGTGGTCATGGCCACGCCTTCCTTCGGCGTGCGGTCGACCGCCGGGCAGGTGAAGGACCTGCTCGCTCCCGATGCCATCCTGGTGTCCGTTTCCAAGGGCATCGAGAAGGGGACCTCTCTGCGCATGACTCAGATCATCCGGGAAGTCACCGAGGATAAATGGCCTGTGGTGGCCCTCTCCGGCCCCTCCCACGCGGAGGAAGTGGCCCGGCAGGTCCCCACGGCGGTGGTCTCTGCCTGCCCGGATCAAACGGCGGCGGAGGTGGTCCAGGATCTGTTCATCAACGACCATTTCCGGGTGTACAGCAGCAGTGATGTCATCGGCGTGGAGCTGGGCGCAGCCCTGAAAAACGTCATGGCCCTGTGCACCGGCTGCTGCACCGGCATGGGCCTGGGGGACAACACCAAGGCCATGCTGATGACGAGAGGCCTGGCCGAGACGGCCCGCCTGGGCACCGCCCTGGGCGCCCGGAAAGACACGTTTGCGGGCCTGGCGGGCATGGGGGACCTGATCGTCACCTGCACCTCCATGAACTCCCGGAACTACCGGGCGGGCATTTTAATTGGTCAGGGCACCCCTGTCCAGGAGGCGATCCGGAAGATCGGGGCCGTGGTCGAGGGCTATTACGCCGTGGACTCCGCCAGGGAGCTGGCGGCCCAAGTGGGCGTGGAAATGCCCATCACCCTGGCCGCTTACGATGTCCTGTACCGAGACCGGGACCCCAGAGAGGTCCTGCTCTCCCTCATGCGTCGGGAAAAACGCCATGAGATCGAGGAAACTTGGTTCTAAATTGCACTTTTTTGAGAAATCTGCGAAATAGGCCTTGCAATTTTGGCCTGTTTCTGCTATGATACTAACCGATGCTTTTTAAGTAATAACACACCGGCCGGGGCTTGCCCCGCTCAGTGGAGTCATAAACCAGCGAGGAGGTTCAAGCGAATGGCTAAATGTGAATTTTGTGACAAGGGCGTCGTGTTCGGCATTCAGGTGTCCCACTCCCACCGCCGCTCCAATCGTCCCTGGAAGCCCAACGTGAAGCGCGTGAAGGCGATCGTCAACGGCACCCCGAAGCACGTCTATGTGTGCACTCATTGCCTCCGTTCGGGCAAAGTTACCCGCGCTGTCTAATCCAGCTAAGACAAAAAAGCACAGGCTTATGCCTGTGCTTTTTTCTTGCCCATCGGTGTGGGCTATGGTATACTGTATCCATATTTCAACCAGAAACAACAAAACCGGCGCCCTTTTGGCTCCGGACGATGGAAGAGGAGGTATTATGGCATCTCAGTCGTCAATCAAACTGACCAAGCTGGTCGAACGCTTTGAGCTGAAAGTGCTCAACAAGGGGAAAAACTACGATCGGTGTCTCATCCGCGCCGACGACATCAACCGCCCCGCCTTGCAGATCCTCGGCTTTTTCGACTACTTCGCCCCGGACCGCATCCAGGTCATCGGCAAGGTGGAGTGGACCTACCTGAGCAACCAAAGCTCGGAGGAGCGGCGGAAATGCTTCGATGCATTCTTTGAAAAGCCCATCCCCGCCCTGATCCTCACCCGGAGCTTGGAGCCTTTCCCGGAGCTTATGGAAATGGCCATCAAGCACAAGCGGACGATCCTGGGCAGCAAGGAGGATACTTCCATCTTCATCCCCAACTTCACCGACTGGCTCAAGGCCCGCCTCTCCCCCCGGATCACCCGGCACGGCGTGCTGGTGGACGTGTACGGCGAGGGCGTGCTGCTCATGGGCGACTCCGGCGTGGGTAAGAGCGAGACGGCTGTGGAGCTGGTCAAGCGCGGCCACCGGCTGGTCGCCGACGACGCGGTGGAGATCCGCCACATCGGCACCCGCCTCATCGGCTCGGCCCCGGAGCTGATCCGGCACTACATCGAGCTGCGCGGCATCGGCGTGGTGGACATTCAGCAGCTCTTCGGCATGTCCGCCGTCCGTGAGGACCAGGACATCAACCTGGTGGTCAATTTGGAGCAGTGGAACGACCAGGTCTTTTACGACCGCCTGGGGACCAACGAAGAGTTCACGACGATCTTGGACATGAAGATCCCGGCCATCACCATTCCCATCAAGCCCGGCCGGAACCTGGCCATCATCGTGGAGGTGGCGGCCATGAACAACCGCCACAAGCGCATGGGCTACAACGCAGCCCAGGAGTTTGCCAAGCAGCTGGATGCCCACTTTGAGCAGATGATGCTCAGCTCCCAGCTGGATGCAGCGGACGACTACGACGAATATGAAAGCTTAAACGGCGACGAGGAGGATTAAATTTCCGTGGAGAAAAAGAGAAGTGTGTTTGGCCGCCAGGCGGCCCTGGCCCTGGCCGCTGTGCTGCTGTGCAGCCTGGTCCTGTCCGGCTGCGGTTCCCAGCCCACCGGCGACGAGACGCAGACCAGTGACCAGCCCCAGCAGACGGCGGAGGGCGTGAACGTCAACTATGGCCTGTCCAACCCCTGGGACTCCCTGATGCCCTATTACAGCGTATCCGGCAGCAACTATTCCCGCATCATTTACGACAAGATCTATGATCGCCTGGCCTACGTCCAGCCCGATGGCACCTGCCTGCCCAGGGCGGCGGAGAAATGGGAGAGCACCGAGGACGGTCACGCCATCGTGTTCACCCTGAACCAAAAAGCCGCCTTCCACGACGGCACCCCCGTCACCGCCCAGCATTGGGTGGAGACCTTCCAGCTCATCACCGACCCCGCCTGCGAGATTCTGGGCAAGACGGCCCTGTCCTGCCTGACCGGCACGGATGACACCGGCGCAGCCGTGGCCGGGGAGACCCTGGGTGTGGAGGCCGTAGACAACTACACGCTGAAGCTGAGCTTCAAGCAGCCCACCATCCCGGAGGAATTCCTGGTGGATAAGAACCGGGACATCTACGTCCTGCCCACCTACCTGCTGAAGGACATCCCCGCCGACCAGGTGGTGGAGAGTGATTTCTGGCGCAAGCCCATTGGCTCCGGCCCCTGTCAGTTCGTCTCCGAGGTCTCCGGCAGCAATCTGGTGCTGGAGGCCAACAAGGACTATCAGCTGGGCGCCCCCGGCTTCGATACCCTGACCATCACCGTGATGGACAAGAGCAATCTGCTCACCGCCCTCATCTCCGGCGACCTGGATTACTACGCCTTCGGCGGCAACGTCTCCGAGGAGAACAAGGCCGTGGCCGAGCAGGCGGGCTTCACCGTGGAAGAGGGGACCACCCCCACGAACTTCTATGAGCTGATGCTCAACTGCGCCACCATCGACAGCGTGGACCTGCGCCAGGCCATCAACAAGGCCTTGGACAAGGAGCTGCTCTGCCAGCAGAGCGCCGGCACCCGCGGTACGGTGACCAGCTCCAGTATCCTGCCGGACACGCCCTATTCCTCTCCCGCCGTCACCGGCACCTATGACCCCACCGGGGCCGAGGCGCTGGTGGCCAAGAGCGGCTACGACGGCAAGACCTTCTCCCTGGCCTGCACCAGCCAGCGGGCCAGCCTCGCGGCTCTGGTCCAGCAGGACCTGGAGGCCGTAGGCATCAAAGTAGAGATCGAGACGGTGGACTCCGCCACCATGTTCGCCGGCATGAGCGACGGCACCTATGATATGGGCCTGGCCAGCCACACCCCCACCACCCTGCCCCTGTGGTTCACCGCCAGCCGGTTCACCGAGGAGAACAACATCTTCCACGTGCCCGATCTGGCCCCTTACACGGAGATGCTCTCCGCCGTGAACGAGGAGACGGACGAGACCAACCGCATCGCCCTGGTGGACGAGTTTGAGGCCTATCTGACCGAGGAGATGCCCTTCATCCCCCTGTGGTTCAGCAACGCCCTCCACGTCCACTCCAAGACCGTTACCGGCATCGACTACGCCGCTTCCTCCTCCTGCAATGAGAACGTGTGGGAGTGGGTCAAAGCGCAGTAAGTCCGCAAGTTTCATGTTCTACCCCAGTGATTTGACCTCCGTAAGGACCGCCGCTTCCGGCGGCCTGTGCCGAAAGGCCGGAAGTGCAGGAGGAAGTTCTTTTGTTACACTACACTTGCAAACGTATTCTGGGCGCTCTCCCGGTGTTTTTTGGGATCACCCTTTTCGTCTTCTTTTTGATCAACATGGCCCCCGCCACCATCGCTGATGCGGCGGGGGGTGGAGAAGCCTCCAGCGCAGCCGTTCGGGCTGCGCTGGAGGCTAATCTTGGTTTGGACAAGCCCCTGCCCCTGCGCTATGTCCTGTGGCTCAAGGCGCTGGTACAGGGCGACCTGGGGCTCTCCTACCGCACGGGCCAGCCCGTCGTCACCATGATCGCTCAGCGGGTGGTGCCGTCCCTCATCCTGACGGGGACGGGGGTGGCGGCGGCCATTCTCCTTGGCATCCCCCTGGGTGTCATGGCGGCCTGGAAGCCCAAGTCCGGCTGGGGAAAGCTGGCGGGGGGATTGACCTTGCTGAGCTTCAGCGCCCCCGGCTTTTTCCTGTGCGTGCTGGCGATCTTTCTCTTCTCCGTGGTGCTGGGCTGGCTCCCGGCGGCGGGGATGTACTCCGCCGGCGGCGGGGGAAGCGTGGGAGATCTGCTGCTGCATCTGATCCTGCCTGCGGGGGTGGTCTGCCTGAGCAGCCTGGGCAACCTCGTCCGTCAGACGGCCTCCGCCTGCGGGGAGGTGCTGGGGGAGGACTCTGTCTCTTATACAC
>ERZ1026844.1539-NODE-1539-length-13858-cov-5.380932_pt1 | contig 13858 bp, 16 predicted proteins | sample MGYA00380152_ERZ1026844 | MGnify/ENA primary metagenome ERZ1026844 (study PRJEB33269, sample SAMEA4719788) | human gut metagenome | biome: human-associated habitat; feature: organic feature; material: feces | place: Cameroon | collected 2013-10 ... | reverse complement strand
GTAAGTGACCGCGAACGAGCCGCTGTACGCGTCGCCTCCCGCCTCCTCCATTTCAGGGGCGGCCGGCAGCGTGATGTTGATCGCGGCGGTTTTGCCGCTGCCGGAAACCAGCACGCTCGGACGCTCGACGTCGGAGGACATCCGAATGCGGATGTTATGCAGCAGCGCCCATACCGTGTCGCGCCATACGCGTCTGATCCAAACTGCGTCATTGCTCATAATTTGATCAGCTCCCACTTCTGACACATTCGATAGGTCACTTCGACATCGGTATAACCGTTTTGCTGATCGCGGAAACTGAACTCCTGCAGCATATAGCTTCCTTCCGGTATCGCCGAGCCGGCCCCGTCCGGCATTTTGAAGCTGACCGGCGTTACCGTGCCCGGCGTCAGAAACCCGGCGAGCTGCCCGGCCTGCAGAGTCGTCGTTTCGACCCGCTGGCTGCCGGAAACGGTGACGACCGCCCGGCGCACTACGTAGCCGTCGAGGGTGGTGTCGGAATAAATCGTCTTGGGAATCCTGACCAGCTTGCCGTCGATGTTGTAGAGGCGCGTTGATTTTGCCCGGAGAATCAACTCCCGAGGCGACAACCCGGCGTCATCCGGCGGGACGTAGTCGGGGCTGTTGGCAGCATTTATCGCCTGCTGCAGATCAAGGTCGGAGGAGGTCGCCGGACGCTCCTCGAAGCTGACGCTTCCCCCAGTGCGGATAAAAACCGCAGCGGAAAATTCCGTGCTTGCCATACTCAATCTCCATTGTTATTCGCCGGGCAGTCTTCGGTTCAGCATATCCCGGATATCCCGGACCAGCCCCGGAACATTGGCCGGGGCGGAGTGTCCGCGCTCCACATTTTCCGGTCTGGCCTGCTGTTGTTTTTTCGGCGGCGGAGGCGTCCGGCTCTGTTGCTGTTGCGGGAAAGAACCGCCGTCCCTGACTTTCTGCTCCGCATCGCGGCGGGCAGCTTCCCGTTCGCGGCGGGAGTTGTCGCGGCTGCGCTGGTCCATCTTCTGCTGGGCGTCCCGGACGTTTCCCGCATAGGCTTTTTCCGCCGAATCCGCGCTCAGGGCCTCCTGCCGTTTTTTCTCCAGCTCCGCAAGACGCCGTTTTTCCGAAGCGGAAAAGCGGACGCGCTCGCCGCCGCGCTGCCGGGCGATTTTGTCCCGCAATGCCTCATCGGCCTGATCCTGTTTGATCTGTTTTTTGCTTTTCAGAATCGGGCCGTCTGCATCGATGCCGAAGCGGGAGAGCTCCGCGCGGGTTTTCTCCGCCTTGCCGCGGAACCGGTCCATCTCCGACTGCCAGTGCCGGATGCGGTCGCTCATCGCGTCGCGCCATTCCGCCTCGTCGAGACTCGCGAGTGTTTTCCGGGCCTGTTCCGCTTCGGCGGCCCGGCGTTTTTCCGCTTCGGCGGCCTCGGCGGCCTGACGTTTCGCCTCTTCCTCCTTCTGCCGTTTCTTTTCCGCCTCGTCCTGGAGGCGCTTTTCCTCGGCGGCTTCTTCGGCGGCAGCCCGGCGGCGTTGGGCGCGATAGAGCAAAATCCAGTTGAGCTGGCTTTGAGTCAGGGTCGCGGACCGGCTCTCCAGTTCGATCCGGTCCGCCAGCGCGGCGGCCTCCTCTTTGCGCCCGGCGGCGCGAAGTCGGGCAATTTCCAGTTGCCGTTCTTCGGCGGCCATGATTTTTTCGGCGGCCGTGATGCGGTCTTTTTCCGGGTCGGCTTTGAGCAGGGCATGGCGTTCGCGGATTTTGCCGTTGATCTGTTCCATCAACTGCTTTTGCTTCTCCGCGGCGGCCAGCGCGGTCTGCTCGCCGCCGATGTTGAACAGCCCGAAAAATGACATGCCGGCGCCGGCCGCCTCTTCCCGCGCGAGTGAAACCTCGTTGCGGAGCGACTTGATCTCCGATTCCAGCTCCCGGGCCTTGTCCTTGTTCATCGCCGCCTGGAGCTTCGCCACTGCGTCGCCCATAACGCGGACCGTGCCGGCGGTTTTATCGACGGAGATTCCGAGGTCGCCGTAACGATTCTGCAGCGAGCGGGCGGCGGAGGCGGCGGTTTCCATCGTTCCGGAGGAAAGCCCCTGCACGCCATTCAACTCGGTCAGCTGCCGGGCCAGCGCGGCGTCGGCCTGACGCTGTTTTTCCGTTTCGGCGTGGGTGGCGGTCAATTCTGCGGTCAGCCTGGCCGCCTGTTCCTGTTGCTCCTTGAGCGCGTTTTTGCCGGAAAATTCGTCATAGGCCATACCGGCCAGTTTGACCAGTGATGCGATACCGGCCAGGATGATCATGACCGGACCGCCGCCGGCGATCAGCCCCTCGATCATCTTTTTACCAGCGCCGGCGGTGTTGTTGAACTCAGCGCGGATTTCACCGAAAACCTTCTTCACCCCGCCCCAGGCGCGCGAAACGCCGGGAACGCCGGAGCTGAGAGCCGGCAAACGGCTGGAGAGGTTTTCCAGATTCCGGCACGCCGCCGCCGCCGTTTCTTCAAGTTCCTGCATGGAGCCGGCGGCGGGGGCGGCGTTTCCGTCGCCGACACTGTCGATGGCCTTTGCCGCGGCCGCCGCTTTTTTCCCCGCCGCTTCAGCGGCGTCGCCGACTTTCTCGATATTGTCGCCGACCGCGGGCAGTTTTGCGGCGGTCGCTTCGGCGGCGTTGCCGAGTTCCTCGACCTTTTTCGAGGTTTCCCCGACCGTTTGGGCCGCTCCGGTTTCGGAGCCGAGGCCGGCCAGAAATGTCTTGATCCGCTCAAGTTTCTGCTGCGCGTCTTCGACGACCGCCTGCAGAATGATTTTCAACGTCTTTTCGGCCATAGCCTACCCCCGTTTCTTATCCGCCTGATACTCCGCCCACAGCTCCTCGTCGAACTCCGGCCGGGTCAGGCCGCGTTCCCCGTCGGCGCGGCGCGTCTGGACGATCAGCCAGCCGATCAGGCAGAGCGGCACCTCCCACAGCAGTTCGCGGACCGATGCGCCGGGGAGCGCGCGGGCGGCTTCGCGCAGTACGTAACTGACCGCTTCGGCGTCCCAGCTCCGTTCCCCGTCCGGGGACGCGGAAGCAGAGGGGGCGAGTACCCGGAATGCGGATATGCGCTCGAAAGCGAGATCGATCTCCGCCGCCTCCTCTTCGGAGACCGGCGGCGCTTCGGCGGCGAAGTCGCCGAGGATTCCGGCGCTGCCGCGCAGCTCGGCCCAGACGGCCGGGGCAGCCCGGCTGCCGTTTTGCAACAAATAACGCACGATTTGCGGCGGACACGTTTTTTTCGTGTGTCCTTCAACGGCGTCGATCAGTGCCGCGACTCCGAGGGTTGGCGCCGGCAGCACCGCCCCGGCCGCGCAAAACGAGCCGGAGGCGGCCAGAACCGCCTCCAGCCGGTCGGTCGACAGCCGCGCGGCCTTATCCGGCGTTGTCGGCGGCATAGGTCACGACCTCTTCCGCGTCCTTCCGCGAAACGGTCAGGGATGCTCTCTGAAAGTCGGTATTGCTTCTGGTCACATTGGACGCGGTAACCAGATACGCTTGCCCGTCGACCGTCACCGTCGAACCGGCCGGCGGCACGTTTTTACCGGTGACGACCAGCGCCTCGATCGAGTATTCGTCACTGCGGGAATAGGCGCGGCGTTCGATCACCTTGCCGTCTTCGCCGCGGGCCTCCGCCACTTCGACGGAGCTGTTGCAGGTCATGCTCTGCACAACGCCGATCTCTTCAAGCTGATCGACGCCGAACAATAATTTACTGGCCATAAAGCCTCCTTGGTTTTAAAGAGAAGTCCAACTTGACCGGCCGGTCAGATGATCGCCTGCCGGGCGGTCAATTCATAGGCGAAACAGACGAACGCCGGGTCGACGCCGGCGGAATAAAACCGCGACGGCAGGTAGTGGACGCCTTCAATCGTGGTCACATCCGCCGGGAACAGCGCGAAGAGTTCCTCCAGCGCGGCCAGGGCGGAGAGTGTTTTCTCGTCCGATCCGGCCCGGAAACGGTCGATCAGGACCAGCGTGACCCGGTCGTCGCGGACGCGGTTGGAGGTGGTGAGGAATCCCTGGTCGACGATTACCGCCACCGCCGGCAGTTTGCCGGTGCCGATCGCCCTGAGTTCGTTGATCAACTGGGGTGAAGCCGCCGCGGTCGAAAGCCGGACCGCCTGAAATTTCGTTTCAAGCAGCTTCCGGATGTCCGCGGCCATTTCGTGGAGTTTGCGCATGGTCAAAATCCCTTCATGTTGTCGCGCCCGAAGACCTCCGGGTCGCTCTGGTGGAGCGTGAACACGTTCGTGCTGTTCTCCGTCGCATCCGGCAGCAGGAAAAGACCGCTGCGAATCTCCTCAAGGTATTTGCGCACCTGCGCGACCCGTGAGCTGACCTTTCCGGAATACTCGGCACCGGCGGCGCGGGCGTAGGCCCGCTCCTCGGCCAGCGTCAGCGTCCATCCCTTCAGCAGCGGCAGCGACGCGGCCGCCGTCACCGGGACCGCGTAACGGCGGCCGATGCAGCCGTTGATCTCGGCTTCCGCATCGGTCAGGTCAGTTGCGGCGTCCGTTTCGTCAGGATAAATCTCCTCGAAGACGGACGCCCCGAGCCGGCTTTGCAGTTCATCCGCGTCGGCGTACATCCGTCACCCCTGTGCGGCGGAGTTGACGGTCACGGTGTCGGCCGCGATGTTGACGCTGCGCTGGTCGGTCGCGATCTCGGCGAGCGCGTCGGCCGGAGCCTTCAGGTTCTTGATCCGGCAGCACCGCTGGTTCGCGTTGTGGAACTCCAGCGTAAACTCGCCGACCATCTTGCGGCTGATTCCGTCAGCGTCCGGCGGCGTCGAATCGGTGTCCCCGACCGGGCGCATCCAACTGAGCGCGAAGCAGTCGTCGTCGCAAAGCCAGGCGTCCGCATCGTTGAAGTCGGGGTCCCCGATGATTTCGATGTTCTGGCCGTTCGCCTCGTTGACGACCACCGCGACGTAGACGCCGCGCGCCTTGTCGTCGCGCATCACGGTGATGTTGTTCTTGTACTCGTTGGCCAGCACGCGCGCCTGATCCGGCGTGCAGTACAGCGCGGTCGGGTTGCCGCCTTCCTCGGTAACCAGCATCACCGCGTCGTTGACCAGTTTGCTGGTCAGACGGCCGCCGGAAGCGTCCACGGAGAGCGCGGTCGCGAAGTTGTAAAGGCCGCCGGCCTCTCCGAACACGTCGTTCGCTTCGTCGCGTTCGGTCCGGATGCCCCAGATCGCCTGGCGGTTCATGTCGCGGTCGATCTCCTGAAGGGCGAACTCCGTCTGCCGCGCGATGGAGTTCTCCACCTGATCGATCGTTTTCGTGGCCAGCGCCGAGTTGCTGATTCCGAGGTCCTTGCGGATGATCTGCGTATGATTGTACGCGCTGCCGACCGTCCGCCGGGTGTATTCGCCGTCGCCTTCGCGCGAGTTCTCCCGCACCGGCGTGCCGACGATCCGGCAGATGTCGCCCGCCGCGAGCGCGGTTTTGGCGGTGTCGCCGTTTGCCGCCACGACCGTGGCGGTGATCTTTTTGCCGGCTTCTTCCAGCGTGGCGACCTTGAATACGACCGGATGCCCGGCCACGGTGAAGCGCGTGCCGACTTTCACCCGCAGGAAGTCCGCGTCCGAAAGCGTCGCCTTGCCGGAGGCATACGCGGTCACGGTGAAGCCGCGCCCCTTGATCTGGTCCTCCAGCCATTCGTGTTTGTGGTTGGTCGCCGGCGACGCCGACTTGAACCGGGACAGAAAACGTCCTTTCCCGGCGATCACGGTGTTCATCGCGCTCGAAAGGTCGCGTGCCTTGTTGGTCAGCGAATAGGTCTTGATTTCGTTCGGCATTGCTTATCTCCTGATGGTTCTGGCGTTGTTGGTGGATTCGCGGATCGCCTTCTGCACGTCCGACAGCCCGGAGAGGTCGGACTCGGCCGGTTTGGCGTCAAGGTCCGACAGCTCCAGCACGCCGACCGGGGCGAAGATGCCGTCCTGCAGGCTGTCGCAGTAGTCGGCGAGTTCCGCCGCGCTCATCTTTTTGATGTACGGCGTATCCAGCCGGGCCGGGGTCAGGACTCCGCGCCGGAAGCCTTCAGCGATGACCCGCCGGCGGTGTTCCGCCTCCTCGCGCTCCTGCCGCGCGGCTTCCGCGCACTCCAGAGCTTTGACTTTTTCGGAAAGCTCCCCGGCCGCCTCCGCCCGGGTTTTCAGCGACGCGAGCGTAACTTTGAGATTTTCCGGCGTCACGTCGTCGCCGAGCACCTCCTTCAGCACGGCGAGCAGTTCGCCGTCAGTTTTCTTCTCCGGTTCGGCTGCCGCCGGGGCGGCCGGTTCCGGAGCCGTCTGGGTCTTGGTTTCTTCAGGCATCTTGGCCTCCTTTGATTGGGTTATGGATTCCTGTGCCGCCCGGACCTGCTCCGGGGTCACGTCGTCTTCATCTTCGCTCGCGGCGAGGTCCGCCGGATGCTGCAGACAGGGGTTGTTGGTCAGCGCCACGCTCTGGACGCGCAGCGGGCTTTTGCCGTCGAGTCCGCGGATCGACGGCGAAAAATAGCGGAACTGCCCCGCCTTCATCACCTCCCGGCCGATCGGCAGCCACTCCGCGTCGGTCAGATAGAGCGCGTCGCCGCGCGCCTCCAGGCTGCCGAACCCCGCGACGCCGCTGTAACGCGGCAGCTTCTTCAGGAGTTCGGTTTCGTCGATGCCGAGCTTGCCGGCCAGATTGCTGACCACGTGCTGGCAGTCGATCGGGATTTTCGCGCCCTTCGCCTGTTGATAGGCGGCGATGTCCTGCAGCTCCCGGGCTGAAAGTTCGAGGTTCACCGGCATCGAATCGCGCCGCGTGATGATGTTGTCCCCGGCGCGCAGGATCGGCCACGACACCGGCAGTCCTTCCGCGTCGCGTCCCACTTCCGACAGTTCCAGGCCGGAGTATTCCGTGATTTTCATTTGCGCAAACCTTTTGTTAAAAAATGTCGAACCAGTCGGACCAGTCGGACCAGTCCAACTTGATTTTTCGGTAAAACGTGGTATAGTGAAAGTTGAGCGGTTATTCCGGAGTGGTGCGACTCACTGATTGAGGCATACCGGAGCGTTAACCGCTCTTTTATTCCGGTCCGTCCGAGTGTGTGCGTTACTGCACTGATTGCAGGCCTGCGAACAGGGACCGGTCTTTATTCCAGCCGCCACTCGCCGTCGCCATAGTCTTCACCGGCGTTGTGCCAGCTTACCAGCCGCAGTTGTTCCCCGCTTTGAACCATCACGCAATAGCCGCCGGTCGCCGGGTTGTGCAGCACGATCCGCTTCAGGCAAATCGGCAGCTTGGCTCCGTGTCTTTTATCGACCGCCCGTTTCATGCTGATGACGACGCGGCAGTTGGGATTGCCGAGCGTTTCCTTCAGCAGCCGGATCGCTGCATCCGGATCGGCGAACAGCTCCTTGTGGTTCCGCCACAGGTGTTCAATTCCGTACCGGGAGTTGCCGCGCTCCAGCAGGATCGGCAATTGCGGGATTCCGGCGGCTTCCGCAGCGCGGGGATTCAGTGTGCCGACTTTGATCGGCTCGGCCGGGAAGCGGTCCCGTACCGCCCCGGTGATGTTTTCCGGGACTTTGCCGGAATCGCGCACTGCCTGGTTGACCGTCAGATAATCCGGCAGATGATCCGGGTCGAGTCCGGCGTTTTCCAGTTCCCGGCGGGCGGTTCCCTTCATCGCGTCGAAGCCGGCCCGTACTTCGTCCAGTTTCGGAAGTTCAGCCGGCGGCAGTCCCTGCGCCGGCGGCGCAACGATCATGCCGACCGGTCCGAGCTTCTGATCCCGGACCGCCTCCTCGGCCTGACGGACGATTGAGGCGCGGCTGGCCGGCTGTACCCCGGTCAGGTCCTCGGTCTCGAAGGCGTGCGCCGGGTCGAAGGAGAAACCGCTGCGGCTGTCGACCTTCACACGTTCGGGCGGTGTCGGCGGAACCGGTCCGCCGAGCTGCGCGGCCTGCTTTTCCGTGATCTGTTCCAATTCGCAGTTGCAGCCGAAGTCCCAGGGGGGAGTATGGGTCCGCAGCCACGGATCGTCCTTGCGGAAGATCATGCCGTCATACTTGCCATGTTCCGAACGCGGCTGTCTGCTGCCGACGCTGGCGCGGTAGCGCACATACGGGAACACCCGCAACGCCGCCGGCGAATACATCCGTTCATGCCGGTAGACCGCCCGCGCCATTTTGGCGTTCTGGTCGAGGATCAGTTCCAGCCGGGCGGTCGAGGCCAGATTCTTCAGGCTTTCGGTGCCGTCGTCTTTGCCGCTTGCCCTGGCGTATTCCCTGAGCAAAGCTCGTGCTTCATCCCGGCCGATCCGGCCGGAAAGATAATCGTCGGTGATGCTTCGGAACCGGTCGAGAATATGCGCCTCGGCAACCCGCGCCGAAAAGAACGCCCGCGCCCGGATTTGTGCCGGTATGTCGCGGCTGAGCTCGCCGCTGCCTTTCGCGGTCGGCAGGTTTACGCGGTTTTTGATCCATTCCTGTTTGGCCGGCATGGCTCTTGCTCCTTCTGCTAAAATGCGTCAATAATCTGGTCGACCGCCGCGGAGATTTCGCTTTCCGCCGGCCACCACGGGCGCGGGACTTGCGGTGCGGTTGCGTCCTTCAGCACGAAAAGCGGCGCTTCCAGTTCGCCGCCCTTGCCGGGCTGCCGGAACAGCAGCTCGTTACCGTTCCGGCTCCGCAGCTTGAAGAGCGGCACCACTCCTTTCAGTTCTCTGGCAAACAGCCGTTTCGGATTGTACCGCTGCGTACTTTCGTTCGGCAGCGGAATCGCCAGCGGTTTGCCGTTGTGCGACCGGATCGGCCCGCCCTCCTCGACGTGGACGCCGATATAGCCGTCCGCCCCTCCGGTGAAAATCTCGACCGTATCGCCTTTGGGGAGAAACTCAACGCTTCTTTGGGCCAGCCGTTCTCCGAAGGGACCGCCGATTTTATTTCTGGCGTTGTTACGGGCCAGTTGCTCGACGGTTTCGCCGATGAGTTCAAGCTGTTCCGAGTTCAGCAGTTTCTGAAGCTCCCGCAGGGCTTCAAGGCCTTCAACGGAGATTTTGATTTTCATTGCTGCGCCTCCATATCTTCGGCCATCAATTTCTCGACAGCGCCGGAAGCACCGGGGACGGCCTGCACCGCCCGGCGCAGCTTGGCCGCACACTCGGCGTCCGGGAGGGTTTCATCGTCGAGGGCGGCCGCCGCTTCCGCCGCGGCGTCGGCGAAAGGGCCGAGCCAGGCCTCCAGCGCGGATGCAAGTCCCGGCTTTTCCGGCAGCTCCGCCAGCTCAAGGACCGGGCCGACTTGGCCGGCTTCCGGCGGCGGTTCATAGGTCAGCGGCAGGCCGAACATCTTCGACACCGCCGCGACATCCGCCTTGTAGCCGACGGCGGCCAGCGACTGAATCGTCTGAGCCAGGATCAGGTTCTTCTCGGCGGCGGCTTTTTCGTCCTCCGGCGGCTCTGTTTCGATCCGCAACTGCGGCGACGGAACACCGGGCGGATAATTGCAGCGCATCCAGACCGCGAAGAGGTCACGGTTGACCGTTTCCTCCAGCGCCCGCGCATCGGCGGCGAGAATGTCGTGCCGGACCTCGCTTTGCGCATCGCCCCCGGAGAGGCCGGAGGAGTCGCCGCTCGAAGCGGTCTGGCCGAGCAGCACCTTCGTGATCGCGTCGTCGAGATACTCCAGCAGTCGGAAATAGACGTCGCCGGTGGTGCTGGCCGCCTGCAGGAGTTCGACTTCGACGTTGCGCGAAAACACCCCGCCTCCGCGCGGGCCGAAGTTGCAGATCAGGTCGTTCAGCGTGACCTTCTCCTTCTCCCAGGTCGCCTGGTCCACCGTCGCCCGGACAAACGGCATTCCGTACCGCTCGATGAAGCTGAGCAGGTCCTTGTGGTTGATCTGCGAAAAGCAGAAGAGCCACGCCAGCGGCCGGATCAGCCCGCCGCGCACCGGGTCGATTCCATCGTGCAGCGCATGAAACACGAGTTTCCCGTATCCCGGTTCCTCGCCCTCGTAGAGGTGGCCGGTCGTGCGCAGCCGCGGCGAATAGCTTTTTGTGAAGCTGAAAAAGCGCTGTTCGACCGGCCGGAACCCGTAAAATCCCAGCCCGCCCGGCCGCCATACGATTTCCGCCGCCGCAAATCCCGGCAGCACCGCGTCGGTCAGCCCGGCCAGAAGCTGCGGGAAGCTCCAGAGCCGTCCCGCCTTCGGGTGCGCCGCCCCCGCCGCGTCAAGATCGTTTTTAAGCCGCCTTGCAGCCTCCGTGGCGCGCGTTGAGCCGTCCCCCGGCTCGATGTGCCAGCGGCATCCTGTCAGCGCGTTACGGCGCGTCCGCAGCGCGTGAGCGACCGCCGGGCTTTTTTCCGGCAGTTCCCGGCTCAGCCGGCACTGCGCTTCGACGTCCCCGCCGTTCGCCTGAACCAGAATCCGGTCCACGTCGCGCGGCGTCAGCCCCCGCGACACGTCCAGCCCCTCCCGGTCCGTCAGCGGCTGCATCACGATCTGCATGCCGCTCGCCGGTTTCGACTCCGTCGTTTCCGGTATCAGCCGCCCGTATCGGTCAAGTATCATAAAACACCTCTCAAGTTAAAACATTGTCCGACCGGTCCGACTGGTTTGGCCGGTTACCACGCGTTCCGGCCGGTCCTGTATCTGGCGTACCGGTCGTATTCTCCGCCGCCGGCCGCTGCAGGGCGTTCCGGCACCGCCATGAAACACGGGCCGCCGTCGATCGTTTCGCCCGCCCAGACCGCCAGCGCGCCGGCGGTCATCAGGTCACAGTGCGAATCCGGCAGCAGTTCGTTCCGCGACGCCGCGAAAACGAGCCGGTCCGACGCGCTCGCGGTCTTCCGCATCGCCGCCACGTCGGAAGCGATTTCCGGATAAGCCGCCGGCAGCAACTGCCGCCGCGCCTCATAGACCCCCTGCAGCATCGTATACATCGCAAGTTTGAACGGGGCTGTAAATTTCGGTCCGAGAAAACGGCCGAAATAGAGCGCCTCCAGTGATGCGCAGTCGCTGGTTCCAAGCCCCGACGCGTCCCCCGCGCCGACCGCATACGGCAGCCCGTCGAGAATCGCTTCGACAACCCGCCGCTGGCTTTCGACCTTGCAGTTCTTGAAGGTCAGGCACGCCGCCTGCCGGTAGATGTCGCCCGGCAGCCGCTCATTGAGCCAGATGCAGGCGAGGTCGCCGGTTACCGCGATGTCCCAGCCGAATGCGACGCGCTTCCAGCCGCCGAGCCGCGCGAGAACCTGCCAGTAGGCCGGTTCCGCATACGCGGCAACGCACGGATCGGCAAGGTCCAGCGGCCCGGCGTTCCCGGTCAGATGCTTTCGCAGAATCTCGAATTTCTGTTTCGCCGCGGCCAGATCAACCGGCGTGATCGCCTGCTGCCCGGTCGCCTGATTCGGAATGCACAGATACTGGCTCTCGAACGCGCCTCGGTTGACGCAGCCGCGGCGGATCTGTTCGCGGAACTCCTCCCGCGTCTGTACCGGACGCCCCTTTCTGCGCTTGACCTCGTTGACCTTTTCGACGAAGCCCTCGGCAATCGCGTCGTCCAGCGTGGTCCGGTGGAACGAGAACCCCTTCGGATTCTCCCCCGCCGCCTCGCGGCAGAGCTGCGCAAACTGCGTATTTTCCGAGCCGTCCGCACTGTATGCCGATACGATTTCAAGCTGGCCGCCCCATGTGATGCACGGGTAAGCCATCGCGTAGAGGGTTTCCTGATTTTCGTGCAGGTCCATTTCGTCGAGCAGGATGTCGCCGCCTTTGCCGGCGAATGCCAGCGGATTGCTCGAAAGCGAGCAGATCCGCGCCCCGTTCCGGAACCGCACCACGAATGCCGTGATCCCGTGCTGTTCGTCCACGACTTCGACGTTGTCGCCTTCCAGACCGCGCGCCACGGCGTTCGCCTCGCGGCACCACATCGCGACGTAGTCGGTGATGAACTCTTTCGCAGTCAGGGTATCGCGGGAGCTGACCCACTGAACAAAACTGCTGCCGTCTTTTTCGCGCAGGCATTTGCGCACGGCCCGGTAACTCGTGCCGTAGGTAATGCCGATCCGGCGCGATTTCTCGTAGAGCTTGAGCGGCGATTCGTCGTTGATCCAGCGCTGTTGATACGGCAGAAAATATCCCATGAAAACCTCCGGTTTTCGAGTTGAAAGTATAAAGTTGAAAGTGTAAAGTAGTCGAAAACGGAGAGAACGATGAAATCTTTTGAAGAATTAACCGTATGGAAACGCAGTTGCCGGATGACCGTTGAACTTTACAAGTCATTACGTTCCTGCAACGACTGCGGACTGAAAGGTCAGATGACACGGGCAGCGGTTTCCATCCCATCCAATATCGCGGAAGGAGCGGAACGGCGAACCCATAAAGAATTCATCAACTTTCTTGCTATTGCCAAAGGCAGCGCGGCGGAACTTCGTACCCAGATTTACATTGCTTCCGAAGTTGGAATCATGACACGGGAGGATTGCCGGAAATTCACAGAAGAACTCAAAGAAATATCCCGTATGCTGCAAGGATTGATTGCCTCGCTTTCGTCCTGACTTTCAACTTTCATCTTTCAACTTTCATCTTTCAACTTTCATCTTTCAACTTTCAACTCCAAATTTCCGGTCCATCGCGTCGGCGACCCTGCCGGAGTCGACGCCCGGAATCAGTTTCTCCAGTTCCGCGATCCGCCGGTCTTTTTCCGCGAGCTTCGCTTCCAGCTCCGCTTCGCGGGAGCGGTGTTCGGCCTCGGCGGCTTCCCGGAGGCGTTTGAGTTCTTCGAGCTGCCGGGAGAGCCGGGCGTTCCGTTCGTCGCTGTCCGCCGCCTTGATCCGGGTGACCGCGGTCGCGAGCTTCAGCAGCGCCGCCGGATCGCCGCCGCCTTTTTCCGCCAGTTCCCGCAACTGTTCCAGCAGCGCCATCTGCGTCATGTCCGCGACGCTGCCGATGCCGGCGGTGTCGCGCAGCGCCTCCGCAGCCCAGCGGGCGTTGCCGATGCGCTGTTCGGTTTCCTCGCGCCGGCGGCGGTACTCCTGATAGTCGTCGCTCCGCCAGGCGGCGGTCAGCGTGTTGCCGTGCAGCCGGTATCCGGTACGGCGGATGCTTTCGGCCACCTCCGGGTCGGCGACGATCTCCGCGCCGGTCCGTCCCTCGTAATGGAGCTGGTAGACCCGGCGGCGGATTCCCGGCGGATGATACGTGAGATTGCTTCGCGGTCCGCCCATGCCGTCACCCCATCGCTTTTACTCCGTGAATGAACGGGTCTGCCGCACCCGGACGGTATTCGGCCTGAGCCGCGCCCTTTTCGGTCAGCCGCAGGTATTTGCCGGATGAACCCGGCAGCGGTTCGAGATAGCCGTGTTTTTCCAGTTCGCGCCACTCGCGCAGCACGGCTTCCGGCTCGGCCCCGAAGAGTTCCGAATGGCGCAGCGCCCGTTCCAGCGTCGTCGGTCCGTAGGCGTCGCGCACGGCAATCAGAATCGCCTGACGCAGAATAAAAACGATTTCAGTTTCCACGATGTATCCTCCCGTTGGTGATGTGCTTTTGCACTGCCTCATTGATGTTGGCCAGCCAGACTTTGTCGGCGGAAACTTCTCTCATAAGCTCCGCGTGGCCGGCGGCGCAGTTCTTGTCGATCCGGGCGATCTGCAGCGCGTTCTCACGCTGCAGACTGGAGTTCTCTTTCAGGGCCTCCGCCAGATGCTTCAACTGCAGCGCGACTTCGCCCGGCTTGTCCTCCTTCAAATGGGCTTCCACCTGCTTTTCCAGCCGGGAAAACCGTTCTTTTTCCAGCCGTTCCAACCGTTCTTCGAGCCGGTCCTGCCGGGCTGTCTCTTATACACATCTCCGAGCCC